>Ga0099364_10014807_pt1 | contig 10337 bp, 5 predicted proteins | sample TergutTh196P3_FD_73070 | JGI IMG/M metagenome (GOLD analysis project Ga0099364, IMG submission 73070) | Microcerotermes parvus P3 segment gut microbial communities from Pointe-Noire, Republic of the Congo - Th196 P3 | ecosystem: Host-associated > Arthropoda: Insects > Digestive system > Gut ...
CGATACCGAGGTAAAGCATGGGAATCTCCGTTGTGAAATTGTTGATTGGGGAAAATCAACTTTACCTTACGGGAAATTCTCTTGCAGAATCGAATCGGAATTCGATTCGGTATCTTTCTGAATATCACGAACCGCGTGTATTGACAAATAATCGGCGGTTGTTCCGGTTGGGGCGGGATTTTATGGTGTTCTCGGTTTCCATCGGTCGGGGAGGAGATCGAAGAGTTCTGCTTCGGAGTTCAGGTCGCTGCGTCGTTCCCGAAAAACCCGTTCGCTTACGCTTCGGGCTACTGTTGGGAAACCACAGTTGAATGTTTGGTCGGGTGCTATTGCGTTCCCCTCTGTTTCCAAAGGGCGATGCGTTCCTGTGGCGAATAATAGGCCATTTCCTGCGGCGGGACGATGTCGTGACCGGCGGCCAGCGGCAGTGCGTCAAGGGCTTCCTGCCGAATTGCACCCGATTCATCAAGCAGCCGCACCAGCAGGGGGATATATTTGCGGTCGGGAGTCTTTTTGACGCCCTGGGCGATGGCCATTTTTGTTGTCCGGTCGCCGGAAACCGCCAGGCGTTCGAGCGCATTTTGACCTTCCGGGTCACCCCAGCGGTCAAGTGCCAACGCCGCGTCAACGACCACCAGCGGTTGCGCGTGCGTCAACAAGGGTCGCACATTCGCGGCACACTCCTTTGTGCCGATTTTTGCCAACGCCTGCAATGCTGCACGTGACACGGACGTGGTTGGGTGATTGATCTCGGCCAGCAGTGCCGGAATATCATCAAATTGACCATACTCGCCAATGTGCAAACACGCCCGGCGATGCAGTTCCGGCGAAGCGTGCGCCAGCGAACCGGCGGTCAGCGATTTGCGAAGTTGCCCCAATGTGAGTGCGAGCAATTCCTGTTGGCGCAGCGTTACTTGATCCGCCGTTTGTGTGCCATGCCGGTCGATGTCAAGTTGTGCGAGTTTTTCCGCCTGCCGGTCGGTAAAATCCCAAAGCCGCTGCAACACGATTTCATCGTGTTCGCGAACGGCATGCGCGGCCAGTTGTCGGTACAACAGCGGCGAAACCTCGCCGAACTTCGTTTCACCGACCAGTTCGGCAACCGCCGTCCGCCGTAGTCCCGTATCATTCTGATCGAGTCGCCGCGTGATTTCAAACAGCGAATCAACATCCGGCAACACCTGTCGGGTGACCGCGTCGTGCAACGGCCGGCCTTCGACGACGACAAGCTGCTCAAGAATCGGCAACAACATCGGCCCCGTCCCGGCCAGTTGCGTCAGGGTGTGTTGATACTGTTGCGGCGTGCCCCCTTGGTGCAGTTGAGCCAGCAACATGCGCACGTGGTCATAATCGGCCTGTGCCGGCACGTCAGGCACCACCTCATGCGATTCCCTGCCTGCTTGTTGTATGCTTTGTTGCGCGAGTTGCATCCCGGAACCATTCGGTACAAGCGCATTCCCGGTTTGCATTGTTCCTCGTCCCTCATCGCTCGTCCCCCGTCCCTCATTCAACACACTTGCAATTCCCGCCTGCAAAGCCCCGGTTTGCCAGTCATGCTGAAACTGCGCGGCCAACTGTTGATAGTGCGCCTTGCGTGTTTCAGTGCGGCTGTTCGGCTGATACTGCCGGGCAGGTTCCCAGTACCGCGCAAGCATTTCGGTCGCCTGAATTCGGGTTTCGAGCGCATTGCCGCCCATTGCGCCGAACAACAATTCAGCCGTTGATTCCGGATGCCAATGCCGCAATGAGTCGAGCGTTGTCAGTTGCACCTGCACACTCACGTCGCGCAAATACTTTTGCGCAATCGCATGAGTTCGCGGGTGATCGGATTTTGCCAGTTCCCGCGCGACTGCTTTGCGAACCTCCCAGCCGGGATCGTCGCACATTGGATACACTTTGTCATGTAGCCCGACCTGGCCAAAGGCGGTCACAACTTCGGCACGAATCGCCGATGACGGATCATTGGTCAGTGACCCAAGCAACACAATCGCTTCGTCCGTTTGCAGGATACCCAGTCCGCGAATGGCTGCAATGCGTGTCGATGCTCTCGGGTTTCGCAATCCCATATCGAGACAGATCATCGCCTGCGGGTGACGCCAGCGTGCCACGGCGATTAAGGCTGCTTCCTGTATTGCCGTGTTCGGATCGCCGCAATAGCGCACAAGACAATCAGGCAGGAACACTTGCCCCTGCTGTTGCGGTGGATTGTCACGCCACACACAGACGGCGGCCAGTCGCACTTTTGCGTCGCGGCTTTCGAGTGGCCGCATAAAACACGGCTCGTTTGACATCGGCATTCGTGCCGCCAGAGCGTACAATACTTCGATGGCCAACTCCGGCACACCGCCTTTGCGATTGCCGTTGGCATCGGTGTAATCGCAATAGGTGTCCGACAATACCAGCAACGTATCGGGGGTTGTTGTTGGGAGCGACGCGAGTGCCTCAACCGCCGCGCAACGCATCGCAAGGGATCGTGAAACGTCGTTGGCCAAAGCGACAAGTGCGTCACCCGTTCGTGTGTCACCTGCCCGTGCCAGCGTTATCATCGCGTTGCCGCGCACCAGCGGGTTTTCGTGCCTCAACAAAGCCTGCCAATCCGGTTGATGTTCCGGTGGCAAAATCCGTATCTCTTCCAACCCGCGATGCCGCCATCGCCAGGGCGATTCAGGCGGCTGATCGGTTTTCCCGTCGCGATAACGCTCCAGTTCCAGATTGGCCACCCATCGGTCCTGCTCCAGCGGAATCGGTACACCACCATGCACCGCACCGCCAATATTATTATTGTATTGTCCTGACACCGCCTCTTGTGTCATGGCCGCGTTGACAATTCCCTGTGTGACGTCTTGTTGCGAGTAAGATGCTTGCACAATGCCGTTATCCGGTGTTGTGCGATGCGGCTCATCCAGAGCCGTTATCCCGACGTACCAATCGGCCGCATTGGGAGCTTCCGCCAGCGTATCGGACCAACTCACGGCATGATCGTCAACATGTTGCCGCATGTCCCGCGAAGCGTTTTCCGCAAGCATGATTTCGTGCAAATCGTCCACTGCGGGTTTCGGCAGCTTTTCACGTTGCGAAAAATCAATCGGAATGCCGAACAGACCACTCCGGGTTCCAATCGAAAACCCCCGGCAACCGCTCGATAACACGAGCCCACACATCAATGCAACGATAATCAATGTGCAGTGGTATTTATGGCAATTTTGATATTTTATCAATGCACAGTTCTCCTTAACTGCCCATTTTGACTGAGCGGGACAAAAATCGACAAATTATATAATATTACGCCCTTGGAAACAAGGCATTTTCAGCCCGATATGAGCATTTTGACATGAATCTATCTCGAAACCATGACCTCTGCGATTTTAGCGTCCTTGCGAGAAACGCATGATGAATCTTCAAGTCTTTTTATATCAACAATTTATAAAAACGCAACAAAAATGATGGCACAAAACTACATCAATTTGTAATCGTCGGTGGTACACTTGCGATTCCGTGAGGTAGTTTTTAGTGCACATTCCGGCATGGCAATCAACGGTGCCGATACGTCTCCTGATGCAATAGACAAAAACGACGGCGCAGAGATGTCTGCCCGTCGTTTGTTTTTTTGACGAAAACCGGAAGATTTCACGGCAATTCACTCTCGAATTGCTCTTGACTCCCAAGTCTGAAAGTGCTATATTTCGAGCAGATGCTTCAATTAAAGCACTTTTTGATAAAACACAGGATTTGGGAGGAATTCATGTCACAATCGTCACCCCGACTGGAGACGCTTGCGCCTCGCGAGCGTCAGGTGGTCGAAACTGTGCTCCGGCTTGGCGAAGCGTCGGTCGGCGATGTCCTTGCCGTTATCCCGGACCCGCCTACGTACAGCGGGATTCGGGCTATTATGAACGTGCTCGTTCAAAAAGGTTTTCTCGAATACCGGCGTGAGAAAACGAAATACCTCTATCAGGCCGTGATCGAAAAAAATTCGACCCGCGCGGCGATGCTGAAAAACCTGCTGGAGAATTTCTTTGCCGGGAACCCTTCCGAAGTCGTGGCCGCGTTGCTCGATGTGGCCGCCGAAAATCTCAAGGAAAAAGATTACCGTGAATTGAAACAAATGATCGAAAACGCAAGAAAGGAAAACGTGACATGATATCTTATTTCGCCCAATGGTTGTTCAGTGCAAGCCTTTTGCTGCTTGCTGCGATGGTCGCCTCGCTGTTATTCCGGCGAGCCTCCGCGTCGTTTCAGTACAAGCTCTGGAACTACGTGATGATCGGTCTGCTTCTGCTGCCGTTGCTGATTCTGCTCGTGCCCCAACAGATGCTTGGCGTCATTCCACTGACGCCCGATGAACTGGAAACGCAACTGAAACCGGTTGCTCCCGAAACGCTCCCCGCACCGCATTATCTGTCAGAGGAAATCCGATATCTCCTTACAGACCCCAAAGCAAAGTATGATGAATCAGAAAACTTGAGGCAGGCGGAATTGGAGTGGGAAACGGTATGGATGAATGACAAGCCAGCAACTCTCACTCAACTTCGACAAGCCGCAGCAGCCTCAACGCCTACTGTCGCACCCTCACCCAGTATTCCGGCTTTTTCACCGAAACAATACAACATCTCTCTTCCGTCGCTTTCTCAGTGTTTCCCGGGACTCTGGATAACGGGAACACTCGTTTTGATATGCCGGTTTCTCCTGTCGTTTCGGGCTGCCCGGAAATTGCTTGGCAGAATGCTCCCGGTCGAAAACGAGGCGGTGCGAAAACTGGCCGACGGGATTGCGAAACGCTTGTGGGTTTACCGTCCCATCACGCTGTTGCAGAACGAAGTCGCCACGGTCCCGTTTACGCTGGGAGTACGAAGACCAACGGTCGTTTTGCCAAGTGCCGCAGTGGAAAACTGGAGCGAGTCGCAATTGCGGACGATTTTGACGCATGAAATCGCGCACATTCAGCGCGGCGATGTGTGGGGACAATGGCTCACGCAATTTGTGTTCTGCCTCTATTGGCTTCATCCGCTGATTTGGTTTGCCGCGTGGCGAATCCGGGTCACACGGGAATTGGCCTGCGACGACCTGGTCTTGCTCAGCGGCGATGAACCGGCGGATTTTGCCGACATACTTTTGGAACTGGCCAACTCGTTCCCGGCGAAAAGCCGATTCGCTCCCGGTTGCGGCGTTGCGGTCTTTGAACGCAGGAACATCGTCCGGCAACGAATCACGTCGATCCTCAACACCGGGACGCGCCGCATTCCTGTCGGCTGGATTGGGACGCTTGCCTTGCTGTTCTTCGCGGCCATCGGCGTCACATTCGCGTCCGTCCTTTCGCCTTTTGCGGATCGTCATTCCGAAAGAGTAACGCAAGAGATGTTGCAAGAGTTTCGCCAGGAATTGGCTGCTTGTGAACCTGATCCTTTGGAAATTATCGCGAAGTTTCAACATTTGCAAAGAATTCGAAGCGAATACGATTCGGAAGGGCATTATATCCCGGAAAAAGCGGCGAAAAATTTTGACAAGGAGCTGAATAACGGTCACGTCAGGTTGGAGCTTCGCTTCATGATGATCCCGGAGCCATTCGGGAAAACCCTCCTCGCAAACCGAGCAATGGACTGGACGGGAGGACTGTTGTTTCCGGGACGGCATGACTACCTGGTTGAGACACCCGGTCCCTATCAAACGGAACCGCAACCCGGGATGTACTCTTTGGCAACGACCGTACCATTGCCGCTCCATTTTCGTTTTATGGGCAAGGCAAATGCGAAGCGTTTTTCAAACATCTTCCAGAATCATTCGAGAGCGAGCATTTTGCAAGCACCCAAGTTCACATTGATCAGCGGGCAATCCGCGCATATCAACGATACGACTGAAAGATGCTTTGTCACCGGTCTCATCCCGGTGGTAGGGGATTTTGCCGTTGGCTATCAACCGATCACCCAGACATTCCAAGAAGGGACAAACGTCAAATGCCAGGCGACATTGCTGGAAGATCGTTCCTGCCGGATTGACTATTGCGTTGCGGAATTTGCAAGAATGGATGACGCGGAACTGGTGACAATTCGGAAAGAGGCGGCAAAAACCGCATCTAAAGATGACGCGCAAGCGGGCGTCGCCATGATTCAAGTCCCGAATGTCCGCTCTTACCGGATTTCGATCCCGGAAATTGTCATCCCCGAAGGCATGTCCCTGCTCGTTGCTGTCCCGGGAATCGTCCAGTCTCCCGTATTCGACCCGATGTTCCTGATGATCACGACCCACGAGATTGAAACGGACTGACAGGCTTTCGCCGGAAAATCATCGGACAGGATTTATGGAATTCTCAGGACAGGGGAGGACTTCTTTTGCCGTATTCCAGTATTCGTACGAGCGGCGCATCTCTACGGGATGCAAGCCGAATATTCCACGGAATCGTTACATGAATGCTTGCCGACGGTGTGCGACTCTGATAGAATCATCGTAACCGTTCACGACAGTTCATTTTCACCACGAAGTCACGAAGAAGTGCAGAGTTCAGAACGCGAAGTACCAGAGTAAAAAAACACTCTGAACTCTTGCCTCTGCACTCTGAACTCCTTCGTATGGGAGACCCCACCATGTCCCTTTCTCATTTCCCAATCAAATTCGTATTTGTGGCATTGATTCTTTTTTGCCTTGCAACGGTTGACGCGGCGGAACTTGTCTCGCCGAACGGCGCAAAGGAGATCGACGGTTATGTCACGTCCTGGATCGGTAATAGCTACGGCGGTTTGAACAACGGCAAAGGTCGATGGGTACAACAGGACATTGCTGCGATGTGCGTCACGCCGGACGGGACGGTTTACACCAACGTGCCGTGGGAGGAGGCGGGCGGCAACTGCATGATGTACAAGGACGGCGAAATGCTCGGTGCCGCCATGCACACGCACGGCTGGGGCTTCAACGGGGGCAAGGCGGTCGCGGTCAACGACAAGTACGTTTACATTGCCCTCGTCGGCAACAACGAAGGCGGTGGTCTCGTCGATGCCGGCACCTGGCCGCCCAAGGGGAAACGCTGGTTCGGCGTCTCGCGGCGGCTCCGTAGCGATTTCACCAAAGGTGCCCCGTTCGACCACGGCAAAGGCGGCAAAGGCGACACGCTGCCGAAATGCTTTCTGGTGGTCAATGAAGTGCCGGACGATAACAGCATCGACGGACAAACCGCGATTACCGGACTCTGGGCGGACAACGAGCGGCTTTACGTTGCCAACCCGCTCGAAAACCGCGTTGAAATTTACGATGCGGAAACGATGCTCAAAATTGAACAGTGGCCGCTCCCTGACGAATTTCAAGGCAAAGCGGGATCAATCGCCTTGGACACGGTTGGTAACCTTTGGATGCTCGTTCAACGTCCCCGCGAGTCGCTCCTTGCAGAACGGTTTCTCGTCTTCGACCGGAACGGAAAACTCTTCACGAAACGATTGACGAACGGCAAAACCCGGCATTGTCCGATTGAAATTCCGGAAAACCATGAAGAGAACTTTCCGCATAATTACCATCCGTCGGCATTTTGTTTTGACAATGAAGGCCGCCTGCTCGTCGCCGATACGGGAATTTGGCAGGTGATTCTCGTTTTCGAGAAGAACGGCTGGGATTACGTGCCTTCGCCGATAGTGATCGGCTGGCCGATGATTGCGATGAGACCGGGAATTTACAGTGATATGATTTTCCGAAACATCACGGCGATCGGTTGTGACGCCCAGGGAAATGTTTACGTCGCTTCGGACTGGGCGACAAGCGGCGGTGGGACGATTCTCGAATCCTACGCTCCCGTTTCCGAACCTGTGGAATTGACACCACCGACTTTGAATCACTTCAGCTTTACGACGGAGCTTTTGGAAAGGATGAGATGGAAACTGAACTGGCGGCTTTACGGACTTTGTTTCATCGATTGCGCAACGCTTGATCCCGATGACGAAACGATTGCATATACGAAGGAAGAGCGTTACAAAATCGACTGGTCGCAGGAACCCGGCAAGGAATGGACGCTCCTTGATGTCACGGCGTTTCGACCCAATGCGAATTTTAAAACCGACACGCCACAGAACGACTGGAAAGATTTCTTCCGTGATCCCCGGCTGAATATCGGCGACTCCGCTCCGGTTTGGGTGCGCAATCTCGATGGTAAAAAATTCCTCTTCGTCAGCGACATGAATGCCGTAAGACTCCAGGTTTATGAACTCGATTTCACGAACGAACGCAATGTTATTCGGGCGGCGGTTCTCTTCTCACCGCAACGTTACAGGATGCGTGACGGAAGTGAGCCGGTCGATTGGCTATCCGGCCAACCGGCAAGAGGCGAATGGATTTGGACCAATTCGCTGTCACACGGCGGGCAACTCTTCATGGATGCGAAGGAATTTTCATCGCAGGAACCGGAAGTGCGTGACATTGAAGGCTGGTTCATCGAACCGAACGGCGACATTTGGCAAACGACGCACAATCAGGGGTTGCGGCGGTTCCGGTATCAGGGACTCGACAGCATCGGCAATCCGGTTTGGAATTTCGAGAACATGGACGTTTTTCCCCATCCGGCGGAATTCACCCAAGTCAAGCGCATCCGTTACGACGCGGAAACGGACACCTTATACCTCGGCGGGTGCGCGACGGTTGACGGCGTGGAACACAGGAACCAGCACTGGAAGCCGATGGGGGCGGTGATTTGCCGCTATGATAATTTTCTCCAAGGCGACAACCCCGGCACGACCGACGGCAAGTTGCGCTGGCGAATCGTTGCGCCGTATGTGACCGGGTCACAGGGGCACGAATCCTGCGAGCCGATGGGTTTTGACACGGCGGGCGATTACCTGTTCGTGCCTTACACCGGCGCGTCGAAAACCTCCGGCTTTGCAACGGGACACGTCGAAGTGTTTCGGCTGTCGGACGGCAACAGCGTTGGCTGGATGGAACCCGACCCGGCCACCGTCGGCGAAATCGGCTTGCAGGACATCCGTGAATGCCTCTCGGCCCATCGCCGCGCCAACGGCGAATACGTCATTTTCCTCGAAGACGATTACAAGGCAAAAGTCGTGATGTTCCGGTGGAAACCGTGATGCCGCTACGCCGCTATTGAACCGGTTTGGGCGTTCCGCCGCGATCGATGAGCGATTCACCGGGGCCGATCGGGAAGAGCGTGTATTCCCAGCCGTTTTCGGCCATGACCTTGCGCAGGTACTGAAACGAACTGTACGAATCGCGGAACACCACGACATCAAAGGCCACACGCGACGCGTCGAATTTTCGCAACTGGCCGGCAATCACGGATTGTTCGTCCGGCTTCGCGGAAACAGGGAACCCCGTCCAGATTTTCGGGAGCGTTTCCCGATGCGTTCCGTGGTCAAAGGCCGTGAACTGGGCGTCGTTCAACCCGTGCGGTGAACCATCGGGTGACGTCCGGTGCCAGAAAAACAGCTTGTCGCCCGTGAGAACGAGAGCGACTTTCCGCTTGGACGATGACCGCATCTGCGGCAGCCGAATGTCCTGCATGTTGCTTTTGACGACCGATTCGAACAAGGCCCGTTGTTTTTCGCGGTACTCCGTTTCCAGCCGTTCGTGTTTTTGCAGCGTTTCGTTCCAAAGATGTTCGGCTTCAGCGACCGACCGGATGGTTTCGAGAATCGTCAGTGATTGCGCCGTTTTCGTTTTGAGGATGGCGTCGCGCCGGCTCTCCAGTTCAACAATCCGTTCAACCCAATCCTGTTTGGCTGTCGCGCTTTGTTGAAAAGGACGTGCCGATTCCCGCAAACGCTCCTGTTCGTGAATCAGCGTTTGCAACCGGTTTTCCGCCGAGAGAAACGCGTCCATCGGCACCGTTGCGATTTCGCCGCGCCGGTCGTGTTGCGCGATCATGCGTGTCAAAATCACGATGAGCAGGGCAATGAAGAGTATCCCCCCGAAGGTGTTGCACACAATGTCCAAAAACAGGTCAAGGCCGGCCTGCGGGTTCTTCTTGCGTCGCATTTTGACCATCCGGTTTCCCGGTCACTCCGTTCACTTCGTTTCCAGCGGTTGTTGTTTGGCGGTTACAGCGCAACCGCTGCGTGTGTTGTATTCTACCACACAACCGCCGGAAAACAAAAGCCGGTATCCGCGACCGCGACACGCTCGAACAATGGCGCGTCAAACAATGTGATCTGGCCGCGGAACTCAGGGGACGGTTGAGCTAGGGGCTTACTCATCAATCAGGAGATTGCGGTCCAAGCCAACTCGTTGGAATTGCCAAAGAGCCGGGGATGAGAGTCCCCGGTCATGGTGTTTCTTTTTCACCACGAAGGTCACGAAGAACCACGAAGGGTTCCGCCATGGATTTTCACGGATTGTCTCGGGCTTGTGTCATT
>Ga0099364_10014808_pt1 | contig 10336 bp, 9 predicted proteins | sample TergutTh196P3_FD_73070 | JGI IMG/M metagenome (GOLD analysis project Ga0099364, IMG submission 73070) | Microcerotermes parvus P3 segment gut microbial communities from Pointe-Noire, Republic of the Congo - Th196 P3 | ecosystem: Host-associated > Arthropoda: Insects > Digestive system > Gut ...
TTCAAACTGTTCGTCTATATACGCTTTTTCGTCTTCGGCAAAATGAACTTTCGCCAGGCGGCTTTCGTAGAAAATGGGTACGGTTGCTTTGTCTGCCACCGCTTGTTGAATGTCGTAGATGTCTACATAGTTGCCGAAAACGGCTTGCGTGTTTCGGTCGTTAAGTTCTATTGGCGTGCCTGTGAAGCCGATAAATGTGGCATTTGGCAGGGCGTCACGCATTGTCCGAGCAAAACCGTCAATAAAATCGTATTGACTGCGGTGCGCTTCATCGGCGATGACGACAATATTTTTTCTTTCGCTGAAAGGTTTAACTTTTGCGCCAAGATATCTTACGCTTGGCTCACGAAGAACGCCATCATTTATTTCAACATCATCGTCGGTTTCGGGCATAAATTTTTGAATCGTAGTAAATACAATGCCTCCCGAAGCCACCGTTAGAAGTTCCTTTAAGCCTTTCCGAGTTTCGGCTTGCTGCGGCTGCTGGCGTAGCAACTGCTGACAATTGGTAAAAGTTTGGAACAATTGTTCATCTAAATCGTTGCGGTCGGTAAGGACAACCAACGTGGGATTTTCCATTTGCTGCTCCATAATGAGTTTGCCCGAAAAGAAAACCATGCTCAAACTTTTTCCGCTTCCCTGTGTGTGCCAAACTACGCCGCCGCGCCTGTCACCGGCCGCTTCGCCCGACTCAGCGCCCGGATACCCCTGTTCCCTGCGCCTGTCGAAGGGAACGTACCCCGCTGCCCTTATACAACTTTCAACTGCTTTATTTACAGCATAATATTGGTGATAAGCCGCCACTTTTTTGAGCGTTTTGCCATCGCTTTTTTCAAAAACAATAAACTGACGGATGAGGTCCAATAGTGTTTTTTTATTCAACATCCCAAAGAACATAACTTCCATAGGAAGTTCCAAATGGGTGGCTTCGGCCTTGCCATCTTTGGTTCGCCAGGCCATAAATCTGCCGAAATCGCTGGTAAGCGTTCCGCATTTAGCGTCCCATCCATCGCTAATGATAAGCAATTCGTTGTAAGTAAAAAGCGAAGAGACTGCCTGTTTATAGGTTTGTAGTTGGTTGTAAGCCGATTTTATATCTGCATTTTCATCAACAGCGTTTTTCAGTTCAATAACCACCAAAGGCAATCCATTGACAAACAATATAATATCGGGACGTTTGTTTTGGTTGCCTTCAATGACTGTGAATTGATTTACGGCAAGAAACCCGTTATTTTCGGGATTCTCAAAATCAACGATATAAACCTTTTCGCCGCGAATTCCGCTGTCTGTTCGTATTTCCACATCTACGCCATCGGTGAGGTAGCGGTGAAAGTTTTCATTGTTGATTATTAGGTTGGGACTGTTGGTACGCAAAACTTTTTTAAGCGCATCTTCGCGTGCCTCTTGCGTGATGTTGGGATTTAGTTTGTCAATCGCATCGCGCAGACGGGTAACCAAAACCACTTCGTTGTATTGCCTTTCAGGATGCTCGCCGTCGGGCGAAATCTCTATACCACGCACATATTCGTATCCCAAATTTTGCAGATAGGATAGGGCAATGTTTTCTATTTCGTTTTCGGTGATGCAGTTCATTTTTTTTATTTTCGGGGGACAGTTAGTACTTGGCTTACAGTGCGCCCTGCCTTAACCACGCGCAAATTGCATGAGGTTCTTTTGTATGTGCCAATGAGATGCGGTGAGCAACTTAATTTTCCCGCTCATCAACTTCGGCAATAATGCGTCGCGTAGGTGGGTGAGGGTGCGGATTTGAGTTAAATTCGATTCTTTCTTACGGAAAAAAGGCGCTATTAGGCAATTAAACTTTCTGACTATAATGACGTCAGGAAAAACTACTTCAGTACCTAACGCTTGATTTCTATTTAGTCCAGGTACAGCACTATCAGACATTAATTTTTTAAAATTTTGTTCTTTTAGAAGAAAATAATGATAATACAAATCAGTCACATCAATCATATCTTCAACAAAAAAAGTTGTATCAATAGGAAAAAAATTTTCATAAACCCAAATCACTTCTCCAATTGTGCCTTTTCTCCCAATAACAATTCCCGGTCCGTTCACAACAAATGTATTATGAAAACCAACTATTCCGCTTGATCCAATAACGGGAAATATACCAAGCGCGCGATTTTCTGCTTTTAATGCTTTACCATATAATAAATTCAATACATCCCCCAACTTCCCCTTTCTCCACCCCTTCGGCAGACCATCCACTAACTCCCCGTCAAATCCCGGGAAATTGAAATCCACAAACCACTCTTTAAAAATTGTTTGTGCCATCGTTTCGAGAGTTTGGTTCATTTGCCCAAGCAGTTCGATTTTGTCGTCGAAGGAGGTGAGAATGGAGGCGATTTGGGTTTGGGTAGGGAGGTCGGGTGTAAGGATTTCAATGGGGTGAATATAATTTCTATTTAAACTCGGTACAGCACTACCGGAATTCAAATGTTTAAAATCTATTGTTTTTAAAAGATAGTAAATGAATTTAGGATTACAGTGTATTTCTTTTGCATATAAAACAGTATTATGTGCCCAAAAATCATCGTTATAAAAAATAGGTGTTCCTATATTGCCACTTCTACCAACCGTAAAAGAAGGTGCTTTAGTTGTAAATTTATCGTGATAACCAATAATTCCATTAGAACCTGCTATTGGATATATTCCATTTACAAATTCAGTTTTAGGTAAATCATACCCTCTTTGAAATGTTACTAATTCCCCCAACCTGTATTTTTTCCATTCGCTCATTTATTTTCCTCTAATACTAAATTAATTAACGTTTCTTTATTTGGCAATTCCAATAGATATTCCATTGTCCCTTTTGCGTATTCAACAAGGGTGTTGTTGTACATTGACAACGGACGATTTATTGACTTTTCTTTCCGATCATACACCAATTTGCCTTTGGGAAAGAATCCTGGTCTTTTCTCAATTACCTCAATTACTTTCTTTAAGTTTTCCAAAAAATAGTAACGATCTGTAAATACAATTATTAATCTGGCAATAACCATTCATCGCTTTTTGTTGTGAGGTCAAACTTATAAACTCCTTTCCTCATTCCAATATAAACCACATCATTTTGAATAATCATTGAAGAGGGATAAAGATAATCTCCCCATATACCATCTTCAACTAATGTGTCAATATTAGCTTCTCTGTCAATCGAAAACAAACCTGGTTTAGCAATAACCTCTATCCCTTCTATTTTAAAAGACCAGTTAGTACCAAAAGTAACAACAATAAAATTATCCTTACTATCTAATTGTATTACTCTTGGTGCAGTTGGAAATTTTAGATACTCTTTTGCAATCCATCTTCTATTTTGTTTTTCTATTTCAATAATACTTCCTCCAGTTATTGATATATGAACAAGTCCCTCAATAGCATATATTTTATTGTCTCGTTCAATAAATTGTACAATGTGATGATCTGATATTTCATATCTTTCCTTTCCGTCTTTTGAGAACCAATAAAGTTCTCCGCCCCATTCTCCTCTGTTAAAACCAACCAAATAGCCATCTTCCACTTCAATTACATCAATTAATCCAGCCAAAGGTGCAGACATATTTATCCCTTTTCTGTTCGATTGTCTAATTTCAAACGGCAACTTATTTTTTACACCTGAACTACTTCCGTAATTTCTAACGTCATCTACCCTAATTTCGTCTCCATCAAAATAAACTACCCAATCGTTAGGGGCATGATTATATTTGGAAATGGTATCCTTATCGGTTGGAACCGGATGACTTACCCAATTTTTCAAAAATGTTGTATTTTCTTTAAAAACAAGAAGATAATCATTTATCCACACTTTCCATCCCTTTTCTGTTGCAATGCTTCTGTCGCAGAGAAACTCTCCGGGATTACTTCGTATCGTTATGTGTGCGCTTGTGTCAACATTAGGTAATGTTCTGAACAACTCGTCCAATACATCGGCTTGCAATTGATTATCATCACAACGCAAACTTGTCAGTAGAAAATTATTACTTATGTCCAAACTTGTCATTAGATTTCGGTCGCAAATTAAAGATTCCAAAAAAGGATTTAGACTCACATCCAAATTTGATATTTGATTATGGTAGCAGGACAAATTTCTTAGTGCAATGTTATTGCTAACGTCCAAACTTGTTAATTGATTTACGTTGCAACATAAATCAGTCAATTTTGTGTTTTTACTTAAATCCAATCTCGTCAAGTTATTCGCAATGCACTCCAAGTGTGTCAGATTCATATTTCGACTTACGTCCAAACTTGTTAATGGCACATAAGAACATTTCAATCCGGTAATGTTGTCGCCCGTTATTGTTATGGTGTTTTCGGATGATTTGGAATATGTATGTGTGTATGCCATCGTATAATCATTATCAATTGTATATATATTGCTTGTACCATCGCTCCAGAGTATGGTTATATTGCCTGATCCTTTTATATAAATACTAACAAAATCAGGTTCCTCTATTATCATAGTTATTATGGTTGTATCAATGGAAATAGCTTCTTTGTCAAAATAATCCATCCTGTCATTTTTAGATAGATTATCAGTTTGAATCGAATGACTTTCCCAATTTTGCAAAAATGTAATATTCTCTTGTCCCAGAGTCAAAAAATAAATTATCAAATAAAAGCAAATAAAAAGCATCATAAAAATCACGTCTTTTGCCCATGAAAGTAATGAATAGCCTTGTAGTACAGGCTATCAAAAAGGTTAAAGGCTTTGAAGTGCTATATTAATATTCTACTCCTAAGTCTTCAACCGTTAAATCCAATTGTCTTCCCTCTGCAAATGCCTTCTTATCCATTGCCATACCTAAGCAAATGCCGATAGCCATACCAATTGGTAATCCTATTCCGAGAAATGCCCAATTACCCATACTTAACCCAAAAACTACTCCAATTGGTAATCCAAATGCGGACATTCCAAGTGCTATCCATTGGTTCTGATAATAATTTTTAGGCACGATTTTAAGTTCCTTTTTAAGGAGCATTAAGATTTTTGTCTGCTTTTGATAGACTAATTTTCTTAGATTTTTGTCTGTAAATGATGTTGAATTCAACTCTTCAATATCATGATTAACAGATTCAACAATTATAGAAGGCAAATCTTTTTTTATTAACTCTTTCAGAAGTTTTTTGAATTTAAGATAAACACGATTTGTTTTAATATTTTCAGAGAAGGATTCTCTTTCTTTCAGTTCAATAATGTTCATATATTTTCAAATTTAAAATTCAGTAATTTTTTTAATTTTTTTTCTTACAACAACATTCTCGTTACATACTGATGCACTGCTTACGTACACACATCCCGACATCTTGGCGAAGTCGGGGATCAGTTGCAAGCCGTCAAAAAGATTGTCTAATAAGCGATACAGTTGATCCATCCCTTTTAAACAAATGATAATAGTTTTTTGTCCTGCCGTGAATTTGATATGCAGTAATCTCTGAACCGTCCTTTTTCTGATACCAACCATTCTTATTCAGTTCGTCTGCAATTTGTTGAGTTGTCATTGGCCGTCCAACTTGTCGTAAAAGTTTTTCTATTGCTTCATGAAGTGTCATAATTAATTCGTTTAAATTGTTTATAATCAGAATAACGACCACGCGCTCTGATAGCGTTCAGGAAGTTTTCCAAATAATTATTATTTCATTGTCCATACGGAGCACAATAACGAAGACTTTGCAGATGAAGTATGAAGTGCTTCTTTTGCTGTCTCAAAAACTGTACTTTTAGTTCTTAAAGATAACGACAACCATCACAGGATTATCCTCTCTGTCAATTTTTTGACTTATTTTCTCAAAACGGTTAATCACTTCTGATGTTCCCTGAGGTTTTAATTTATCCGAACGTTCCAAATGCTCTTCGAACAAATGGACTTGATGATATGAAATATATTGATTATTATGCTGATATTGCGGCCAAAAATCAAGACCGCCGTCATAGTCATTCGGGATTCCCGATGAAGATGAAAAATACAATAACCTGTCGTCACTTCGAACATAGTAGCAAGGAACATTCAATTCCTGTAAAAATCTATAAGAGAACAGTAAATAATCGTTTATTTCAAAGATGGAGTTCATCGAAGGAAGATTCCGCATTTCACGCATCATGAGGTTTACATCACTTCGAATCTCTAAAGATATTTCGCCCTTCAGATTGAAAACATATTTCGGAATAAAATTAAAATCGCTACTTATCCTGTAAAGCGTATCATTTAATTGATTTTCTCTGATATGTACCTGACTATCATATACATATTGACAAAAAGGAGTACCGATACCACCAGTAGAACCTGGTGGGTTCATTGTAAACGATACAGGTTTTATATTTTCTGTGACTAATTTTAAATCGTCATTCAATACTAAATAACTATAAGGTGTATTCCCTTCGTTTCTGACTTTTATTAAGTAAAAACCATCATGATAACTCATTTTTCTCGCAGAACTGAAATGTTCGATGGAATCGGATTTGATAAATTCGCCATTCAAACGATAATACATTAATTGCTGTGGCCTCGTAGTTGCGAGGACAACCTGATTGTTTTTTTCATCAATACGTAGCAGTTCAGGTATAAATGCATATTCGCCGGGACCTTGTCCAATATTTCCTATGGGAGCGATAAAACGTCCAGTTCGATTAAACAAATAACAGCGTCGGGTTATTCTACACGTCAAAAGCATGTAGTTTTCAGAAAAAATACTGTTCGTAATATCACCGATTAAACAATCATCAGTCGTTTCCAAAGGGATATATTCTATGGATTCTACCAATTCATTAAGAGTCAATTTCCCGATTTGCCGTGATTCAGGGTCAATGTGGATTTCACGGATTTCACCCGAATGGTCATCCGTTTTTTTTCCGCTTGAACAACAGTAAGTAACTGTTGTTACTGTTGTTATTATAACCAAATACAAAAAAAACTTCGTCTCATAACTATTCTAATTTTAAATTAATTAATAAATATTCTGTTTGTTCCATTAATATACAAACGGTTTGGTAAAGTTACTCAACACGTGTGGATTCACTCATAACTAATCGAGGGCGACGGACTAATAGCCGTTATTACATCGTATTCGGTTCTGTAATCGGGATGATATGAACCGTTCCTGTCCGACGACAGTAGCGCAAACGCATTTTCATCGACTAACACGCGCCATTCCTGTTTATTGTTTGCTGAAGGTGATAAACGAATCATCTCCAGAGGTTGTACAAAACACCTGCTTCAGATTTAGTTAGCGGAGAACCGAAATTCTTATCAAAAAAAAGTTCTTCAAATGGTTTGCGTGAAGCATGTAAATTGTCAGACCTGACAATATATTTATTCCAGATATAGTTTTTTGACTTTTGTTGGAGTTGTTGCATCATTTTCGTAAAACTCAATCGTTACAAATTGATTGGGAATGACCGGATATAATGTAAATCCAATTTTCAAATCACTTGGTAGTCCATATTTTTCTTGGGAATTGATGTAACTGCATCAGACAGGATATTAAGACCATAATCTCCGGTTTCGGGATAAGAAATTTCCGCTTTCGGGTCAAAAGTGAAATCCTTAAACGCTTGAACATAACTTTCAAAATCGGGAATAGAAGTATTAAAACCAAGTTCGGCATATCGGGCATTGATGTTTTGGTCAAACCTGGTCAAACCCTTCAGCAGCGGTTGGTAGTTTAAACTTCAATTAATTTTCTCCTCACCAATTCCCATGCTTCCAAATTATCATATTTTACGTTTGGTTTTAATACTGTGAAAATATCATGTGTAAATTCGGGATCAACTAATTTTCCTTCCATATTCCGTATAAATTGTTTGATAGTAGGCGGTTTTAATTCTGCATGTTTATAGTGGATTTTACAACAATTCAGTAATCTCTCAACATCGATGTCTAAATGTGTCAAAACCCAATATAAATCGAATAAATCGCGTCCTTTTTTGCGACTATACAAGGCATTCAGTTTGGTGCTCATCATTTCTTCAATAGTGTAGCAGGTTGCATTACATTTGCCTGAAAACCAAGCATTATTTACCTCATATGGGATTTTTTTCAATCCTAAAATATTCAAATGTTCCCGCGTGTTGATTTCGATTTTTAAACGCATATTGACAACAGGCGGGATTTCGGTATCGAAACGGTAAATCATAGTGTTGTTGTGAATGTTCTGTTTTACGGTTCGTTTCATGCCTAGAAATGATAATCTTTCGCGTATTCTCTTGAGAATTGGATTGATAGGTTCTGAATTAATTTGCACTAAATCAATATCTTCCGAATATCGAATTTGCGGGGTAATATACAATTTATGTAAAGCCGTTCCACCCCTGAATGCTAAAGAATTAAGAAGTAAATCGTCGGAAAATATCTCAACGATTGATCTAGAAATGACTAAATCCTGTTCTACTTGTTCGTTTGAACGCCAATTTGCATGTGTTCTCCATTCTTCCAAATAGGGTTGTGCTACCATAAATCACTCTCTATTTGCATGTTAATAATTATTTTCCATTTATTATCAATTTTTCCTTTTCTTCCTTTTTGAGGCGACAATGGGACAGGTGAAAAAGTTGTTTTACTTAAAACTTTATATAAAGAATCTGACAGTTTCTCATTGCTTACAACTCTATCTAAAATATATCCTAATCGCTGAATATTCGCTTTGTTATCAATTAGATTTGCCAATTTAGAAAGTCGCGACGGACGCATTTCTTCATAAAGTTCCTGTAAAATAGTAGTTATGCGATTTATGCCAAATGTGTGAATATTTTCCAATAAATCGAAAGCCGTAAGCTCAGGTGACGAAACATTGATATAACCTGCAGGTGTTTTCTTTTGGATAATTCCTTCGTTCAACAATTCTTTTTTTGCAAAAAAAGCAATTTTCAATCTTTTATTGCTGATTCTGCGAGGTGCAGGGATTTGAGTAACAATAAAATCTGTCGTTGGTTGTTGATGGGCAGCGCCGTGCAAGGCGGCCGCCGACGCCAATCCTACATAATAGGGTTTGCCCAAATAATTCATCATGCTATCTATAAACATCACGGTAGGCAATATTTCAAGTGCGGAATATTCCGGAGGAACAATCACATAAAAACCCTGACGAATTTGCGCTACCCTTGTCTTTACTTTCAGTCTATAAAGGCTTTGTTTGATTGTCGGGTACGGCAAATCAAACTCTTTCTTCAGTTCTTCGAGTGTAAAAGAATAACGACCACGCGCTCTGATAGCATGCAAGAAGTTTTCCAAATAATTATGATTCAAATTTTTATCCATACTTATTGTTTTTAAACCGCGTTTAGATACGAAAAGTGTATCTGTTTGCAAAAATACAACAATGAAAATACCTTCATATCGGATTCAATTTTTTTCTTTAGCTCTTGTTACTCAAAATGGTCGTGATGCGGTATTTTCCAAATGTGTTGATATTTTCAAATTAATCGAAAGCCGTAAATTCGGGTGATGAAACATTAAAGTAATCCGCTCTGACTATCTTGCTATTGTTTCAAAATATTTGCTTATCGGCGGTGTATGGCTTCGCAATTTACCAATGACGTTGTTTGCACCTGGATTGCTTCGCAGGTTCGCTATGACGGGCGACATTCCTGTTTGATGATTTCATCGGGGGATTACGATGACGAATTTTTGTAATGTGTTGATCTTCACTCTATCTGGATTGCTTCGCAGGCTCGCAATGACGGGAGACTTAGAACTACTGATGATAAGTTTCGAGAGGGGTTCATAGGTTATTACACTTGCGATGAAGTTCGTGGCAGGGTATGAAAAAGTCCCGTCAGTCACATGGTGACCGAGCTATTTGAGGCGACAAATGTACAACAAAGAATTGGTTTATAGAAAAGAAGGACGAAAAAATTTTTTTACTTTGCAGGAAAATTCTTTTTTATGGTGCAAGGGAAATAAAAAATGTGTCCGATTTCGGACAGTATGTGTTCGATAATGGACACATTTTCGTGGAAATATTATCTTAATATGCATATAATCAATATTATAACGATTTGGTATGATTTTTGTTGTGAATATGAAAATTGAATAAAAAATGGATGCAAGTTTTGAAGTTTCAGATCATGAAAGGTTAGGCAAAATACGGGTTGCTGAAGTAAATGGCGAGCCTTTTTTATGCCTTACCAATATGTTCAAACTGTTAAAAACCTTTATAGAAGCGTCTTTTTACTATTGCCGTATTCATATTCACCAATCTACATATTCCTTTATCTCTTTTTCCCTTTTTCGCGCAGGAACGATCCGTTTCTTTCGCCCTTTTTCGGCTTTAGCAAGCATTAACGGACTCGGCTGGCGACTAATCGAAAATCCGTCGAAGA
>Ga0099364_10014809_pt1 | contig 10336 bp, 7 predicted proteins | sample TergutTh196P3_FD_73070 | JGI IMG/M metagenome (GOLD analysis project Ga0099364, IMG submission 73070) | Microcerotermes parvus P3 segment gut microbial communities from Pointe-Noire, Republic of the Congo - Th196 P3 | ecosystem: Host-associated > Arthropoda: Insects > Digestive system > Gut ...
TGGAACGCCAACCGACGTTTCGACAATCAAAAATGATTCTTCGTTGGTAATGTCCGAACGCTTTGTACTGCCCGGACCATCGGAGATCGTATCAGGACCGATGACCATCTGATAGTGTGCAAGTCCATCAAGTCTTTCTTTTTCTCGACTCTGACAAGTCAATCCATGAACGTTCGGTGCCGATTTGTGGAACTGCGAATTGTGCGGACTGTCCCAAGGTTCATCCAAACGAATTTTGTCATAGAGTTCTTTCTGTTCAATGTAGGGCAATATGAGAACCCGCCAACTGTGAAGCGGATTTCCTTCGGCATCTGTGGTGTAAGCCGGGGGGAACGAACCATGTATATCATGATAATTATTGAGAGCAAGTGGCACCATATCGGGGCAACAAGCCATTCTTCGTGCGGCTTCGCGTGCCGCTTGTGCATGAAGGAATAGTAGGACAAATACAATACCAAGAAATACCAAGTAGAGGTGGAGGCATCCTCGGTGTCTCCGTCCGAAATGTCCTCGTCCTTTTGATGTTTGATTCGGTGATGTTGTGTCCATCGACGTTTTGGGGGTTATCCGGGGACTGCGAGCCGTCCTCGGCTCTTTGTGCCGGAGTACCGGCTAAATGATTTATTGTTGTTGCGCAATCTTCCGATTGCGGCTCTGTTAAGACATTGTACAGTTTGACGATTTCACCGTCAAGAATGCAGCGCAATGACGGAATCGCCGGAAAATGTTGCCCTTGTGTCGTTCGCCGGGCGGCGAACAGGAATAGGGCAGGGGACTTGAAGAGCGTAGCCACGCTGTATTGACAAAGTTGTATTTCTTCTGTTTCGGCGGATAGCAAGACATCAGAGCCGCAATCGTACAAGATTGCGCAACAAAAAGAGCCGGGGACGGAGCGGACAAGAAACATTACGGCGCGTAGTCCCCAGATTAGGAGTGTTATACGCAATACGGCTGGAAATTGCACTTTAGGCAAAAGGCTTTTTGACGCAACAGCGTGCCCTTAGTCACATCGATTCGTCGATGACGACGCCTTCGATGGGAACACCTTTTTGCAACTTAAATTGAATTGCATCCGGTTCAAGCGGTTCCGTCAATTCAAAGTAGCAATCCGGAGCGACATAAATCTTGTTTGGGTCATCGATGGAAAGCCAGTACAGGCAGGGACGGTACAAGTCGAGTGAAAAGCCGCCGTTTTCGTCCGTGACGGTTTCGAACAGAAAATGGCCGTAACCGGGATGGGTAATACTCCTTCCCCAACCGCCGATTTTGAAGCCGACTGCGGGAGTTCCATCGGGTAGAACCGCTCGACCCGTTACCGTGGTTGGAACGGCTTTGAGTGTTTCCTCGAAGTTTTTCTTGATCTGGGCAATCTCCTCACGGTTGCGCAATTCCACAGCGGTCGGTTCCTCGGCGGAGCAGGGCAGGGGGATGAAAAAAAGAACGATGATTAACGTGCGAAAAGTTCGTCGAAACATGGGATTCTCTTTTCGTGGTGTTAGCCGCGTCGGCTTCCGACGCGATGGTGAGTGCTCATTTAGCCGGTACTCCAGAGGCACATTTTAACTAAAACGGGACAGCACTCTTACGATTGCGGCCCTGGCAGTTGTCAATACGATGTTTTGACATCGTAACAATACAAGTATTGGGCGTGGCGCAGATAGAGTCTTCCGTTGAGGACGACGGGATGCGCCCAACTTTTGCCTTCGGCGTCGTGAGACAGTTCGAAGCGGCCAAGTTCGATGTACTCCTTCGGCTCCGGCTTGATGAGAACCACCGTTTTGTCGTCCTCCGACAAACTGTACAGCAGACCGTCGGCGTAGTGGACCGAACCTTTTCCGGCGACGCGGGATTGGTAGCCGATCTCGCCGGTTACAAAATTGATCGAATACCACGTCCCATTATGTGACGTGCCGTAAACATAGTCACCGACAAGGATTACGCCGCCGTGATGGTTGTCGAACCGCTTTTCGTACCACATTTCCGTCGGTGAGATCGTGTCGTTTGCATTCTTTGTCAGTTTGAACATTTTTGCACCGTAATCATAACCGGTCGACAAAAACAGAAAACCGTTACGGTAAATCGGCATCGTGCAGTTTGTCGTCAGTCGGTTTTTCCACGGAATCGAAAAAAGCGACTTGCCGGTTTTCGCGTCGATTCCTTCGACGGTCGAGTCACTCATCACAGTAATGACGCGGATGCCGTCGAACTCGAAGAGATACGGCGTCGTGTAACCGACTGTCGCGCCGGGCGGATCGACCGTCGGCGGAGACACCCAAACAGGTTCGCCGGTTCGTTTGTTCAGAGCGACCGCCATCGCTTTCGGACCGCCGACCGGCGTGATCACATGGTCGCCGTCAACGATGACTGCGTGGCCGAGGAACCAATAAGCGTCTGGGGCGTCGTAATCCTTCATGACGTTACGGCTCCAAATCTTTTTGCCGGTCTTGGCATCGAGACAGGTCACACCGCCGAACGGATTAATATCGTACACAAAATTACCGTCGATGGTCGGCGTTCCGCGGGTGCCCGGATATTTACGTCTGTCCGCATTGGCAGGACCGTTGTCCTGCTCCCATATTTTGTTGCCGTCTTTATCGAGACAGAAAATCATCGTGAGGTCCTTGCCATCACGCTGAACGTTGCCACTGATATAAATTCTGTCACCGGAAATTGCGACGCCGGACCAGCCGAAGCCGATAAAGTCCGCCGTCCAAAGGAGTTGCGGTCCGTCTTCCGGCCATCTTTTCAGCAGTCCGGTGTCCGGCGACTTGCCGTTGCCGTCCGCCCCGCGAAACGCCGGCCAATCGGCGGAGCAGGGCAGGGGGGTAAAAAAAAGAACGATCATTAACGCACAAAAAATTCGTCGAAACATGGGATTCTCCTTTCGTGGTGTTAGCCGCGTCGGCATCCGACGCGATAGAGAACTCACTTAGCCAGTACTCCGGGTCTCATTCTAACAGAACTGCAACGGAGCTGCAATCGACTGCGAAAAACACAGAGCCCGAAGCGTAAGCGAGGAAACTAAAGAGTCGGAGACAGGTAGGCCGCCGGGAGACGACCTGCGGGGGCTCTCGGAAATAGGCAACCTACCAAATTTCTGTCGGCTATTACCGAAGTTGCTGCCCGGCGGTCTGCAACCCACCTGGACAACCCACTTGGACAACCTACCTGTTTTGAAACTGGCACTCCCACTGGTAGGGTTGCAGTGGTGCTTGAAACAATCTACAATGACACACACGTTCCCGTGCCATCGAGATAGGATCAAACCATGAAACTTCCCTACAATTTATTCGCCGCGTGCTTTTTCTGCCTGACATTGTCGCTTGCAACCAGCAGCGCAAATGCCACCGAACAAGTGAACGATAACTTCGATTACAAAGGGAAGCAGTATTTCGTTACAGGAACAAGAATTCCATTGGACTTTAGCAAATGGAACTTGCGTCCCGCTGGATTTACAACGGCGTGTTACAGAGGGTACATGGCAGGTTTCACCCTCGTTGGAGACAAACTGGTACTTACCGACCTTATCACAAACAACGGCTTCACAAACAATGTCAGCATGGATGCCACAGCGCCGGAAATCAACGGTGTAACTCCCAAAAAGTACAATCAGGAAGAACGTAGGCTTTGGAGCGGCGGCGTTGCCGGTAATCTGGAATACAAAACTATCTTTTTACCGCTGGACTACACAGGAACGGCTATCTTAAAAGATGGTTACCTCATTGGGGGGATGCACGGTCGGTTCGACGATGCAGCGGGTTACACGACGGCAATCGAACTCACATTTGAAAACGGCATACTGAAGTCGGAAAAAGACATATCGCAAGAGATGGCGGAAATCCGAAAGAGGACGGAGCAGATTCGGGCGATGAGCAGAAGCGTCGAAGTCATCAAAGACCTCATTGCCGAAGGGGTTGATGTCAATATAGAAAGTTACACTTGTACTACTCCGCTCCATGTGGCAATCGAAAAAGAGAACCTCGAAATTGTTGAATTCCTCATCTCCAAAGGAGCAGATGTTCATGTGCTGAGGGATTGGCATAATGGTAACACACTGCTTCATTGGGCGGCGGGAAAAGAGAATCTGGACATTGTCAAATTGCTTGTGTCAAAGGGATTAGACGTAAATGCAAAAGACATACACGGCTTGACTCCGCTCCATACGGCGGCGAAAAATCCCAATGTCGCCATTGCTGAATTTCTCCTAGCACAAGGAGCAGATGTAAATGCGGAATGTGCTAGGTTTTCCTCTAGACCGATCCATGGGGTGGTGGCGAGCAATACCAACGTCAAAGTTATCGAACTCCTCGTTTCCAAAGGAGCGGACATTAGTGCGATAGATAGTCTGCTCGGTTCTGCTGTACGGAATAATAAGAATGTTGCCGTCACTGAATTCCTCGTTTCCAAAGGGGCGGACGTTCACGCAAAAGACAAAGACGGCTCTACCCCGCTCCACCATGCTGGGAGAAATCTTGCAGTTGCTGAATTTCTCGTTTCCAAAGGCGCAGATGTTCGTGCGAAAAACAATAACGGCTCTACCCCGCTCCATGCTGCGTCATACTATGGCAATAATGTCGAAGTTGCGAAGTTCTTCGTGGATCGCGGGGCGGATGTCAATGCGAAGGACAACGACGGCAATACTCCGCTTCATTCGGCGGTAAGATATGGTTCTAATGCCGATGTTGTCAGATTTCTCCTTTCTCAAGGAGCAGACGTTAGTGTCAAAAACCAACAAGGCGAAACGCCGATGGACAAGGCACACTCGGAATATACAGAGTATCTTTCCAGTCCATAATTGATCCGATGCGGATGACAGGAGTACCGGCTAAATAATCCCTTGCTTACGCAAGGGGCTCTGTGTTATTTTTTTCACCAAACAAACTGGGGCACCAAGGTTTCCTTGGATTCTTGCGTCCGGTTTTCCGTTCGGCTATAATGTTGGGACCGCGTCGGAAAACCATCGTCTCGCAGAGCGAGACGGCTAACCCCGCTTGAAACCATGTTCAAATATCTCACCGCAATCGTTTTGGCTCTCGCCCTTTCGGCAGCCACGGCGAACGCCCAAGAAACGAAAGAACTCCGTATGACTCCCAAGAACTGGAAACTCCTCTGGACGCAAAACGTTGAAGAACTCAAAGCGACCGCCCGAATGTTCGAACACGAAAAAAGCGGCGCTCCACTCCTCTATCTCTCCTGCGACGACGATAACAAAGTCTTTTGCATCGCCTTTCGCACGCCGCCGACCGACAGCACAGGCATCTCGCACATCATGGAACACTCCGTCCTCTGCGGAAGCGAAAAGTTTCCGTCGAAGGAACCCTTCGTCGATCTCCTCAAAGGTTCGCTACAAACCTTTTTGAACGCTTTCACGGCAGACGACCGGACAATGTATCCCGTCGCCAGCCGAAACGACAAAGACTTCCAAAACCTAATGGACGTCTACCTCGATGCCGTGTTCTTTCCGAACGTCGTCCGGGTTCCGGAAATCCTGATGCAGGAAGGTTGGCACTACGAAGTCGATGCCGTGACCGGCGACCTCAACTACAACGGCATCGTCTATAACGAAATGAAGGGCGTTTATTCGTCGCCGCAGAGCGTCCTCTACCGGACGATCCAGAAAGAGATGTACCCGGATTCGACGTACTCCAACGACTCCGGCGGCGATCCCGACGCCATACCGGCGCTCACGCAGGAAACCTTCAAGGCGTTCCACGAAAAATACTACCATCCGTCGAACTCGATGATCTTCCTGTACGGAAACGGAAGCATCGAAAAGCACCTCGAATTTCTCGACGCGGAATATCTGCACAAATTCGACAAAATCGCCGTCGACTCCACGGTCGTTCCGCAGCCCGGCTTTGAGAAACCGAAGTCCGTTATCGCCGATTACTCCGTCGACGACGGCGACTCCCTCGACGACAAGACATTTTTGAGCGCAAATTATCTGTTGCCGCAGAGCGACGATCCGGTGTTGGGTTACGGAATGAATCTGTTGACGTACATTCTCGTCGGCAGCGAAGCGGCTCCGCTCAAACGGGCACTGCTCGATGCCGGTATCGGAATGGACATTTCGTGTTATTTCGACAGTTCGATTCTGCAACCGTGCTTTTCGATCGTCGTCAACAATACGAATCCCGACAAGAAGGAGGAGTTCAAACAACTGCTCGACAAGACGCTCCGGGAACTCGTTGCCGAGGGATTGGACCGCAAACTGATTGAAGGAGCGATCAACCGCACGGAGTTCACGTTACGGGAATTTCAGGTCTCCGGTTGGCCGAAGGGCTTGGTGCTGAATATGCAGATACTCGAAACGTGGACTTACGGCGGCGATCCGCTTGCGCATCTGCGTTTCGAGCCGATTCTCAAGAAGATTCGGGACGAAGTGCCGAACGGTTTCTTTGAAAAGTTGATCGAGGAGTATCTACTCAATAATGTGTCGCACGGCTTCGTGATGCTCCAACCGAAACAGGGTCTCGAAAAGGAACGCAGCGAGGCATTGAAAGCGAAACTCGCCGAAATCAAGGAGTCGCTCAGCGCAGACCAACTCGTTGCAATCAAGGAGCAAAAGGAAATTCTCGTCGCTCGCCAAGCGGCTCCCGACAAGCCCGAAGACGTTGCGAAAATTCCGACGCTGGAACTATCCGACATTGACCGGCAAGCGGAGGTGATTCCGTTTCGAGAATTCAAGGATAACAAGGGGATAGTCCTTAATACCACCGTTGATACCAACGGCGTTGTTTATCTTGCGGCTTATCTCCGTCTTCGAAGCGAAATGGGGCCTGAAGCGTTTTCGAAGTTTTCGCTTCTTACCGACTTGCTTGGTCGGGTTGACACGGAGAATTACAATTACGCAGATTTGAACAGTGAAATCGACCTTCACACCGGAGGAATTTCGACGGCACTTTCTCTCGTCTCCTTGAAAGACCGCCCGGATCTATTTCATGCCTGTTTTGTAATCAGAACCAAGGTGATGTTGCCAAAACTCGGCAAGGGCATCGAATTGATGGATGAAATCCTGAATCGCTCAAAATTCGACGACACCGCAAGGATCAAGGAAATTATTCAAGAACTTCGTGTCGGTATGGAACAATCGATGATGTCGTCGGGACACCGTTTTGCTCAGACAAGGGCCGCCTCCTATTTTTCGAAAGTCAACGCCTATAGGGAAAGAATCGGCGGTATTGAGTACCATCGATTTCTCGTCGACTTGGAAAAGAACTTCGACGAACGGAAAGATGATCTTATAGAAAACTTACGTGTTTCGAAAAGTACAAATAATCCTGGTATTCTGTTCCGCGCCGCTCTGGGCAAGACATTCAGCGTTACCATGCCCGGAGACGATTATGATGCCTCGAAAGAAACGCTGGATCGTTTTTTCAATATGTTGCCGGGTGGAATGCCCATAACAATTCGTAATCGCCACGAGTTGGAGCAACTCAACGAGGCCGTCATCATTCCGAGCCGGGTCCAGTACGTCGTCAAATCAGCGGACTACCGCAAGGCGGGGTTCGAATACAGCGGCAAGATGATGGTGCTGACGAACATTCTGCGGACGGGTTACCTTTGGAATAACATTCGGGTGCAGGGCGGTGCCTACGGCGGCGGCTTTTCCGTGGATCGGAGCGGCGTCTTTTCACTGTGGTCGTACCGCGATCCGCATCTCGGACGGACCGTTAACGTGTATCACGGCGTGGCGGATTACCTCGAAAATTTGGAACTCAGCGACGAGGAACTCACGAAGGCGATCATTGCGACCATTGGTTCGTTGGACAAGCCGACGACGCCGAGCGAAAAGGGGAGCATTATTGCCGGTCGCCAACTTTCCGGTCTGACGCAGGAAGACATTCAACGGGAGCGCGACGAAGTGTTGTCCACGACCGTTGACGATCTCCGCAAGTTCGCACCGATGTTCCGTGAAGGAATGAAGCAGAACAATATCTGCGTCTTCGGCAACGAACAGAAACTCGACGCAGAGAAAGAATTGTTCAAAACGACGATCAGGGCGATTGAGTAAATCGGTGGGTTGCGCCGGACATACACCGTAAGTTGCGTCCTCCGTGTCGTCGCCGAACACTTGCTCGGAATGTTGCAATGAACTCAAACCCATTACCGGCATCGTGTAAGAATCGAGTATTTTTATGTTACAGTCTCGAAATTTAGCATATTTTCGTTCCGGGAAGGATAAATTTTCCAAAAATTCTGATTTTTTTTGAAAATAGTTGCGAAAACCTCTTTCTTTATTTCTTTTTTGTTCTACAATGGACTCCAGTTTGTCCGTAGCAAGGTTCGTTACGGAAATGTACGAGACTCTCACAAAGGAGAATAAAATGCCCAAAAAGAGTGCCAAAAAGTCGGCTGTTACGAAAAAAGCCGGAGCAACGAAAAAATCTTCCGTGAAACGAGCTGGTCGTCCGAAGGGATCGGGACAGTACGGTTGCGAAACCAAGGCCGTCCGTGTTCCAGTTCATCTCGAGAACGAAGTCAAGAATTTCGTTTTGCGGAAGATCAAGGCCGGAAAGTAAGTGGGGGCTTCCTCCTGCCCCGTTGAATCGATGATGGGGTACCGGCGTTTTCTTTTTAATCGCCGGATTTCCATCTCGTGGACTTTCGCCAACAATTGGCGGAACTTTTCTGGTCGTTGTTCAAAAAATGTTTTGTGACAGAATGCCTTTGTCCAGCGGTGTTCTCGGGGGCGTGTCGCGTTTTTCGATCAGTCGGAGATGTTCGAGCCGCGCTGAGCGGTCCGTGTGGTCGGCTAGAAAGTCACCAACAGCCCGGCGAGGTCCCTCCATCCTTCGGACGGCATCGTAACGACTCGGTAGCGAATCGATTCGTTGCAGATAATTGTCGAACAGGGCTCTGAATCCTTCATGTATCCTGTTACGGTGCGACACGATTTTCGGATGCCGATAAACGTTTTCGAGCAGAAATTTCTCCATATCGGACTTTTGTTCCGCAATTTCACGGCTTGGAACAACCAAAAACGGGGCGGCGAGAACATCGGCAACGCTCGACAAGTTGTACTCGGCGAAGCGGCGGCGCGTCGCTTCGAGAACGTCACCGACTTGCGTATCGATCAGATCGTGAATCACCGCCCGACGAAATTCCTCGTCGTCGAGAGACGTCCAGAGTCTGCGGATACGCTCGGCGGAACGTTTCCACAGCGGCGTTCGAACGAGTTGTTCCGTCGTCAGGAGACCGAGTTCCAGAGCGTCGTCGGCGTCCGCCGTGTCATAGGCGATACTGTCCGCCACATCGACGACTTGAACTTCGAGCAATGGCGTAAGCGTTTTCGCAACTTTGAATTCCTGTGCTGTAATGACTTCCCGTGACAGATTCAAGCCGGGAAAGTCGGGATAACGCCGCTCCAATTTTTCGACGATGCGAAGTGCCTGTCGATTGTGATCGAACCCGCCGTCCGTCTTCAAAAGTTCGTCGAGAACGGCTTCGCCGGTGTGCCCGAACGGCGGATGACCAATATCGTGCAACAAACCGACCGCTTCGACGAGATCTTCATTCAGGTCGAGTGCCCTTGCCATCGTTCGCGCAACGGAAACAACTTCCAGCGTATGCGTCATTCGGGTTCGGTGATAGGAGCCGAACTCCGCCGTGAATACCTGCATTTTTTCGCCGAGTCGTCGGTATGCCGCACAGTGAATAATGCGGTCACGATCCCGTTGAAAAGGGCTCCGATAAGGATGCACCGAATCCGGGAAACGCCGTCCCGCCGTCCATTTGCTGTGAAAAGCGTAAGGAGCAAGGATCGTCCGTTCTCGTTCGGTTGCCGATGTCATAATCGGAACAAAATTGTCGTTTCAGAAAATGAGAATTTTAAGAGGCTGTCCTTTTCCGTTTTCCAAGGAGATTCACTGCGTGTTTGTGGACACCACGCGCCCTGTCCTGTTGAAGTACCGCTTAAAAACGAACACTGACGCCTTTGGAGGCGAGGAACTCTTTCATTTGTCGGATCGAAAACGTACCGAAATGGGCGATGGACGCAACCAAGACGGCGGCGGCCCGACCTTGATTGACGGCCTCGAAGAGATGTTCCAGCGTTCCCGCTCCGCCGGACGCAATGACCGGAAGACTCACAGCATCTGCTATCGCACGGGTCATCGGAATATCGTAACCGGTCTGTTTGCCGTCCGTGTCCATACTGGTCGGAAGAATCGCTCCGGCTCCAAGTTCTTCGGCACGCTTTGCCCAGCCTACGGCGTCGAGTCCGGCTCCTTTGGTTCCGCCGCGAACGACGACTTCGAATCCGCTCGGCAACATTGCCGATTTTCGCGTGTCGATGGCAACGGTAATCCTTTCGCTACCGAATGCTTGGGCTGCT
>Ga0099364_10014810_pt1 | contig 10335 bp, 7 predicted proteins | sample TergutTh196P3_FD_73070 | JGI IMG/M metagenome (GOLD analysis project Ga0099364, IMG submission 73070) | Microcerotermes parvus P3 segment gut microbial communities from Pointe-Noire, Republic of the Congo - Th196 P3 | ecosystem: Host-associated > Arthropoda: Insects > Digestive system > Gut ...
CTGACTTCCGCGCCGGTTTTTTACGGCGGGGAAAACAGCCTGCGGTTTGTCACTCCAAATTCCCTGATGTCGATTGATTCGGGCGGATTGGTTTACGTGGCTTACGAAGCCGAGGTGGATTCAAACGGTAATATCCATATCGCGCAGAGAGAGGGACCATATACCGGGCAAAGCGTATACGACGGCGGATTTACAAGCGCCGTATATGTCTTTTACAATCTCAGTGAATGCACGTTTGAATATTATGACAACGGAGATGAGAATAATCCTGCCGAATGGCTGACCGAATGGGATACGGCTAACCGGCGACGGCTGCCGTCGGCGGTGCGTATTTCAATGCTGTATAAGGACAACTACAGGGGGGCGCCGGGCAGGCAGATGATTATTCCGCTGCGCGCGCAATACAGTTTTTCCCAGTCGCAGTCCATACAACAACAGTATGTTCAGCGTCGGCAGCAACGAACCGCAACGACCCAGCAGGCAAAGCCGAAAGAGTAGGGGGAATTGTTCCAGTGGCTAAAGACGATGGCATAGTTTTAATTGTAGTGTTATGGGTAATGACGGGTCTTGCCGTAATGACGCTCAGCTTTTCGCGTGAAAGCCGGGTCGAGGTTATGACCGCTCAAAACGCCAGGTCTATGGAAAAGTCTTACTATGTCGCGCGAGCAGGTATGGAAACCACTATTTATAAGATTATTCAAAGACGCATGGCGCCTGCCGTACAAACCGTTTTGGGAAATGTCGAACCCGGTCCGGTTGACCTCGGAAAGTTGACCGGCAGTTTTGACGGCGGCTTCTGGCGTGTGAATATCCAGGATGAATCGGGAAAAATCAACATTAACACGGTGTCCGAACAGCAGTTGCGCGCGTTGATACAGGCGGTCGGAATTGAGGAGCCGGACGCCTCCATTATTACCGATTCCATTTTGGATTGGCGCGATACGGATTCCATAGTCAGACCAAACGGCGCGGAAGAAGACTATTATCAATCGTTGGATATGCCATATATGATTAAGAACGGTCGGCTTGACGCCGTAGAAGAGCTTCTCCTGGTGAGAGGCGTAACGAGGGATTATTTTTACGGAGTCCCGGTAAGAACGCAGGATGGAACCGTGGATTATAAATATGGTCTTTCCAGGTTCTTCACCGTATATAGTACGCGGGATCAGATTAACGTTAATCACGCCTCTCTGCCCGTGCTTCTTTCCATACCCGGTATGCCGCAGGAAGCGGCTCTAATGATTTATGAAAGACGCCTGATCCAGCCGTTCCAGGCTGCGGCGGAGATCAACAGGGAGATACCCTTTCAGCTCGGCGCCGGTGTTTTGAACCGGCTTACAACGGCTCAAACGGGAGTTCTTACCCTTACGGCGGAAGCGCAGGAAGAAGGGTCGCGGGTGCGGCGCGTCATACGCGCGGTTATAAGTCTTAATTCAACCAACCCGCAAATCCCGTATCATATATTATATTGGAATGAAAATGTTTCGGATTACGAGGGCGGAGCGTCATGATTTATCTAAAAACCGGCGTCGGCATAGAGTTGCGTGGAGACGACATACTATTTGCCGCAGTTCAGGGTAATTTTTCAAAAGCGGCTTTTACCCGTTTTTTGCGCATTGCGGACTACCAGCATTTTTCCCGCTCCGATCTGCGCGGCGCAATCGACCGTTTCTTCCGCGACAACAGCCTCGGACGGGAATCCGTAGCGTTGGGCGTTCCGCGTAAAGATTGCGTTATTCGTTATATCGATCTTCCGCCGGAAGTGAAGGACAATCTCGAAGAAGTAGTCAGATACCAGGTTCAGGCTTTCGAGCCTACCGAAGAAGACGGTTTTTATTACGATTACTCGCCGCTTGAAAGCGCTCCGGGGCAGAAGCGCATGACCATCATGCTCGCAATGGTTCGCAAATCATTTCTTGACAAGCAACTCGCCATGCTGCGCGAACTCGGAATCAAACCGCTGATCGTCACCTGCGGTTCAGCGGGGCTTGCCAATATGTACCTTGCCTCGCGAAAAGACGCCGGAGATAAAACGTTTGTCATTGCAGATGCCGGAAAAACGGAAATGGAGCTTTGCGCCCTGCGGAACGGACAATTGGTATACTCGCGCGAAGCGACTAAAAACGACTCGCGCGGGTGGGACGAACTTCTTCTCGGCGAAATAAACGAGGCGGCTGCAAGATTGCGGCTCGGTCCCGACAGTGTTATTGAAAAGATAGTATTAACCGGGGAATCTTCACGGGAGGCTTATGAAGAAACCCGTGAACGAATTTCAGACTGCGACCTGATGGAAAGAATGTTTCCACTGACTGTTTCCGAAATCAACCGGCAGTTTACCGCGGAAGCCGCGGCGGTCTGCGGACTTGCCTTTACGGCGATTGAACAGCGCCCAGCCGTCCGGTTGAACCTGTTGCCGCCGGATCTCAAACGCCGCCGCGGACGCATGGGCATCGCCGTTGCCGCCGCGCTTGGCGCGATAATCATACTGATGCTGACGGGTCTTGGGTTTATTGATCCCGTGCGGGACAAACGTCGGTTGGCTTTGCTGGAAGAGGCAACGCGTAATCTTGAGTCTCCGGCCCGCATGGTGCGAGGTTTGGAATCTCAGGGAGAAAAACTTGCTGAGCAGAGGAAGCAGATGATGGAGCTTTTCAGCGACAGGGATTATAATCTTGAAATTTTGAAATACCTGACTGAGAGCTTTTCGGATGATTCGTTTCTAACTACTTACCAAAACAACAACGGCACGATAGCGTTAAGCGGCCAGAGCAGTTCGTATACGGAACTTATCCCCCAATTGGAAAAATCGCCATTGCTTAGAGATGTCAAGCCAAGAGGCCAGGTAAACAGAAACGCGGCGACAGGACGGGAAACATTTACGCTTGACGCCAAGGTTAGACAGTAACCGCCTTACGGCGGCAGCGGCTAGTGATTGGCGGCTAGTGGTTGGTGGTTAGTGGTTGGAAGATGGTTGCCGTAAACCATCTTTTAGGTAACTTCCGTATGAAGTTATCAGGTAAGAGTATGGGAGGGATGTCGTGAAAGTCAGCGCCAGAGAAAAGAAAATACTTTACGCGGGAATAGTGATTGCCGTCGCGATTGCAATCTATTGGGTTGCGACTGAGTTTTCGCCCGACAACGGTGAAAGCATTGCGGAAAAAATTGAGACGCAGGAAAGTCTGCTTCGTCGTCAGAGAGAGCTTATTGGGCGTGAAGACTACTATAGAAAGCGGATAGAAGACGCTGAACGCGACATTGAGAAAATCCAGGCGCGGTTGCTTCCCGGCAACAACCCCAGTACCGCCGGCACGGAATTACAGCGCGTGCTGAATGATTTCGCCGAACATGCCGGTCTTGTAATTGCGAGCAAGAGCAACATGCCTGATAGAAAGGTCGTAGACAGCGATTCTATTATAAAGGTTTCCGCGCGCATCACGCTCGCATGCCGGGACGTCGCAAATTGCCGGATGGAGGAAGATATGGTGGATTTTCTGACCGCCATAAATAATTACGATAAGTTTCTGAGAATCGATGAAATGACAATAAATACCAATACACAACAGAGTCGGGTCAGGATTCGTCCTCAAATTACTATGGTTGTTGCGGGTTACATAAGCGTGCCGCCGCCTTCCGATCCGGAGGCAAAACCCGGTGAAAACCAGGTTACGGCATCTGCGTCAACCGCGCGTGAGAGACGGTAAAGTTTGTAATTACCTTAAAGGTGGGTTTTATGGCAAAGAAATGGGTTGCTCTTAATATATTGTTGCTGTTAGTCGCCGTCGGGCTATCCCGGGAGCTGCATCAGAAGTATGAGCAGTTTAAATCGAAAAATTATCAGGTGACAATTGATCCGATTACCGTTGAAAATCAGGCGACGGGGAAAACGTCGTCCGGCGCCTCCGCGGACAATTTAATGGAAACGTCGTTTCATATGGACGGCGATTACTTCATCATATCGGAAAGGACGCTCTTCTCCGATATACGCGGACGTGAAGAGGAACAGGCGCCTGCTGCTCCTGTAAACGTACTTCCTTTGAATCCAAGACCGGTATTGGTGGGAACAATTATGATCGACAGCCAGTATACGGCGTCGGTTATTGATCCGGCTTCGACGGCGGCGCGCAGCGCGCAACTCAGCCCGGAAACCTTCCGCGTAGGGGATATTTATCGTGGATACAGAGTCGTCAGTATCGAGGCTGAACAGATGGTATTGGAAAACGGCGGCAGGCGCGAGGTTATTCCGCTGAATAGAACCGCCAGACGCGTTCAGGCTCCGAGACCTGCGACAACTAACGCGCGCGTGGTTTCAATCGGTCCGGGAGGAGGAGCAAGCAGCGCGGTCACTGTCGCAACGGCTTCCGCCGCCGTGCCGGGCAGGACTGCGGCCGCTACCGCCGCGCAGGCCGCGCAGGTCGCACAGGCCGCACAGGCCGCAAAAGCAGCTATAAATGCCGCACAGGCTGCGGCGACTGCGGCGCGACAGGCGCAAAATCAGGGCGCTACCAGTTCATCTACGAACGGAAACGCAGCACCGCCTGAAGTTGTACCGCCCGCGCAGAAAGTTTTGCCGACGCAGAAAGCTAAACCTGCTCAGAAGGCGCAGGAACGGCGTACCGTCCCATCACCGTTTGGCGATATCATTCGTCCCGGTTCGTAATAATAATTATGGTAGTGGTAATCGCATAACATGGGAGCGCGGGCGTCCCGCCCGCAAATCCTTAAAAAATGCGGGTAAAATGCCCGCTTGTGCGCAGCGCGCAGAATGGATCGTTTTCCCGGCAAGCCGTGAAAAGTTTTGCAATGATATCAACGGTAGTTGGAGAGAGGAATTTAGATGTTCATAAGCAACCGTAAGATACGAATATTGATATTTTTGGGCTGCATGGCTGTCATGACGGCGCACCCGCCGGCATGGTCACAGGCGCCTGACGTGTTGGTGCCGTTGAGTTTCACCAACTCGGATATACACGATTTTGTCCGCAGTATTTCTGAGATTATTGGATTAACGCCAATCCTGGTCGATTCGTCGGTGCAGGGAACCGTTGATTTTAACGCGCCATTGCCTCGCAGCGAAATATTTGAGGTTTTTAACGGGATTCTCAAAACCAAAAACGCCGCGCTTGTCAGGGAAAATAACATCTACCAGATAGTTCCGACAAATACGGCAATAAGAAATAATCTTGAAATAATTGAAGACCCTCCGGCGCCGGGTACGGGTAAAACCTCTCAGGTAACGGTTCCACCGACGCCGAAGAAGGAACCCGCGCCGAAAAACGCGAGAACGATTCCCATCGCCACGCATGTTATCAATCTGGATTTTTTACCGGTTGAGGATGCCGTTGAAGTTGTCAGGCTTTTCGTGTCCGACGGCATACCGATTATAACTTACAAGCGACGGAACATGATGATTATCACGGACTATTCGGACAACGCCGCCCGCGTCAGGGAGCTTGTTCGGATGCTTGATAATTCATATCTGGACTCAGATCTGATTGAATTGATTAGAATTAAAAACAGCAACGTCGTGGACGTCGTCGACGAGCTAAAAAAAGTATTCGCGTCCAGCGCGACTGATAACGCGGCAACGGGTGTTTCATTCGTTCCTTTTGAGCGGCTCAACGCGATTTTCGTAGCGGCGGGCACAAAAACGGGACTTGAGGCGGCAAAACGCTGGATACAGGAACTGGATACCTATGACGGCGGCAAGTATCAAAATTTTGTTTACACCGTACAGGATTCTACGGCGTCACAAATAGCGGCGATGCTTCTGGCGCTTTACGGAGACGAAGGATCGGGCGCCATATCGGACGGCGGGTCCTCGCAGGGGTCGAGGACGCCATTAGGCACGTCATCCAACAGGTCGTTGATAGATCAGGCGTTGGGCGCCGACGGCGGTACTTTCGGCTCGGCGACGCAACTTGGACCGCGTCTGAACACATCCGCGCCCGCGATTTCTTCAATAGTTCTGCGCGGGGGAGAATTCAACAACCTGAGGGACGAAGCGAGAGTGGTGGTTGACGATACCAACAACGTGCTGTACATCATATCCACTCTTGCCGATTATCGTTCGCTTCTCAGCGTCATAGAACAAATGGATACGCCTCCGCGGCAGGTACGCATCGACGCGCAAATCTTCGAAGTCGATCTGACTAATGAGCTCACATACGGTATCCGCGGATGGCTGGAAGCGCGCACGGAAGGCAACCTGACGACGGGAGGATTATCCAGAGTGGGAGATTCCGGCTCATTATTGGGTTCCGTCAGCACTTTTGCGTACGTTGGCGCGTCCCGGCAATTTATGCTTGCTGTTGACGCGCTGAAGACCAAAACTAAGGTAAAGATATTGGAACAGCCTTCGGTATTCGCGATGGACGGAACTCCGGCATCGATAGTGTCCGGCGCCGAAGTGCCTTATTCAAGCGGGAGTTACTACACCACATCAGGCAGCTCAACCGGCATCAGCTATCGTGAAACCGGTATTTCTCTCATGGTCGTTCCAAAGATTTCCGCTTCCGGATCGGTGACGCTCGAAATCTCCCAGGAAGTCAGTTCCGTGGTCAACCAGGTCGTCGGCGGCGTACCCACCCCGGTTTTTCCTAAAACCGCCGTTGAAACGACTCTTATGGTAAAGGATGGAGAGACTGTGGCGATTGCCGGATTGATGCGCGACAGGGACGAGTGGGGACGAGCGGGCATTCCTTTTCTCTCGGACATCCCGTTTATCGGCGGGCTTTTCGGCGCGACAAGCCGCAATAATACCCGCTCGGAACTGCTTATTCTCATAACTCCGCACATCATACGGACTCCCGACAGGTTCCGGGAAGCTACCGAGGGGTTACGTGATTCGCTGCGTAACGTGAGCAGGCAAGTCAATGAATACGATAATAATCGCATACGTGACATCGAAGACTCGCGCCTGGACCGCGAGAGACAGGAACTTCAGAACATCCGGGAGATCAGACCGCCTAAGTAGAAAGGTATTGAGATGAACGGTGTAAAGAAAATTTGTGTTCTTCCCGGAGACGGGATCGGTCCTGAAATAGTCGCTTCTGCTCTGGCGGTATTGAAACTTGCCGCAGACCGCGCCGGTTTCGCCGTCGAATTACATGAAGAAGCCATAGGCGGCGCGGCAATAGACGCTTTTAATAATCCTTTGCCGCCGCGGACGCTGCGCAATTGTCAGGCAAGCGACGCCGTTCTGCTCGGCGCGGTGGGCGGTCCCAAATGGGACTCGAATCCTCCAGAGCTTAAACCGGAAACCGGGCTTCTTGCTCTCCGCAAGGCGCTGGAGCTTTACGGCAACCTGCGCCCGGTGAAGATGCTGCCGGTTTTAGTTGATTGCTCCACGCTGAAACCGGAAGTCGTGGGCGGCGTCGATTTTGTAGTGGTGCGGGAGTTGACCGGCGGTTTGTATTTCGGAACGCCGCGCGGCATATCGGGCGAACCCGGCAGGGAAACCGGTTTCAACAACATGGTGTATCAGCGACATGAAATCGAACGCATCGCGCGCAAGGCTTTTGATCTGGCGCGGCGGCGGCGGCGCAAGGTTACGTCGGTTGACAAGGCCAATGTCCTTGAGGTTTGTCAACTTTGGCGGAAAGTCGTCGAGGAAATCGCCGGCGAATATCCCGATGTGGAACTGAATCATATCCTGGTTGACAATTGCGCAATGCAACTGGTGTTGCGTCCCACGCAGTTCGACGTACTTCTGACGGAAAATATGTTCGGAGACATTCTCAGCGACATTGGCGGCGTACTGACGGGAAGCATAGGTACGCTTCCTTCGGCAAGCGTGGGAGACGGTCCGGCCTTGTATGAGCCGATACATGGGTCAGCTCCGGATATAGCCGGAAAGGACATGGCAAATCCCGTCGGTACGATCAACAGCGTCGCCATGATGTTCGAGCATTCATTCGACAGACCAGACGTGTCGAAACAGATCCAGGACGCCGTCAATCGTGTTCTTGATGAAGGTTATCGGACGGCTGACATTGCCAAAGGCGGGACGCGCGTAGTCGGTACGAAGGAATTTACGGAACGAATCATTGAAATTTTGAATTCTAAATTTTGAATTTTGAATTGAGGAGGCGTAACGTAATGATCTGCATGAGCGCGGTAAACGATAGGCAGCCAATAGAGAGACGAGGTTTATATGAGACTGAGAGCGGGCGTTGTCGGCGGTACGGGCATGGTGGGGCAAAGGTTTATCTCCCTGCTTGAAAATCATCCCTGGTTTGAAGTGACGGCTATTGCGGCAAGCGCCGCGTCGGCGGGTAAAAGCTATGAGGATGCCGTTGCAGGCCGCTGGAAGCTAACTTCCGCCCTTCCGGAATGCGTAAAACGCATAGTTGTTCAGGACGCGGCAAAGGTTGACGACGTTGCCTGCGGCGTCGATCTGATTTTCTGCGCCGTGGATATGAACAAGGATGAAACCCGCGCTCTTGAGGAAAGCTACGCGCGCGCCGAAACGCCGGTTGTTTCCAACAATTCGGCGCATCGCTGGACGCCCGATGTTCCGATGATAATTCCGGAAGTAAATCCGGAGCATTTTAACGTCATTGAATATCAAAAGAAGCGACTCGGAACAAAGCGCGGCTTTATCGCCGTAAAACCCAACTGTTCGATTCAAAGCTACGTTCCCGCGCTTCACGCGCTGATGGAGTACAGGCCGGTCAGCGTCGTTACCTGCACCTACCAGGCTATTTCCGGCGCCGGCAAGACTTTCAGCGACTGGCCTGAAATGGCTGACAACATCATTCCCTATATCGGCGGCGAGGAAGAGAAAAGCGAACAGGAACCCTTGCGCATCTGGGGCAGCGTCAGGGACGGCGCAATCGTAAAGTCCGCAAAGCCCGATATAACCTCGCAGTGCATCCGCGTGCCGGTTACGGACGGGCATATGGCGGCGGTTTTCGCCACTTTCGAGCGAAAGCCTTCAAGGGATGAAATTATTGAACTGTGGCGTACTTTCCGGGGGCGACCGCAGGAGCTTGATCTTCCATCCGCGCCGAAACAGTTTGTCAGGTATTTTGAGGAAGCGGATCGTCCCCAGACAAAGCTTGATCGCGACCTGGAAAACGGCATGGGCGTCGCCGTCGGCAGGCTGCGCGAAGATACTTTGCACGATTACAAATTTGTCAGCCTTTCGCACAACACGGTTCGCGGCGCGGCAGGCGGCGCGGTGCTTATAGCGGAGCTTCTTAAAGCGGAAGGGTATATCTCCCGACGGGCATAAACGGACGTACCGATAATCCGGGAAAAAATACCCGGCGGTCTGCCCCGAATCGTTGATTCCCTCGACATAAACATCCATTGAGCCGCCGCCAGGAGGGGTATACTCCCGACTGTCGCCGTTGCCACTGTACCTGACAAGCGCGTCTTTTCTTGACGAAACGCAAAATTCCGAGCAAAATAAAGTATGCTTTAGTTATAACGAGGCTGGGTCGTGGCAAATCAATATCTGAACAGGCTTGCGGAACGAAAATTTTTACGGATGAACGAAAATTTTACGGTCGTTCTGGTAACCGGCGCAAGGCAGGTAGGCAAAACCACGATGTTGGAGTACCTTGCGAAAGGACAAAACCGGACGTATGTCACGCTTGACGACCTGAGCGCGCGCGATATGGCGCTAAACGACCCTGTTCAGTTTTTTCAAAATTACAGACCGCCGGTAATTATCGACGAAGTGCAATACGCGCCGAATCTGTTTTCGCAAATCAAACTGATTTGCGACCGCAGTAAAACACCCGGTGAATTCTGGCTCACGGGTTCGCAGAGCTACGGACTTATGAAAGGCGTGTCGGAATCGCTTGCGGGCAGAGTCGGCATTATCGAAATGTCGAGCTTCACGACGGACGAGTTTTTCGGCAAATTCCATGAACCTCTGAGCAGCCTGGAAATGAACAGTTTAAACGCGCGGTTTCAAAACTGCCGCCGGTATTTGCCGGACGAGATGTTTGAGTTCATATACCGCGGCGGAATGCCTAAGACGTTTGGTTTGGATGAAGAAGCGCGTAAAGATTATTTCAATGCGTATGTTCATTCTTATTTGATGCGCGACGTTACGGCGCTCGGCAAAATTTCGAATATTGTCGGATTCCATCGATTTTTAGCCGCCTGCGCCGCAATGATCTCCGCGCAACTCAATATCGCGACGCTCGCTGTTGCCGCCGATATTTCCCAGCCGACGGCCAAAGAATGGCTAAACCTGCTGAGGAGCCTGGGAATCGTCTATCTTGTACAGCCTTATTTAAATAACGAAATCAAACGGCTTGTTAAATCACCCAAGCTTTATTTTTACGATACGGGTCTGGCGGCATACCTGTCGTTGTGGCC
>Ga0099364_10014811_pt1 | contig 10335 bp, 12 predicted proteins | sample TergutTh196P3_FD_73070 | JGI IMG/M metagenome (GOLD analysis project Ga0099364, IMG submission 73070) | Microcerotermes parvus P3 segment gut microbial communities from Pointe-Noire, Republic of the Congo - Th196 P3 | ecosystem: Host-associated > Arthropoda: Insects > Digestive system > Gut ...
CCAAGCAATACGGCAATATCACAGACACACATTTCCTGGCAGGAAAGCGCCCAGAGTATACGAATACGGGTACTGTCCGAAAACATCTTGTACAGGTCTGCAAGATCGTAAAAATCCTCCTCTTTAGGCATAGCCTTACTTACCTGCTTGACTACTTCCTCGTGGATAACTTCACAATCGCAAACCAATTTATTTTGTTTCATACCCTTCCAATAGTTGAGTAAACATTCAACTGTGGTCAGTTTACACAATTCTATCCGCGCTTGTCAAGGTGATATTACCCCCGCTTGAAACTTCCTGTAAAAAACGCAATAATGCTACCACATGAACAAGTTTATTTTCGTCTCGGGGGGGGTTTGCTCCAGTTTGGGGAAAGGTATTGCCGCATCTTCGATAGGTGCTTTGCTGGAAAGCAGGGGGCTTAATGTCCGAATGCTTAAATGCGACCCCTATATCAATGTTGATGCGGGGAATATGAGCCCCTATCAGCATGGCGAGGTTTATGTAACCGACGACGGGGCGCAGACAGACCTTGACCTTGGCAATTATGCCAGATTTACAAAAGGCCGCCTTAGTCAGGCGAATTCGATCACCACAGGGCAGGTGTATGAGGCGGTAATCCGCAAGGAGAGGGAAGGGCAGTATCAGGCGCGATGTGTGCAGGTAATCCCCCATATCACAGACGAAATAAAAAGCCGGATTGTATCGGTGTTAAAAGAAGAAAGCGATACCGATATCGTCATAATCGAAATTGGCGGAACAGTGGGCGATATCGAATCTATCCCCTTTCTGGAAGCCGCCCGTCAGGTGATACATGAATACGGCAGAAAAAACGCCCTTTCTGTGCATTTAACTTTAATTCCCGAAGTCGGCCGCGGAGAGTTAAAGACTAAGCCTACTCAACATTCGGTAAAGTCCATGCAGGAAATGGGAATTCAGCCCGATATATTGATTTGCCGTTCGCCCGTAATGCTCGATGAAGAATCGCGCCAAAAAATCGCGCTGTTTACCAATGTAGATCCCAATGCGGTATTTACTTCGCCCAATATTGATACTACAATTTATAGTAGTCCTATTATTTTTTACAACCAGAAATTAGACCAAGTTGTTCTAAAAAAAATGGGCGTAGAAAGCCGTCATGCCGATATGCGTTCCTGGAATTCCGTAATGGAACGTTTTGCGGCGCGGAAAGGTAAAGTGCGAATCGGCATTGTAGGAATGTATATAGAACTGCACGATGCCTACAAGTCTCTTTACGAAGCCTTGTTCCATGCCGGCCTTGAATGCGGCGTAGAAGTAGAACTTGTAAAGATCGATTCTTCTGCGCTGGAAAAACCTGACGGCGCAGGCAGTATTTTGGAGCGGCAAGCGCCGGACGGAGGCGTTGACGGCATTTTGATCCCCGGCGGCCATGAACAAAGGGAAATTAACGGCTTTATAAAAGCTGCCGCCTGGGCAAGAGAGAACAGAATACCGTACTTTGGTATTGGGCTTGGTATGTACATCATGGTAATCGAATGGAGCAGGAATGTACTTAATTGGAAAGATGCTGATTCTACGGAGTTTAACAAAAATACAAAGCATCCTGTGATAAGTAACGGAGGAACAATGAGGCTGGGAGCGAGTGAGATTATTATAGAAGACTCCACTCATATTTTTTCTGCGTATGGCGAAAAACGGATATTTGAACGTCATAGACATTGTTATGAATTTTCTAACCAGTACCGCGATGAAATTGCAGCTTCCGGTTTAAAACTTGCCGGGTTTAACTCCGGCGGAACTCTTGTTGAATGTATCGAATGGCCAAATGCCGATAACGGCTGGGGTGTCGGGATTCAATTTTATCCCGAATATAAATCCAAACCAATGGCAGCCTCCCCATTATTCAGGGAATTTATTGCCGCCGCCAAAAAAACGAGTGGAAAATGAAAGGGATTATAGCTTTTTGCTCTTTGCTCTTTGTTTCTTTCTCTTTGTCGTGTACTTTTGATTACGGTGATAGCGAATCATCGGGTGATGATTCGCCGGATCTTATTATGGAAAATGTCGATTATGTACGCGTAAGGTCTGCCGATCCATTGGCGAGAATTCAGGCGGAACGTGTAGAACGTTATGAAAAACAAAGCATTATCAAACTGCAGAATTTAACATTTGAACAATACGGAGAACGAGGAGAAGAAGTCAATATTTCTGGAAGAGCTGGATATGCTTTGGTAGAAATACAATCGGGAGACATATACATGGACGAAGGCGTCAAGCTCGAAGTTCAGACCGAAGATATCATCATGGAAACAAATCAACTTCAATGGAAAGATGAGCCGAGGGACATTTCTGTTGGAGAAAATAATGAAATTTATATTTACAGGGATAATGGCACACGCTTTACCGGTACAGGTCTGCAGGCCAATTCCCGTATGCGTACATGGGAATTCCTTGGCACTGTCAGAGGAACATATATTCACGATGATAATGATGATACGGAGTAATATATTGAAAGTTAAACTCTGTCTGTCATTTACAATCCTTTCTTTTTTGTTCTGCGGCTTTTCGGCCTCAGCTTCTGATACTTTTACTTTTCGTGCAGACAGAATGTCAGGTACAAGAGCGCTTGGAAGAGAAACAACCATACTAACGGGAAATGCCGAAGTAAGATCGGATAACCTTTTGCTTCGCGCCGACAGAATAGAAATTCATGGAGACGATAATCAGTTTATAGACTGTATTGGAAATGTCTGGGGTCATGAAGAAGAAAAAAACATTCTTTTTCAGACAGACAGGCTGCGTTATGACCGGACATTGAAAATTGCACGGCTGGAAGGCAATTCATCTCTGGAAGACAGAGAGAACGAAATTGTCGCAAGGGGACGTTTTATTGAATATGATGATGAAAACGAAATAACTATTTTTCAGATTGCTGTACGCTTGTTTAAAGACGATATGGTCTGCCGTTCTGAATACGCGGTTTATAACCGTATAGATAAAATACTTGATCTAACGGGTTTCCCGGTAGTGTTTAAAAAAGACGATGAATTCCGTGCGGACAGGATTCGTGTAGACCTGGATACAGACGATGTCATTATGGAAGGTTCTGTTACAGGAACAATAACAAATTAAAGCTATGGAAGTAAAAACTGCACAACCGGAAATGCCGCCTCAGAAAAAAAAGGGATTATTATTTGCGGCAGAAGCCGGGCGCTCCAGGGAAGGGTTTATATTTTCTGAGGAAGCTGAACTTTCAATAAAAAGAGGGTTGTTATATGCTGCAGAAGCCGGCCGCTCCGCGCCGAATGTTCAGGATAAAACCAGCATTAAAGCAAGTTTTGATCTTCACACCCTTGGGGTAAAAGATCTGCACAAAAAATTCGGTAAAAAAGAAGTTGTAAAAGGCGTTAATTTTACAATGAATAACGGCGAAGTGGCAGGCCTGTTGGGGCCAAACGGAGCGGGTAAAACTACAATTTTCTACATGATTGTAGGTTTCTATACTCCAACACAGGGGAATGTCATTATGGATGGCATAGACATTACCCCCAAACCGATGTACCGCCGCGCCAGGCTTGGAATCGCCTATCTTCCCCAGGAAGCGTCCATTTTCCGCAAACTTACCGTTGAACAGAATATCTGGGCAATTCTGGAAAGCCGGAAGGATTTATCAAAAGAAGAAAAAATGGAAAAGCTGGAAAACCTGCTAAGTGAGTTCAGCATTGGGCGGATACGGTCTCAGTTTGGATATACCCTTTCCGGGGGCGAGCGCCGGCGTACCGAAATTGCCAGAGCTTTGGCTACAGAACCCAAATTTTTGCTTTTGGACGAGCCATTTGCCGGGATTGACCCTATCGCGGTCTTTGAAATCAAGCAAATTATCCGTAAACTTGCTAAAAAAGGCATTGGAATACTGATAACAGACCACAATGTCCGCGATACACTGGAAATTACCAACGAAGCGTTCATTATTGCAGACGGGCTTATCGTTGCAAGGGGCGATCGTGACTCCATTTTGAACAATAGAATGGTCCGAAAAGTGTATCTGGGCAGCGAATTCAGAATGTAAAACTACATCAATTTTCAAAGTTAACTTGACACCTAATAACTTATAGTGTATTCTTTTAATTAGATTTGATTATTTTTCGGTAAGGGGTGAAGCTATGAGTTTAATACTCTGGATTATACTCCCTCTTGCCGGGTTAACCTTAGGCTGGATAATTAGATGGCTATATGCCAGATTTCAACTTACGGCATCGGAGCAATTTGCAGAACGTATAAAACATGACGCAATAAAGGAAGCAGAGGCTAAAAAGAAGGAGATTCTTCTTGAGGCAAAAGAACAAGTAATCCGTGAAAGAAATCAGCAGGAGAGGGAAACTCGGGAACGCAGGGCTGAGTTACAGCGGTATGAACGCCGCGTGGTACAAAAAGAAGAAGCGATAGATAAAAAAACCGCTCAAATTGAACGGACAGAACAGGTCTTTGCAGATAAAGAAAAGGCCTTTCAACAGCGCGAGGAATCTCTTTCCAAAGAGGAACAGCGTTACAGAACGGAACTTGAGCGAATATCCGGTTTATCATCAGAAGAAGCCAAGTCTTTGATTATTCAGAGCCTGGAAAATGAGGCAAAACATGATGCTCAAACTATAATTAACAAGATCGAGCAGGAAGCCAATTTGGCGGCCGAAAAAAGGGCTCGTGATATTCTGGTTACTACGATTCAAAGGCTGGCGACAGATGTTACAGGCGATGTAACGGTAACAACGGTTACCTTGCCCAATGATGAGATGAAAGGGCGGATCATCGGCAGGGAAGGCCGCAATATTCGTACTCTGGAAACCCTCACGGGAGCGGACATTATCATTGATGATACGCCGGAAGCTGTAGTTATTTCCTGTTTTGATCCTGTACGGCGAGAAATCGCCAAAGTCGCACTGGAAAAGCTGATTTTAGACGGGCGGATTCACCCTGCCCGTATTGAAGAGATCGTTATCAAGATCAGCAAGGATATTTCCCAGAAGATTTTTGAAGAAGGCGAAAAAATCCTCTTTGACATGGGTATACATAACTTTAAGCAGGAAGCAGTCCGCGCACTTGGACGGCTTTATTTCCGCACCAGTTACGGGCAGAACGTACTCCACCATTCAAGGGAAGTTGCCGTAATTGCGGGTATGCTGGCTGCCGAAGTTGGCTGTAACCGCGAACTTGCCAAACGCGCTGCGCTATTGCACGACATTGGCAAGGGTGTTGAATCTGATTCCGAACTTAACCATGCAGAAATTGGTATGGACATGGCGCGCAAAATGGGCGAAGACCCAAGGGTTATTAATGCTATCGGCAGCCACCACAACGACATTGAACCAACCTGTGTCGAAGCGGTTATTGTGCAGATTGCAGACGCGATTTCTGCTGCACGCCCGGGCGCGCGAAAGGAAACCCTCGACAATTACATGAAGCGCCTTGAAAATCTTGAAAATATCGCAACGGGCTTTACGGGTGTGGATAAATCCTTTGCCATACAGGCAGGCAGGGAGCTGCGTATTATGGTAAACAACGAAGCTGTTAACGATGATCAGACAAGAGAACTTGCGAAAGAGATTGCCAAAAAGATCGAAAACGATCTTCGTTATCCGGGACGTATCAAAGTTACAATGATTCGTGAAACCAGGATAACCGAATACGCCAGATAGTATCGTTCGATAAGGAGTATGATAATGAAAAAGGCGGTTGCTGCGGGGTTAATAACGATGTTTCTGTTTGTTTTTGCAAGCGGAACAAAATTTACTTCTTGTTGCTGCACGGACAGCCTAAAAAAGTTATCGGGTGATCCTCCTGTTGAAGTTCCGGCTTGCAAATGCGGATGCAGTTATCAAACCTGTACTCCATGTAAGTAAACAGATTACATACTCTTTATAATTCTGATTACTATATGTGCTGAATGTTTAGATGCGATGTCGATAAATTCCTTAAAACTCACAGGCGACTCTGTGCCTGCAACATCAGAGAGTGCTCTGATTACCAGAACGGGAACAGAAAAAAGATAACAGCAATGGGCGATTGCCGTCCCTTCCATTTCTACGGCGGCAATATCGGGGAAAACTTTGCGGAGTTTTTCTATGCTCTGCGGTTCGTGCATAAAAATATCGCCGCAGCCGATTATGCCTGGGCAATAATTAAATGAAGGGGGAAGAACTTTTTCCCCTTTTAACTGGTCAACCGCATCTTTTGCAAGCGTTACAAGTTTATCGTCTACCGGAAATACCTGCGGCATTTTTGGAAGCTGGCCGGGTGCATAGTTAAAAGCGGTAACATCAACATCGTGATAAATTAACCCGGTGGAAATAATTGCATCTCCTACTTTTAACTGCGAATGAATACCGCCTGCAGAACCTGTATTGATGATGCAATCGGGATTAAAATGCTGAATAAGCAAGGAACAGCCTACGGCAGAATTTACCTTGCCGACACCGCACAAAAGAACAGTAACGTCCTTTCCTTCGATTTTTCCTGTGTAAAATTCAAAACTGCCGGTTTTTTTGGTGTCGTATTTACCCATAGATTCACGGAGTAAACTTATTTCACCTTCCATTGCGCCAATAATACCAATCATTTATAAACCTCAGGTAATCGAAAAATACTCACTGATAGGTCTTCGCCATTCATTAACCTTATCCTGCATTTCCCATTCAAAAATTTTCTTTATGGAAAAATCCCTTGTGTCGGGGGGGTTATTGTAATGTACGATTCCAAAACGTCCGCCGCCAATGTAACAAACACTGTCATTGGTATCAAGCTGTTCCATTTCGGCAATCCGGGCGATCACACAGTCAAAGTGAACGGGAAGCCCGGACTCTTTGTCGGAAATTGCAGTAGTAATATCATTAATTTGTTTTCCGCACCACTTACAGTTTGGGGTAGTGATAGGATTAACAGGCAGTACCGGAGCTGTCCAGCGAAGACGCTCCTGCAGTTTCGCACGGTTTTTTTCAAACTTCCCGTCAGAAAAAAGATTTTCGTTTTGTTTTTTTTCGTGTTTTTGAGTTTCGTCCCTGCGTCCGGGAAAACGATGATGTTTCCTGTGGCTATTTCCGCCTTTTCCGCTCATTACGCCTGCCTTCCGTAGTAATTTCCATAAGCTCATTACTTAAAATAAGAGCCAGTCTTTGTATAGCGGCATGAAGATAATCATCATCATGGATACGCCGCTGTAAGAATTCAAGTTTGTCTGTTCTGTCTGACCAATCGATCAAGTTTTCAGATTCCATAACCTGTTCTATCATCATACACGTTCCATGAAGGCTGATGCAAGGTGGGTAACTGAGCTATTTTTGACGAATACCACGTCAAAGCGAATTGCCATATTACTATATTTTCGATTTTCCAGCAGGAAATACTTAGCGGTTTTAATGATTTTCTGCTGTTTCCTGATGTTTATGCCGTACTGGAGGTCTTCCATGCCATAAGCAGACCAGCTTTTTACCTCCGCAAAGACGATTGTTTGGCCTTCCAAAGCTATAATGTCCACTTCTCCGTATTTTGAACGGTAGTTTTTTGCGATTATTTCCAAACCTGCGGCTTTTAAGGATTCGATTGCCTGCTCCTCTCCCTTTTTGCCGCGTTCTGTATTATTCATTAGTTTGATCGAGTTCGGCCGGATCAATCGCGGTTTTGATAAAGATGGTTTTTTCTGTTAATAAATCAATTATCATTTTTTGTTCAGGATCAAGCACACTGCCGGTTTCGTCCATTAACATTTGAACAAGAGGCCGCATCGGAGCATCGGTATTAACATTAATAACCCTTGCGACAGCTCCATTGTTTAACTTTACAATAGAACCAATGGGATATATGCCCATAATTTTAGTAAATGCGCTTATTACTGCCGGATCAAAACGGCGTGCGTTATCTGCCATAAGGTTTTTTACAGCCTGATAGCCCACTAGGGAATTCCTGTAAGATTTCTTGCTTACCATAGCTTCAAAAGCATCTGCTACGGAGACAATTCTTGCGCCTATATCTATTGCCGCTCCTGTTAGATGATCGGGATAGCCCTGGCCGTCCCAGCGTTCATGGTGCTGCAGGGCAATCAGATTGACTTCGTTAGGGCCAAAAAGCTCTTTGGAAACGATTTTAGAAGTATGCAGGGGGTGGCTTTTTATCTGTTCAAGCTCTGCATCGGAAAGCCCGCCTTTTTTTTCTGTAATTCCTTTGGACAGCCTGAGCATACCCACATCATGAAGCAAAGAGCCTGCGACAATATTGTGAATCTTATGATTAGGCAGTTTTAACTCTTGGGCTGTCAGAGCGGAAAGAATGGCTGTATTAACGGAGCTTTTTGCCAATTCATTCCCGGAAACTTCTCCGCCAAGAATAAAGTCGACAAAGCTGTCTGGGTGTTCGCGTAAATCCTGAAGAAGCTGGACGCAGATGTTATCAACGGCGCGCATTTCAATGTCAATTCCAGATTTAATGCCTGTCAATACACTGTTTAATTTTTCTATAAGGGTTTTATAGGCGCGATAAGGGCCGGAATTTTGTTCAACATCGCTTATGGAAAATTTAAGCGTCCCCTTTTTTGTAACTGATGCGTTTTCTGCTTCAAGTAATGCTTCATCACCGGGTTCTACTAATTCGCCTTCTGTTCTTACATGGTCGATATCCCAAGAAAGAAGAAGGTTGATGTCTTTTTGACGCAGAGGAACAAGCGGCGGTATCAACAGACAGTCGCCTTCTGAATATACATTGTCGGAAAAAACCTGACCTACTCTAAGATCGTCGGTTTTTATCTTATTCATTGAATTTTGAGTACTCCCCCTATGACAATCGGAAAAAAAAGGAGAAAAGTTAAGGGATTTGTAAGCATTGCCCCTTATTCGGCATCAGAAGCAGCAACAACTTTTGCGGTTTTTGCGCTCTTTTTGATAATAAGTTCCTTGATCTTTGCGCCCTTACCGATTTTTTCACGGATATAGTAGAGTTTTGCCCGCCTGACTTTGCCGGGGCGTACAGTTTCTACCTTTACAATGCGCGGTGAATGAAGCGGGAATACCCTTTCTACGCCGACGCCGTAAGAGATTTTCCGTACTGTAAAGGTTTTTCCGGCTTGGGAATTTTTAATCGCGATTACAAGACCTTCGTAGATCTGGACGCGTTCGGTTTTACCTTCTACTATCTTGAAATGAACCTTAACTGTATCGCCAACCTTAAATTGGTCAAGTTCTGTTTTCATTTGTTCGGCTTCGATTGCCTTAATTTCGTTCATCTTTTTCTCCTCGTTCTATAATTCTTAAAGTTTCTTCGTTAAAAATCCCAAGTTCTTTGCCGCGTTGAATTAAATCCGGCCTTTGCCGCAGGGTTTTTTCTACCCTTTTTTCCAGCCGCCAAAGCCGTATCTGTTCATGATGCCCCGACAATAAAACCTCAGGAACTTTAATTGTATCAAAAACTTCGGGGCGTGTAAACTGGGGGTACTCCAAAAGCCCGGAAGAAAAACTTTCTTCTGTAAGGGATTCTGCGCAGATTACATCATCTACAAGGCGGTAGGTAGCGTCAATAACCGCCAAAGCGGCCGCCTCGCCGGAGGATAAAACATAGTCCCCTATGGAGATTTCATCGTCTACATAGCGGTCTATTATTCTTTGATCGATGCCCTCGTAGCGTCCGCAGATTAGCACTAATTCCTGCTCTGCCGCAAGTTCCCGCGCCAGTTCCTGATTAAAAAGCCTGCCAGAAGGTGTCAAATAGATAACTCGCGGTTTGCCGTCTGTGCCTGTTAAGGCGGATTTTAGCGCTAAATCCAGGGGTTCGGGGAGCATGAGCATACCCGGTCCGCCGCCGTAGGGGGCATCGTCGCAGGTTTTGTGCCTGTCCAGGGCAAAATCCCGGATATTAAAAGCGCGGTAATCTATAATGCCCCGCTGGATTGCCTTTGCCATGATTGACGTGGCAAAATAAGCATCGGTTATCTCGGGAAACAGCGTCAGAACCGTGTATTTCATTCCAGAACCCAGAGATTTGCAAGCATCACCTGCCTGTTTTCCAGGCTAATGCCGAAAAAGAACTCCGGCCTGAAAGGAACAAGCCTTACATTCCCGTCGTTGAGCCGGATTTCCGCAAGATCGCCGCCTCCGCCTTCGATTATCGTGACAATATGCCCAAGAATAACCCCGGCCTCGCCATTTTCCCCGGCGGCAAGCACCGCCAGCCCCTTGAGGTCTTCAATGTAATATTCTTCTGGCTGCAAGGCAGCGGCCTCTTTCCGGCTAACCAGCAATTCCGCGCCGCTCAGCGTTTTTGCAGCCTCTGGGCTATGGTACCCGGCAAAGCGTATCAGCACCAAGGGCCCGGAGG
>Ga0099364_10014812_pt1 | contig 10335 bp, 11 predicted proteins | sample TergutTh196P3_FD_73070 | JGI IMG/M metagenome (GOLD analysis project Ga0099364, IMG submission 73070) | Microcerotermes parvus P3 segment gut microbial communities from Pointe-Noire, Republic of the Congo - Th196 P3 | ecosystem: Host-associated > Arthropoda: Insects > Digestive system > Gut ...
CGGTAACCGTTTATGACATTGAGCGGACGCTCTGTGATTGCTTACGGAGTATTGATAAGTTAGACAAGGACTTGGCGTTGACCGCGCTCAAACGGTATATGAAAAACCCGGCAGGAGATAAAGCGAAACTGTTGGAATACGCCGGTCTTTTCAAAATCCGCGATATCGCTTTAAGGTACATGGAGGTACTGTCATGAAATTTACAAGCGCGATGCAGTTGAAAGGCTGGATCAAAAACAAATCAAAAGAGACCGGCATACACGTGAACGAGCTTTTGCAAAACTATATGCTGGAACGGTTTTTAGAGTGAATGTCGCATTCGCCTTACCGCGGAAACATGATTCTCAAAGGCGGTTTGCTAATCGCGACGATGGTGGGTGTCGACAGGCGCAGCACAATGGGCATGGATACAGCGGTGAAAGGGTTGCCAATCAACCGTGAAGGGATTGAGAGAATCCTGCGCGATATTATTGCCATTGATATTGATGATGGGGTATCTTTCGAGATTAAGGATATCAAGAACATCCACGATGTCAGTGAATATGATGATTACCGTGTCGGCTTATTGGCTGTGTTCCGCACGCTCCGGATCAGTATGAGCATTGCCTACTTCCATTTGCGGGGTGCTGATTAAAATTATGTGATGATAACCAAAACGGTTTTGGGCGATATGAAGGATTGCGGCGATAGTGAAGTCTATACTATTCTCGCAATATTAGTCTGTGCAATTTTTCGCAACGCTTCAATTATATCAACAGCAGCATCGGCGGGGTTATTATATTCTTTGTCCATTAGGTAATCGGCATAATGCCGTACACGAACCTGCCCCGGCGCAAGTTCGGTTTTATCCCGTATTCGGATTTGCGGAAGCTTGCGGAGACCTTCCTTTGTTGCCGGAGCGTTGAACTCATCACGTAACGCTCCGATTTTTTTGAGCAGATCATGTTCCGCGCAAACAGCGACCATGTCGATTCCGAAGTCAATTTCAATTAAATCCTGTTCGTCACTCTCGCCGAATCCGATAAACTTTAAGTACGAATCGATTTCGTCAGCAGACAAATCTTTTTCTACCTGCGCGAGTACATTTTCACGGCTTTCACGCAAATGAGGCAGTTTCCGTGCTATCTCGATTGCTTTTTCTTTTTCGCCAAGCTTCATGTACATAAAACATAAAGCGGCGCGGGTCGTGTGATGAACTTTATCACTTTGATTATCCGCAAGCACACGTTCGCATAAAGAAATCGCTTTGGAAAGATTCGCCGAATCATTGCCGATAGCAAGAGCCATCGCAAAGTCTGACATAATACCTTCGTCATTTGGAAATGTTTTCAGCGCATCGGAAAAAACCTCGGCAGCGGCGCAAATATCCCCTTTGCGAATATGGTTGTGCGCAGTGATAAAGATATTGCTCCGCGTCTGACGGTCGTTGATTTTGTCCATGCCGATAAGCGTATCCACGCTGACTTTGTAGAGATTAGCAAGCGCGGGCAGCAGCGTGATGTCGGGCATTGTGTCGCCGCGTTCCCATTTGCTCACGCTCTGTGGGGAAACGCCAAGTATTTCTGCGGCTTCTTCCTGCGTAAGGTCTTTTTTCTTACGCAGAGCTTTCAAATTTTCTGCGATGTACAACATAAAAATATTCCTCCGAAAATGTATTAGCGCGCTTGAGATTATTATAACCGTAAGCGCGCTAACTTTCCATATCGCGTTAGGCGATATTTTTTCAACTGTAGAGCGAATTTTTTCACCACCGCACAAAACGGATAAACCCGAACCCGTCGCCCACCGGAACTATCGGTGAGCGGCAGGGTTCGGATTTTCATATAAGGGCAGCCAGCTTTCAATAACCGCTTTTGAGGCAGACACATCCGTGTATGTCGGCCAAGTCATATATTTTGTTACCTCCGGGGCGCTTGCCTAATTACGAAACATAGCCTCCGCATCGTCGATATGGAACCGCCGCAGAATAAGCCGTTCTGTTTCAAGCGTTACCGTGCCTTTGTGATTCAACGTTTTTATAATCCTTTCGCTGTGTTGTTTTCACGCCTCATCCGAAATATACTTCAGCCCCCATTGCCCGCGCAGGGCGTCGCAGATTTCCATGATAGCCAGCGTGTCGCGATGCGGCATGATTTCATTTTCCGCTTTGCCGGCCCGTATACATTCCATCGCTGCCGTCATTTCATACTTAAAACCGTAACCGTTTTCAAAATTATCGGCAAAGACAACGGGTTCCTGTTTGTCGCCGTACAGCGCGGCCTCTTTCGCGCGCCAGAAGTCCGGCAGATGGATGCGGCCCTGATCTCCGAAAATATGAAGGTCGTGAAGGGTTGAGGCGCGCATCCCGCAGAAAAGAGAGGCCATTGTCCCATCGGGATATTGGAGCTGCATTACGGCCTGTTCGTCAACCCCTGTTTCACCCAGATAGGCCATGCCGGAAACCGTGACAGGTTTTTCTCCAAGCATCATAACCGTGGCGCTGACAAGGTAACTGCCCACGTCCAAAAGACTGCCGCCGGCCAGACCGTGGTTAAACAGCCGCGAACGGGAATCAAAGTCTATGCGGCTGCTGAAATCTCCTTGGATGGCGCGGATATTGCCGATGCGCCCCTCCCGGACCCACTGGACAGCCTGCCGGGTGGCCGGAAGAAACCGCGACCAATGGGCTTCCATAATAAACAGCCCCCTTTGGACGGCCGCGTCTATCATTTTTTTCGCTTCCCGCCGGTTGACGGCGAAGGGCTTTTCCACCAAGACCGGCAGGCCGTTTTCCAGACACAGCAAGGCGTTGGGGCAGTGCATGGGGTGGGGTGTGGCTATGTACACACAGTCAATCCCGGGATCCCGAGCCAAGGCTTCGTAGCTGTCATAACAGCGGGGGATACCGTACAGGGCCGCAAATTCTTTCGCTTTTTCCGGGCTGCGGGAGCCCACGGCGCAGATTGCCGCGCCGGGAATCTGCCGCGCCGTCTGAGCGAAGATGTGGGCGGCGGTTCCCGTTCCCAATATGGCCCAGTTAAAATCATTCATACTATTTATTCCTTTCGTCGGCATACTGGATCTGTCCCGCGTACAGGCTGCGAAACAGATCTTATGACACTATAACATAAATATTTGTCTTTTTCAATAAAAGAAGAAAGGCGCCTGCGCGACACCTATTGAAAGGGCGATTGTGGTATGGTATATTGATATTGAGGTGTTGCGAAGCACCGAATAAATGGCCCTTTGGCTTTACCATGAGGAGGATGCGGCTTGGAAGCACATAGCTGGTGGAAAGAAGCGGTGGTGTATCAAATATACCCGCGCAGCTTTCAGGACTCCAACGGCGACGGAATCGGCGATATCCCGGGAATCATCAGCCGGCTGGACTACTTAAAGGAATTAGGGATTGACGTTATCTGGCTCAGCCCTGTGTATCAGTCGCCCAATGTGGACGGCGGGTACGACATATCTGATTACCAAGCCATATCATCGGAGTTCGGCACGATGCGGGACATGGAGCAACTGCTCCGGCAAGCCCATTTGCGCGGGCTGCGCGTCGTCATGGACTTGGTCGTCAACCATACGTCCGACCAACACGCGTGGTTTGTCGAATCCCGCAAATCAAAGGACAACCCGAAGCGCGAGTGGTACATATGGCGGGACGGCTACGAAGGCAGACACCCCAACCGTATAGGCAGTGTGTTTTCCGGCCCCGCGTGGACGCGGGACGAAACAACGGGGCAATACTATCTGCACCTGTTCGCCAAAGAACAGCCCGACCTGAACTGGGAGAATCCCGAGGTTCGTCAAGCCGTCTACCGGATGATGCGCTGGTGGCTGGACATGGGAATCGACGGCTTCCGCATGGATGTAATCAGCATGATTTCCAAGCCGCCCGAGGCGCTCGCGTCAGACGGCGGAAGCGGCTGTGACTGCGTCAACGGGCCGCGTGTGCATGAGTACCTTCGTGAAATGAACCGTGAGGTCTTGTCCCGCTACGACATTATGACTGTGGGCGAAACGCCCGGCGTTACGATTGAGGAAGCCAGAAAATACGGAGGCTGCGACACCGGCGAGCTCTCAATGGTATTCCAGTTCGAGCTGATGGAGATTGACACCGGAGCCTGCGGCAAATGGAACCGGCGCAGATATAACCTTGCCGACCTGAAGCGTGTGCTGTCTCGCTGGCAGACCGGCTTGGAGGGAACCGCGTGGAACAGCCTGTTCTGGTCGAACCATGACCAGCCGCGGGCCGTATCCCGCTTCGGAGACGGCGCAAACGAGGAAAACCGCAGCCTCAGCGCCAAAATGCTTGCCACCTGCCTGCACATGATGCAGGGCACGCCGTATATCTATCAAGGCGAAGAGCTGGGCATGACCAATATGCCTTTTGAGGGCTTGGAGGAAATCCGCGACGTTGAAACCCTAAACGCGTATAAGGATTTGGTCTGCCAAAAATACATATACACGCATGACGAAATGATGGCGCGGATTAGAAAATCCGGGCGGGACAACGCCCGTACCCCTATGCAGTGGGCCAACGCGCGCAACGGCGGGTTTACGGACGGCGTTCCTTGGATTGGCGTCAATCCAAATTATCCGTCTATCAACGCGGCCGCTCAAATCCATGACCCGGCTTCCGTGTTTTCCTATTACAAGAGCCTCATACGGCTGCGGAAGAAACACCCCGTCATTGTCTACGGCTCGTACGCTCCGTTGTGGCCGGAGGACGACAAGGTCTTTGCGTACAAACGCGCCCTGAATGATGAGGAAATATTTGTCGTATGCAATTTCACCCCGGATACGGCTGAACGGCCCGAAATCGAAAGCTGTCTGCCGAAAAACGCCGAGCCGCTTATCGGCAATTACCCTTCCCTGAGCAAAGAGCTTCGCCCCTTTGAGGCGCGCGTTTACTATGGGGGCGCGACATAAGGCATGGCAAATGCCATATTTGCCATCCTGCATGAAGGCAAACATGGCTGTATATGTTAATGTAAATGTATATGTGTATGTATATGTGTATGTATATGTGGGCGGACGGCGCGCGGGAGCGCCGTGCCGCCCTGTGTCAACACGCAATAAAGAGAAAACGAGGCATTGCGTGGTCTGGCGACGCCGTTCTCGCAAAAACCAAGATTCTGTGCTATAATGTGAGGGAGTGTGCTGGATGGGCTTGAGGATATCAAGGCGTGAACCGAGGGGGTGAATGTGAATGCTGCCTTCCGATTTGTCAGCGATGCTGGATGGATATATCCGTACCGAAAATACCGTCGGCTGCTCGTCTGCCGGGGTGTACCGTTATCATAACCCGGAGAATACGCTGTACTTAAAAATCGCGCAAGCGGATGAAGAAATGCGGCGCGAACATCGCCTGTTACGTTGGCTTGACGGAAAACTGCCTGTGCCGGAGGTCAAATACTGGCGTGAGCAGGACGGGCTTGCCTATCTGCTGACGACAGAGGTTCCCGGACGGATGACCTGTGACTGCCCGGAGACCCCCCTCGTCGCCGGGCCGGTTGAAAATACCGTCAAACTGCTGGCGGACGGCTTGTTACTGCTGCAAGCCGTGGATATTGCAGGCTGCCCGGATGACAATACGCTGAACATGAGACTGGCAAGCGCGTTGCACAATATTGAAAACGGCTTGGTGGATATGTCCGATTGGAACGACGACACCATGTTTGAATCCCCGATGGAGCTGTACGACTGGCTGGCCGCCAACAGGCCGCCGGAGGACATATGCTTTACGCACGGCGACTACTGTTTGCCGAATGTATTCATTGACGATACGGCGGTGACAGGGTTTATCGACCTCGGACGCGGCGGCCTTGCGGGCAAGTGGCAGGACATTGCCCTGTGCGTCCGCTCATTGCGATATAATCTTGGAGATATGCCGCAGACGGAGAAAGAAAGATTTGTCAGCCTGCTGTTCTCTTCCTTGGGGATTGCGCCGGATTGGGATAAAATCAAATACTATATTTTGCTTGATGAGCTGTTTTAAGGAGGCGTTCCCATGAAGAAGCGAGTCATTTGCTGCACCCTCGCCGTCTTTCTCGCTGCCGGCATTATGGCGGGATGTTCCGGCCAGCCAGACTTGCCGGCGGTTCATGTAGACGCTGGAAATATAGAACCAACGCCAACGCAATCACCAAGCCCCAGCCCCGAGCCGACCCCCTCTCCCAGCCCCGAGCCGTCTGTAGAGCCGTCACCCGACCCCTTGCCGGTCGCAAGCCCCGACCCAAGCATTGAGCCCTCGCCGTCGCCAGAGCCGTCGGCAGAGCCGTCACCCAGCCCAGAGCAGTCCTCGCAGCAGTACATAGGCAATAAAAACTCTAAAAAGTTCCATATCCCAACGTGTTGGACACTTCCAAACCTGAATAATCGTGTTTATTTCGACACACGGAAAGAAGCCGTTGACGCTGGACATGCCCCCTGCGGAAACTGCAAGCCATGAGTAAATGCCCGCCCTAAAGATGAGATAGAGTTTGAGATTGTTACGGAGAGGTGATGATTTGATGGACAAAGCCTGTAACCCCGTGGACGAATACATCGCCATGTACGGCGGCGAAGTCCGCGAGCGGATGGAGCGCTTGCGGGCGTTGATTCTAAGCTGCTCGCCCGATATAACCGAGAAAATCGCTTGGGGAATGCCGACCTTTGCGCTGAACGGGAACCTTGTACACTTCTCTGCGCAGAAGCGCCACATCGGGTTCCATCCGGGGGCCAGCGGCGTGGAGGCGTTTGCGAAGAAATCTGCGGATTACAAACACTCCAAGGGAACGGTGCAACTGCCCCATGACAAGCCGATTCCCTACGACCTGATTAGGGAGGTCGTGATGTTCCGGGTACGCGAGAATACGGGGCTTTGAGGATATGACACTGCAAAAAAACAAACGGAGGGACTATATGACTGACCTGCAAAAAGCCATTGACATCCGGCGCTCACGGCGGAAGTACCTGCCCGCGGTGCTGAAGGAATCCGATATGAAAGCGCTGTCGGCTCTCGTTGCGGAGTTCGGCGCTGAGAAACAGGTGAAGATGCAGCCGGTGTTTAACAACGGCGAGGCGTTCAGCGGCCTGCGGAAAAGCTACGGTATGTTCTCCGGCGTGAAGAGCTATATCGCGCTCATTGGAGACAAAGCCGACGTCGTCGGGCTAGAAAAGCTCGGATACTACGGGGAGCTGCTCATCCTCCACGCGACGGCGCGGGGTCTGGGGACTTGCTGGGTCGGCGGCACCTTTGACCGGGCCTCCTGCCCCGTTCACCTTGCCAAAGGCGAAAGCGTCGTCTGCGCCATCACCGTCGGGAATGTGCCGGAGACATTGAGCGTCAGGGAAAAACTGATTCACAGCCTCACCCACCGCAAAACCAAGACGGTTGAGCAGATGGTCACGTCGGACGGGGCTATGCCCGATTGGTTCCTGTCGGGGATGCAGGCGGTGCAGAAAGCGCCGTCCGCCATCAACCGTCAGCCTGTGATGTTTGCCTATCAAGACGGAACCGTCACGGCGTCGGTCGAGGACATCAGCGGCGAGGGCTTTTCCTTTGATTTGGGCATCGCAAAGCTGCACTTTGAGCTGGGCGCCGGCGGCGGCTCGTGGGCGTTCGGCAACGGCGCGGCGTTCGCGAGGGATGAAGTATGACAAAGCCCTATAGGCTCCCCCTTCGTGCCGCGCAGGCGGAGTTTATCGAGAAAAAGAGCCGGTTTATCGGCCAGCTAACGCCGGTTTCCTCCGAGGAGGAAGCGTTGTTTTTCCTGCGCTCCATCCGCGGGAAGCACCGTGAAGCGTCGCATAACGTCTACGCCTATCGGCTCAAAGAGGGCGGTATCTGCCGCCACAGCGACGACGGGGAACCCTCCGGCACGGCGGGGATGCCGTTGCTGGACGGCTTTTTGAAGCAGGACATTTTTGATTTTTGCTGTGTCGCCACCCGATATTACGGCGGCATCATGCTGGGCGCCGGCGGTCTGGTACGCGCCTATGCCCGCTGCGGAACGGCGGCGCTTGAGGCGTCCGGCGTGGGCGTTATGCGTGAGCTTACGCTGTGCGCGGCGACGTTCCCCTATTCGCTGTATGAGGCTGTAAAGCGGCTGTTGACTGCCGGCGGCGCGGAGGTCACGGCGGAGGATTTCGGCGTTGACGTCACCCTGCGGTTTACGCTGATTTCGGAAAATCTGCCGAACCTTCGCGCTCAACTCACAGAGCTGACGGCGGGTATGGTAAGCGTGGAGACCGAAGGGACACGGATGTCGGCGGCGGCCAAGAGTTGAGTTTTGAAATAGACAAAGATATCCGCATATAAGAGAAAGGGAGAGGTTTATATGTACAAAGCATCGAAAAACCGTTATCAGACCATGAACTACCGCCGCTGCGGGCGCAGCGGACTCAAGCTGCCGGAGATTTCACTGGGGCTGTGGCACAATTTCGGCCAAGCCGCCACCGAACAGAACGCGCGGGATATGCTGACGGCCGCCTTTGACCTCGGCGTCACGCATTTTGACCTCGCCAACAACTACGGCCCGCCTCCGGGCAGCGCCGAGGCTATGTTCGGGCGGATTCTCCGCTCCGACCTCGCCCCCTACAGGGATGAAATGGTCATTTCGTCCAAGGCGGGCTATGATATGTGGCCCGGCCCGTACGGCGACTTCGGTTCGCGCAAGTATCTCATCGCAAGCTGCGACGCGTCGCTCCGCCGGACAGGGCTGGAGTACTTTGACGTCTTCTATCACCACCGTCCTGACCCGGACACCCCTCTTGAGGAGACAATGGGGGCGCTTGACCGGATCGTGCGTTCAGGCAAGGCGCTGTACGCAGGAATCTCCAACTACGGGCCGGAGGAAGCGGCGGCGGCGTTCGGTGTTCTGCGCGAGCTGGGTACGCCCTGCCTGATTCATCAGCCGTCCTATTCCATGCTCAACCGGGGCGCGGAGCGGTCGCTGTTTGACGTCTGCCGGCAAAACGGCGCGGGCGTCATCTGCTTCTCCCCGCTGGCCAAAGGACTGCTCACCGGGCGTTATCTGGAAGGGATTCCGTCCGATTCCCGCGCCGCGGGCGACAGCCCGTTTCTCGACGCAGGACAGATTACGCCCGAGCTTCTGCAAAAGCTCCGCGCTCTGAACGGGATTGCTTCCCGGCGCGGCCAAACGCTGGCGCAAATGGCGTTAAGCTGGGTACTGCGCCAACCGGCGGTGACCTCGGTTTTAATCGGCGCGTCCCGCGTCTCCCAGATTGAGGATTGCGTCAAAGCCTCCGGGGCGGCCGGGTTCACCGACGGGGAATTGGCGGAGATTGAAAAGCTGCTGTAGGAGGAAAAAGGGTGCTGACGCCATGAAACGGTTGGGCGAGAACATCAACGTTCCCTGACCCACACCAGCATTTCGCCCGGCTCGCGGTTGCCCCATAGGTGATAGGGCGTAAAGGTTAGGGTTTGCTCCACGCGCGTCTTGGGGGTAAACGCGTACAACCCCGCGTCGGCGTCTTCCTCGCGGCACCCCCGAGCCGTAAGCCTAACGCAGCGCATCCCGCCGATGGTGTCCGCTGTTTCCGTAAAATCGGTCTCGCCGTCTATCAGCAGGGCGTGCAGATTGGTTCCATTGTCGCGCTCCTCAAGGCAGTACATCAGCGGCCCGCGCTGCACGCAAACCTTTCCCGCCCCGGCGCGGATGTTTGTGTGCGCGTACACAAGCCGGGGGCGCATATCAAAGCGGACGCCGACGGTATCGCCGGGCATAAAGCGTCGGATGATATAAGCGTAGCCGTCTTTTATCACAGGCTCAAACGGCTCCCCGTGCAGTGTAAACACTATCCCTTTACACCAACCGGGGATACGGAACGCCAGCGTTACCGGCGTTTCTGCGTCAGTCTTGACCGTGACCGCCACCTCCCCGTCCAGCGGGTATTGCGTCCGCACAGACAACCCGAGCGTACCGCAGGACAGCTCCGCCGTCATGTCCGACCGGGCGTAGAGGTGGATGTACACCGTATCGTTTTCAGCCGTATAGAGGTATTTGCCCATAGAGGCCAGCAAGCGGGCGGCGTTCGGCGGGCAGCAAGCGCAGTGATGCCATTTTTGCCGCCGCGCTTTTACATGGGCGCGGGCGGGGTTTTTCTCGCTTGCCTCCGGCCATACCTCCATCGGATTGACATAGAGATAGCTCTCCCCGTCCGTCCCAAGCCCAGCCAAAACGGTGTTGTACAACGCCCGCTCCATCACGTCGGCGTAAACGGCGCGGGCTTCGGTTTTCAGCATACTGTGCGCGAAATACATCAGCCCGATGGACGCGCAGGTTTCCGAATAGTTGATTTCATTGGGCAGGTCATACGCGAAGGTAAACGCCTCGCCGTGGTTTG
>Ga0099364_10014813_pt1 | contig 10334 bp, 7 predicted proteins | sample TergutTh196P3_FD_73070 | JGI IMG/M metagenome (GOLD analysis project Ga0099364, IMG submission 73070) | Microcerotermes parvus P3 segment gut microbial communities from Pointe-Noire, Republic of the Congo - Th196 P3 | ecosystem: Host-associated > Arthropoda: Insects > Digestive system > Gut ...
CGAAACCTGTCAAGATTTCGTGACGTTCATCGGGTAAACGGAAATAGGTGTGGTGGGCCTCCTCATCCCATCTGGAACTAACAACGCCAAAAGCGCCTTTGGTTTCGCCCGTTCTTGATAGCCCCAGCAAATTCCATAATTTGTCATTGCCCGATGGTTGTCCATCATTATCTAAAGTAGCAGAGATACCCGTTACGATGATATTTCCTCCTTTGTTTACAAAGTCGCATACCATATCTATCTCTTGGTTTGTCATCACAGCGACGTTTGGCAAAATCAATGTATTTATCCTTGACGCATATTTACCGATATCATGTACATTAATAGATAAAAAGGGTATACGATAACGCGATAATGCCATGCTAAAGCCATTCAATGGCAGCGAAACTCTTTCCCTGGCTTGATTTCGACCGTAAAAATCGGAATTTTCCTGACTCCAAACGACAGCCACATTGGCAAGATCGGTGCGATTGTAAAGATATTGTTCATTATCCGCATGCCATTGGAAAATGGGTACAGGTGTTTCGAACTGTCGACTGTCGTTTTGACTGCCTCCTATGTGGTGCCACCAGGGAGAAATCCCGCCGGCAATTCCGGAAATCATCCAGAGTTGTGTTTCTTCTTTAGGATTTGAACCCAAGCGAAAGGTGCGACCTCGTCTAACATAATTAGCCATACTTTCCGCATTGATAATTTGCTCGTCGAAAGCAAGAGCCATCATTGTACCATAAATAACATTTTCTTCAAACCCGGATTCATTGCGCCCCTGGTTATCGCTAAACAATAGTTTGGTATGTTTTTTCAACTCCTGCAAATCGATACTGCCCACAGGCGACATGCCTGCCCAAATACAATCATCTCCCCCTACTTTGCGGGCAACTTCGTTATACAAAATCCAATTTTCCAACCGACATTGGTTGCCCCAGCGTACCCATTCACGATATACGGGATCATCCCATGAAACAGCTTCAGGCAGTGGAAGTCCGCGATCGGCCTCAAACTTCTTTTTACAGTTGTCGCAATAACATATTTGGGCACGGCCAAGGCCTTTCCAACTATTATCAGCAAAGCCTTTCACCTGGTATTTTTCAATGATTTCAGTCAATATCTGAGGAATAAATTCTTTGTAATAAGCGCTGTTGATACAGGTCGTATACCTACCGTCTGTCGGCATTGGATCGCCATTTTTCCTTCGGCAAAACCAATCAGGATGTGCATCCAAAACTTCTTTGGTTGCCCGATTGATGTCCATACGGGCAATAACAACAATCCCTTCTTCACGGGCGGCATCGCTTACCCGTTTGAAAAAATCCTGATCTCCCAGATATTGTGCGCGGTACTGTAATTCAAGTTCACTGGGATAATAGGCTACAATACCGCCTGCATTAATAATAACACCCTGCGTTTTCGTACGCCGCCACTGCTGCCGCCAAAACTCTATATCGGCTTTTACCGGGTCGTCTTCGGTAAAGTTGGTCTGCGCCCAGCGATACGTAGTTTTATACCAAGGCAAATCTGCGTCTGCCTTTTGTTCAGTCACTGCCGGGCTTTTCCCGGCTTGCGTATCGCATGATGACATACAATACCATACGATGACAAAGATTGAGATAAATGTGATAAGCTTTAGAAAATTCCTGCGACTATTTGGAGAATCAGGTTTATTCATTTCCATTGTACAAAATATTTTATTTGTGTTTCAGTTCAATCATTTGCTATAAGACAACAAACATAAACATAAAAATCTATACATGCAAATTTAATTTACAACATGTACAGGTTTGCCATTTATAAAAGCTACTAAATTGTTTACTGCAATATCCATCAGTCTTGCTCTTGCCTCTTTTGTAGCCCATGCAATATGCGGAGTGATGATGCAATTTTTGGCCGAGAAAAGCGGATTGTCTTTGGATGGAGGCTCAACTGAAAGCACATCCATACCAGCGCCGGCAATCGTTCCGTTATTCAATGCTTCGGCTAAATCTTCATCTACAATAACAGGCCCTCTTGATGTGTTCAGCAAAAAGGCGGTTTTTTTCATCAACTGGAGACGATCTTTGTTGATAAGACCTTTTGTTTCGGGGAATAACGGACAGTGAATGGTCACAACATCCGATTCTTCCAACAGTTGGTTCACATCCATCCATTTGAAATTTTTTCGGTGTGGCTGGTCTGCTTTAAATGTATCGTTTCCGATGATATTCATGCCAAAAGCAGTGGCTATATCCGCCACTTTACTTCCAATATTCCCCAAACCAATAATACCCATTGTTTTTCCGGATAATTCTACTAAAGGATAGTCCCAATAGCAAAAATCAGCCGACTGCGCCCATTTGCCTTGTCTTACCGTGTCGCTGTGATATTGTACATGTTGGCACAGTTCCAATAACAAGGCAAATACCATCTGTGCAACCGAATCGGTTCCATAACCCGGAACATTTGTAACAATGACACCGTTTTCTTTGGCTGCTTCCGTATCTACGATATTATAACCTGTTGCTAAAACACCTATGAATTTTAATGCGGGAAGTTGATTTAAAACATCCTTGCTAAGGGGTGTTTTATTGGTATAAACTATTTCCGCGCCAATGGCACGTTCAATAATTTTATCCGTCGGCGTCCTGTCATACATCGTGACATCGCCGATCTTTTTCAAACCATCCCAGGAAAGATCACCGGGATTTAACGTATATCCATCTAATATAACTATTTTCATATCTTAAAGTTTGTAAATTGATTCTACCAGTATTGAATCCCTAAAGAGATTATTGAATGATTGACCATGATTTTTTTGTTGATAATCAAAATATTAACCAAATATTTTTCAGCTATGCTAACTCAGGACAAAATTATCGAAATTTATTGTATTGCAGACGATTTTTGCAAAAAATATATTCGTTTATGTTTTATACTCACTTGTAGAGACCTTTTTAAATTGGGTTAAATATTCATTACAGTAGTTGTAGTAATGGAAAATGTTCTTGTCGTAAAAACATCAGGTAAATGAGTCTTTTTTTTAAAAAATGAGTCTTTTACAAAAAAATTAATAAAAATTTGCAATTTTATACATTATATTAAATTTTTTATTATTTTTGCGTCTTAAAACCATTAATAAAAACACTATGGACAGAAGAAAATTTTTATCAACATCAGCAGCAGTCGGAGCATTAACTATCATTCCGCGCTCAGTCCTTGGTAAGGGATTCATCCCACCAAGCGACAAAATCACACTTGTTTATATCGGATGTGGCTATCAGGGCTTTTCAGAATTAGGCGGCTTGCTTCGCAACGATGAAATTGAGATCGTAGGCGTTGCAGACCCTAATACACAAAGTAATGATTACCTTGGATGGAGTCCCAACGATCAACGGAACAGAATTCGTAACCTGATTGAAGAACCAACCTGGTTCGAAGGAATAACAGGACACCCCGGGGGGCGCAATGTTATGAAATATGTCGTGGATACTTTTTACAAAAAGAATCGTCCCGGATACACAGAAGGAGCATGTCAGGCAGAAGAAGATTACAGGGAGTTGCTCACTAAAATGCGCGACGTCGATGCGGTCAAAGTCATCCCTTGCGACCACCAGCATTCTTATATCTCAGTAGACTGCATGAAGCGAGGAAAACACGTCCTCATGCACAAGCCATTAGGTAATAAGATGCATGAAGCGCTGAAAGTTGTTGACACAGCTTTGGCAAATCCAACGATTGCTACCTGCCTTTCGGCTTACGGCCAGAATGCCGGTATTGACCAGGTAAAGGCATGGGTTGATGCAGGAGCCATCGGTAAACTCAGAGAAATTCATAACTGGACAGGTCGCCCGTATTGGCCTCAATATCAGGATATTCCAACTGAAAGACCTCCGATTCCGAGAGGTTTCAACTGGGATTTATGGCTTGGCCCGTCTCAAATGCGCGAGTTTTCGCCCAAATACACTCACTGCTGTTTCCGCGGCTGGTTTGAATTTGGCGCCGGTTCGATTGCTGACATGGGCATCTACAGTATGCTTTACGTTTTCGAAAAATTCCAGTTCGATTCGGCCATCGCTGCATCTTCGCGCTTCTCAAGAGTATATAATGTAGACGTCGACCAGGTTCCCAGACAGGTTGTCAATACATGGTCGTATCCATTGGCAGGCGGATTCCGTTTTGAACTCCCCTACAAGAATGGAAGCGGAACGGTATTCTACACATGGCACGACGGTGGAATGAAGCCGAATGTTCCTTACGGTTACCCGGAAGACGATCTTCCATTAGAAGGCATGATGTACGTTGGCGAAAAAGGCGCTATCGTAGCCGGTTTTCGGGGGAATGATCCAAAGCTGATCGGACTTAATGCTGCTGACATGAGAAGATATGGCAACGTTACTCCTCCCGCCAGGCGGAGTGGCGCACCAGCAATCAGCGTAGGCGGTTGGATTGCTGACATCAAGGGTACTAACCCCAGTAAAAGCCCTTCATCGTTTGAATTTGCTAAAGCGCTTACCGAAACATATAACCTCGGCGCCGTATCAATGATGCGCAACGGCGCGAAATTGCTCTACGATTCGAACACTCGCCGCGTTACCAACGACGAAGAAGGCAACAAACTACTTTCCCGTGATACACGTAGAGGATGGGAGTTTGTTTAATTAAAAAAAATAAGGATTTAATATTCAGATAAAGAATAAATTATAAAAAATTGTATTAAAAAAATTGTAAAATTATGTCAAACAGAAGAGATTTTTTACGTAAAACAGTTCTTGGCGCAGCTGCAGTAGCCGTTCCCGGAGTATTTGCAGACAAAGCGTTAGCAACGGATTTTGTAAACCGCGAATCTGCATACGGTAAGCCTTTACCGCTTTCATGTTTAGCCTATTCTTTTAACGGTCTTGTAGCCGCAGGGATGATGGATGTATTTGGTTATTTTGAAACATGCCGTTACCGCTTTGGTCTTGATGCGGCTGACCTTTGGATTGGAATGATAAGACCTGCCGAAACGGATGATGCTTATGTAGACAAGGTACACCTTGCACTGAAGGAGCGCCAGCTTGTAGTTCCAAACATCGCCTGCGACGGCGCTCACCTGATAGACGCAACCGGTAGAGATACGCCCGAAGGCAGGGCGGCGTTACGTGTGAAACAGGACAGATGGTTGCAGGTATGCAAGAAGTGGGGCGTTGGATTCCTGCGTCTCGATGCCGGCCCCATGCCGGGTAATGGCACTCCTGCAGAAAGGGAGCCCTGGGTAGAGGAAAATTTTGATTATCTTGTAAGACGCTACCGTGAAATGGCACAATTTGCATACGACAACGGTTTTAAAGTTGGAGCTGAAAATCACATGGGACAGGAAAAATACTGGCCGAACATGGAAAAGCTGATCAATGCCATTAATCACCCGGGCTTTGGTATTTGCGTACACATTGGCGGATGGACGGCAAATTCACCGGAGACTGCGTTACAGGACAATGATTTTGCAGACAGAGCTTCCTTGAAACATATCAGTCATACGCATATCAATTGGAATATCTGTGAAGACAATGAACTCTTGGAGCAGAAGATGGCTTTGCTGTACAATGGCGGATACAAAGGCTATTACAGCGCAGAGCACAACTCCGGACAGAACGAATACAATCTTACACAGGTACAGTTGGCCAAAATACGCGCCATTCTGATCAACCTGAACGCTGGAGGCCCCGGTTTACTCATTCCACCACGTCAGCCGCGGAATTGATAATCTGTAAACGATGAAACAATACTTACAATGACAGGCAGACGCGCATTTATTAAACAGTCCTCGACATTAATTGCCGGTGGCGTAGTAGGCGGAAATCTCTTTTCGGGTTGCAACAGTGGTAATTCAGGAACTTCGGTTTCAAATCCACCCCAAAGAAAAATCAATTATGGCATCTATGACATCCATGTGCACGGCAACGGAGGACGCGGCCTGCAAGCCTTTTTAGAGGCAGGAGAGAAGTATATTGATGAGATAGTGCAGGCGAGCGCCGTGAATTTGCTTGTCAACAAAGGTGTTTTTCCACGCAGAGTTGGCGTCGACGTTATGGGCTTGGCGCTCAAGACCATTGATCCGCGCTATACAGTATACGGCGGCTTTGGGTATTGGATGAATACCATGCCTTGCGACGGACCAGGGTTACGCGCCCAACTCGAAGAATTGATGGATGCCGGTTTTGACGGGCTTAAGATGATTGAGGGAAAACCTACCAATCGTCGTGTAGATCCGGCTTTTGCATTGGATGATCCGCGCTATAATGGTGTGGGAGAATTATTGCAGGAGACCGGCTGGCACATCATTAACCATGTCAACGACCCCGAGGAATTCTGGGATCCGGAACAGGTTCCGGATTGGTCAAGCAGTTCTTCCTCGGGGGGATACTGGGAAACGGAAAGGTTCTTACCTAAGGAGCAACATTACGAGGAAAACGAACGCTGGCTTGCACGCTATCCTAATATGAACATAACATTTGCCCATGCGTATTTTCTGTCTAATTTCCCCGACAGGATGGAGGCGCTTTTTGAGAAGTTCCCTAACGTGGCCATAGATATTTGTCCGGGTATTGAGATGTTCGACGGGTTTACCAAACAGCGCAATCGATGGATCCAATTTTTCACAAAGTATCAGGATCGTATTCTCTTTGGGACGGATAACATCGTGCAACCTTTTGATCAAGTAGTTGGCCATGACGCAAGTTTTTATGACCGTATGGCCTATATGCGCCGTTTTCTTGAGACGGATGACAAATTCGAGGCATGGGGTTATGACCTGCATGGATTTGCCTTGCCCAAAAATGTGATCAACAAGATTTACAGCGGAAACGCTTTAAGAAGACAGGGCCCGATCAAACCCGTAGTTCCGGCTAAGGCGCTTAACTATGCGAACAGGCTGTATGCCGAGGTCAAGGACAGAACCGATGTGGAAGATATTTCCAAACAGGAGATACGCGAGACCATAGCGTTTTTTGAAGAAAGGCTGTAAAGAAGGCAAGAATTTTAATTAATTAATAATTAAGACAATACATTCAATGACAAACAGACGTGATTTTATTAAACAGACCTCGACATTAGTGGCCGGTGGCGTAGTGGGAGGCAATCTCTTTTCGGGATGCAGTGATGGCAATTCCGGCGCTGTCAGTTCCGAGAGTACGTCATCAAATCCGCTCCCTAAAAAGATTAATTACAGCATGTATGACATCCATGTACATGCCAGTGGAGGAAGTGGCTTGCAGGCTTTTTTGGATGCAGGGGAGAAATTTATTGATAATACCGTACAAGTGAGCGCTGTGAACCTGCTTGTAGCAAAAGGCGTTGTGCCGCGAAGTGTCAGCGCCGACGTAATGGCTCTGGCGCTGAAGACTGTCGACCCACGCTTTACGGCATACGGCGGTTTTGGGTATTGGATGAACACCATGCCTTGCGACGGCCCCGGACTGCGCGCTCAACTTGAGGAACAGATGGATGCAGGCTTTGACGGACTTAAGATGAACGAAGGAAAGCCTAATCGCCGCAATGTCCTTCATCCGTTAGACGATCCGCGCTACGATGGCGTGGGAGAACTGTTGCAACAAACAGGTTGGCATGTTGTCAATCATGTCAATGACCCTGAGGAGTTTTGGGATCCGGAGACAATACCTGCCTGGGCCAATACCCATGGTGTGGGAAACACCGGCGGAGGGTATCTTACCGACGATTTCTTTCCTAAGGAACAGCATTATGAGGAAAATGAACGCTGGCTTGCGCGCTATCCCAACATGAATATGACTTTTGCCCATGCCTATTTTCTATCCAATTTTCCCGACAGGATGGAAGCGCTTTTTGAAAAATTCCCTAACGTTGCCATAGACCTGTGTCCGGGCATAGAAATGTACGACGGATTTACCAAGCAGCGCGACAGGTGGATACAATTCTTCCTGAAATATCAGGATCGTATTCTTTTCGGGACGGATAATGCTGTACGACCCTTTGAGCAGGTAGTTGGCCATGACGGCAGCTATTATGATCGTATCGCTTATATGCGCCGCTTCCTCGAAACGGATGACAAGTTTGAGGCGTGGGGATATAGTCTTTATGGGTTTGCTTTACCTGAAAGCGTACTTATCAAGATCTATAGCGGGAATGCTTTAAGGATGCGCGGCCCGATCAAAGCCGTCGTTCCGGCCAAGGCGCTTAACTACGCAAACAGGCTCTATGCCGAAGTCAGAGACAGAACAGATGTGGACGAGATTTCCAAACAGGAGATCCGTGAGGTTATAGCATTTTTTGAAAAGAGGCTATAGGATAGTTGAGCGTTTTATCTATTCCTGTTGAGAATGGATCGAATTGTTGTTCTATCGTAAAAAATTTTTTGATTGAATCAAAAGCCCCCATTTCCGGATGTGAAATGGGGGCTTTGAAGTGAGTTATCTGTTTATCCGGAACAATTCCAAAATTTTCGGTAAAAACCCGGTATTTTCGAATATTCCTGTAAACTTCTCTGCACCTGGCCCAAACGAATATACCGGAACCGGAACTCCTGTATGTCCTGTAGTGGAAAAAGTTAAAGTCAGGTCGCCGGATTGCAGATTACCGCGTCTGATATTCATACCACCGGTTTCATGGTCTGCTGTAACAATCACCAGCGTTTGCCCGTCGCGTTCAGCAAAGTCTAATGCGATTTTCACGGCACGGTCAAAATCGAGTACTTCGTTTATTACACTTTCCTGATCATTGTCATGTGCAGCCCAGTCAATCTGCGACCCTTCTACCATCAGAAAAAATCCTTTTTTATTTTTGTTAAGAATATTGATAGCTGTCGTTATTCCCTCAGTAAGCATTTCACCGCGGGCAGGATAGTGTTCCGGGAATACTTCGGCAAGCAAACCGAGTAAGTTACCTTCCTGAACAGCTTTTATCTCGTCTACTGTGTGAGCAACTTGAAAACCTTTGACTCTCATAGAGTCGGTGAGATTCTTTCCATCTTCCCGTTCTTCAAAAAACTTGCGACCACCGCCGATGGCAACATTTATTTTAGACCGTGCAAAAGCCAGTGCGACATTTTCAAGTTCATTTCTTCTTGCGACATGCGCTACGAATGCGGCAGGCGTGGCATCGGTCAATTCGCTGGTTACAACCACACCTGTTGCCAGACCATTTTCAGCAGCATATTCGAGCATTGATTTAATGTGAGTACTGTCAGGGCGTACTCCCACCATGCCGTTGTTGGTTTTTTCACCACAGGCAATAGCTGTGCCGGCTGCGGCTGAGTCGGTGTTATAATTGTCGGCAGAAGTAGTTTTGGCAAGCCCTACATATTGGCAACGCTCGATAGCAAGATTACCTTTGTTGGCTGTGTAGCCGGCATATTGATGATAAAGACCCATGCCATCGCCAATCATCAAAATAACATTTCGAACTTCAGGCTGTTTTTCAGCCGGATTAATACATCCGGTAAAAATAAAGCATACTGCCGATACAAACAAAAAAAACTTAATTGAATTTATTAATTTAATCATGACGTAAAAATTTATTTTTTTATTATTATGGCACAAAATTACATTAAAATTATGAGATTTCTAAATGTACTTCATATAAAGTGGTTGCGGGAAAAATAGTTTTCCATACAACCACTTTGTTACGTAAAATAGCTGCAAGCGTACTATAATCCTGTAAATTCTACCTCAGGAGTGCCCCATCCCTCATTCTGTTTCAAGAGGTTGTTTGAAAGCCTAATCTGAGATAGAGGTATAGGCCAAAAGCCCCTTGTAGCCCGATAGCGAGCGCCAAATCCGATTTGATGTGTTATCTTGGAGTCTAAACCAGTAGTTTTCACAGGAATACCAATTTGCCCTTCCAAAAGCGCTTCGGCGTCTCCCCATCTTCTAATATCGTTAAAACGCGTATTTTCAAAACAAAGCTCAAAGCGGCGCTCCTGTTTAAGCGCAATTAGCGAGTACGTATCAATCAGATTTAATCCGGCACGATTACGCACTTTGTTGATGCCATCTTTCGTTTCTGTTAACTCCGAATGCATCAGCAAGACATCTGCAAAGCGTATGTGAATCAAATCCTGGGTAAATGCGCCTGTAGCAGTCGCAGATGTAACAGATAAACCATACATAGGGACATTATAGGAGTGTTGGTATTCGCCGGTAGAAGTCATGGAGGCTATACCCATATATTTCTTATGCCAAAAACCGGTTTCTTCTGCCTGATTATCGCCCCCCCATTGATATTGTTCAGGGTATTCGTCGGCATGGAAAATAGAGGCAGAACGGCGAATATCAGTTGGTTCCAATTGTTCCCATTGATCAACCATAACGGGACTGACAGGGCCGCCTCCATATCCTCGTGTAAATGGG
>Ga0099364_10014814_pt1 | contig 10334 bp, 15 predicted proteins | sample TergutTh196P3_FD_73070 | JGI IMG/M metagenome (GOLD analysis project Ga0099364, IMG submission 73070) | Microcerotermes parvus P3 segment gut microbial communities from Pointe-Noire, Republic of the Congo - Th196 P3 | ecosystem: Host-associated > Arthropoda: Insects > Digestive system > Gut ...
TACACAAACAATTGTTCCCGGAACAAAGAAATCGCCCCTGCCTCGCGGCAAGAGCGTAAATGTGTTCGCTTTCATCCCAAACCTAAAGGATTGGGTTTTCCCGCTCACGTGCTATAATTCTACGTCTTCTAAAAACCTGAATTTCATTTCTTTTCCCTCGCTTTCGTCTCGGCGTCCCACCAGAATTGCAGATTTTCTACTGGATAGCCTATTTCTTCAGCCTGCTGGATGATATCCGCTTTGAGCATTTCATATGTTGTTTCACTTTCAATGTCTTCAATAATGATATCATCATCTTGCGCGTATAAACTGACTTTTTCGCCATGTATCGTTACTTCCGCAAGCATCCAATCAGCCTCCCAACGAACCTTTACTTTTTCGTTCATGGTTACCACAAAATCATCCAGATCGCTGTTTATCATTGTGGCCTCATCTTCCAAATCGTCTGTGATGCAATTTTTCAATATTTCATCAATTGCTTCATCTCCGTAACGATCACGCAGATCCTCAATTCTTTCTTCAAGTTTTTTTTGATCGCCTGTTTCTCTGATTTTAACTTTCATTTTGCGTCCACCTTCCAACCTCGAAAATTTTTGTATGTTTTCATTTCTATCTCCTTTCTTTTTTTCATCAAAATATAAAAACCCTTATGGGCGATAAGTTAATTAAGTCTTGACAAATAATAAATTGATATTTTCTATATCGGGTGAGCGCGGAACTGGTAGGCAAGGCCAAAACGCGATACCGCTACCAGTTCCGCCATTGCCGGCGCCGCCGGGCGCATGAACCCGGTGAACGCGGATATGGGCCACGGAAAGGCCTTAAAAAAAGGCGCGGTTTAACCCGCGCCCTGAAGATATGATGGGGAGATATATTATCAGGCGTTGCTTATTGCTACGAGCTGTTTTTTTGTCAAGCCCTTGAAGTACAGATGCTGCGGCGTAGCACCTAGGCTTGGTAAGGTTTTATCATGCCTTCTAAACATATATTTGATAATATTGTCTCTTACTTTTTCTGTTACGGCGGCAGCCGATTCCTCGTAAACATGAAGATACGCAAACCCGTCATATCGGGTGTCCGATACTACAGAATACCCTTCTTCGTTAAATTCTAGCACACATACCCCTTTATCACCGGAAGCTATTAGCTTTGTGCTTGTTTTGGGGTCCGCAAGTGCGGCCTGTCTTTTCTGCACAATATGATCAATGTCCACCCCGAGTTTTGTGAGTCTTTTTTTGATCGAATCTAGTTCTTCTACGGTGATTACCGGCGGTATGTATCCTTCTCCACCTTCGTTGTTGTGTTCGTTATACTCTATCCGCCATTTCCTCGCTTCATTACGAGTCATTAATTCTTCACCAACTGATTCAATCAGTCTGCCGGTCAGCTCTTTAATTTCGGTTTGTATTATATGCGCTTTGACAGCTTCCTCTATGGCGTATGACTCAGCTATAATGGCAGCTTCCTCTTCGGGTGAGATCACCCATGATGCGTTGCCACTGCTGTGGATCATGCATAGTTTTTTTGCGGATTCCTCTTTTCTTTCCATATCATAAATGATGGCGGCGGCAGTGGGGGACGCGGCCGTCACTGTATGCCGTGTTTCTAAGGCGCTGCCGCATGCTGCCCTCCCCCGGACATCTTCCACGAATTTCAACTGTTCTTCTTTAGGTAATATACAAGCAGTGTAGATTTCGGCTTTGCCTAAGTCACGCGGTGTCAACACCCGGTACTTCACAAGCGGGGCTTCCCATTCTGCTCTGTTTAGATTTATCATTTAATCTCCTTTCATTGTTTGCTTATTTGCTTAACCGTATTCTTAATCCGTAGGTGCCATCATCCAATTCAGCGATACAAACGGTATTGAGAGAATTAAGATTATATTTTTTAAATTTCTCTTTCCATTTCTTTTTTCCTTCTATCGCTTCATCATCTGTGTAGCCACCTTCCAAAATAAACACGTGTTTATCATGCTGTTCTATACTGTATAACATTCAATCTCCTTTCTTAGATGTGTAAATAAAAAGCCTTTGCTATGCAATCCGAAAAAAAGTTACATTTATGTAAAACAATATGTTTTATCTTATATCGGGCGGATCCAGCAGAACTGCTAGCGTCATTGCATTTTTACTGTGCCTACCAGTTCCGCGCATAGGTTTGTGGAGTGGGCAGTATCCGGAGACTTTTAAGTTTTTGCCAGAAATCGCAGAAAAACGCCCGATATAGAAAATATAAGGTTTTGCCTCCTGTATATCTGGAGACGACGCCGGGCGGCGGAACTGGTTGTGGTTTAGTTATTCTGTCATACCTACCAGTTCCGCTGGGAAAAAGGTTGACGCTTAACATTTAGATATGTATAATTATTGAATGAGGGATATTATCTTATCAGGTATAAAAAGGAGTTTGTTCAATGGATTATAAAGTGCCGGAAAAGAAAGCCGTTGTTGAGATATACACTAATAATAGAGATCATCAAGGACACTACATAAAAACCGTAGTGGTTGATGAAATTCATGGAAGGTGGGCGGTTGAGCGTGAAGACAGCTCTGTATGGGATACGGAACCGGCCAGCCAAGAGTATGTTATTCGCATACATGACATATTATCTGGATACCTGGCGGTCAAGCTTTCTGCAAATACGAATAGCGAAAATGTTATAGAAAAAGCTATAGATAACATAGTTAAGCAAGCTGGTAGATGGGTCGATGACAGCTTTATAGACCAAATGGCGAAGTTTCAAGAAGCTGTCAAGGAATTTGACCCCGGCTATTTCGAGCGCATGGGGCTCAGTGGGTGTGCAAGGAGGTAACAAATACCATGAGACGTATCCTGCGTGTATTTCCGGAGCGTACATCATACACGCCAACTGGCGATTTAGTTTTCATCGGCAGGCCGCCTTTTAAGGAAATGATACCAGAGCATGATGAAATCCATGTGTCTTGCACGTTCACATGGGATTATGATGAATGTAAGCTCCTCAAAGAGGAATGGGAAGACCGTACGGGGTCGGAAGTCAAGCTCGGCGGTATTGCTGCGGGGTCAAAGGTTGGCAAGTTTACCCCTGGCCTATATATCAAAAATGGATTCACGTTTACTTCACGTGGGTGCGATAATGGTTGCCCGTGGTGCATGGTCCCGAAATTAGAAGGCGGGTTGCGGGAGCTTGATATTATCCACCCAGGCAATATTATACAAGACAATAATTTTCTTCAATGCACAAGAAAGCATAAAGACAGAGCTTTTGAAATGCTTCGGTCACAGCATAGCATCTGCTTTAAGGGTGGCCTGCAGGCGGATCTTATAGATGACCATTTTCTAGAAAATATAAAATCCCTACGTGTTGCGGAGCTTTGGCTGGCCTGCGATTCCAGTGGCGCTCTCCCCGGAGCAGTCGATGCAATAAATAAGCTTTCCAATGCCGGTTTCAAACGCAAGAAAATAAGCTGCTATGTCCTGATCGGCGACGACATGGACGAAAACGAAGACAGGTGCCGCGAGATATAGAATGCTGGCGCAATGCCGAGGGCACAGCTTTACAGGGATTATTCCTCTGTCAAAACTAAGTATTCTGCGGATTGGCGTAAATTCGCTTCTATGTGGCAGCGCCCCGCCGCCACAATCGCGCACATGGAGCAAGGGACAAGCTATAAGGATTTCAGCACATGATGGGGGAAAAATACATCGACAATATATTTGAAGGCAACGCCGTTGATGTCCTGAAAAGGCTGCCTCCTGATATCATAAACTGCTGTATAACCTCGCCGCCATACTACGGGCTCAGAGATTACGGGCATGACGGCCAGATAGGGCTTGAAAAATCGCCGGAGGCGTATATTGAAAGACTTTGTGAAGTATTTGGAGAAGTACGACGCGTTTTGCGGCCTGACGGTACACTTTGGGTTGTTATAGGGGACTGTTATTCAGGGTCCAGCAAGGGCGCCGTATATAATAATCAAGACAGCTATAACAAATCAAATAAGGGCATGATAAACCAGATAAAATGCAAAGACGTTGGCTTCGGTAACCGTGGATGCTCGCATTTGCGCTACGCGAAGCAGGTTGGTATTTAAGGCAAGATATTATCTGGAACAAACCAAACCCTATGCCGGAAAGCGTTACAGACCGTTGTACGAAATCCCATGAATACATTTTTCTGTTTAGCAAATCAAAATCATACTATTATGATAACGAGGCAATAAAAGAAAATGCTGTATATCCGACTGGAACGCGCAGGGATCAAAAGCAAGGGGATTTTAATGGTAAATATAGCAAGGTCGATATTCACAGATCGGATTCTTTTCGCGCAATACGCGATAAGGTAAACAAGCGCAGTGTATGGACGGTATCAAAAGCCGTTTACAAAGAAGCTCATTTTGCGACGTTCCCGCCCGAACTTGTTAAGCCCTGCTTGCTGGCGGGATCCTCAGAAGGCGGGGTTGTCCTAGACCCTTTTATGGGAAGCGGCACTGTCGCTGAACTGGCGCTGAAATACGGAAGGCATTTTGTAGGCGTCGAAATAAACCCTGAATTTATTAATATAGCAGAAAAGAGAATAGCCCCGGCACGTGCGCAACTGCAATTGTTTTTGGTTTGATTGCTCGCCCGATATAAAAAATATAATAATTTTTGTTAAAGTTTTAATTTGGCTCGCCAATGGTAAATTTGTAAACACGAAAGGAGGAACATTATAGATATGATCACGGAATACACAATAGCGTCACTGAAAGAGGGGTTAAAGAACTTTGATTATGATCGTGATGCATTGATATCCTGTATGATGGGAAATAAAGACATGGACATTTATTCGGTAATATGCTCTCTATTTAAAGAACTATATGAGAGATATTCGTATATGGAAAATTGCGAAGGTTCTTTATTAAAAGATGGGATACTCGCATTAAAAGCTGTTTTCGAGAGAGAACACTACGATATACTTTACCGGAGCGGAAATTATGAAAGAATAGGCTGGGAGGAAGCCGTTGCCCTTCAACGCGCAAAATCCCAAAAAGAAGAATCCGAAATCGGAATTGCACAGATAGCCAAGAGGAATGAAGAAGTAAATAGTCTCTATGTAACCACTTTGACGACTATCGTGTACCCTATTTTGCTTGAGTTTCAAGAGGAAGAACGGGCACAACGGACCTTAGCGGCGTGGTGAAGGTTGGCACAAAAGGTAAAAACGCCATTTAATATCTGGTATAAACGTTCCCTCTGGGGGCGTTTTGGTTTTTTTTGTACGCATCGCAGAAACATATGCGGACATATGGCTATCAGGAAATGATGAGCCCGGCGAAGTGGGTTTCTCGTGCGGCTCGGCGGAACTGGTTCGCAAAGAGAAAGCTACCAGTTCCGCGAGACATCGCGGTATTGTTGGGCAGCCGTCTGGAGTGATATAATAATCATTATGAACAAGCTAAGAAAAAGTATGCAAGATTTCAATCCGTCTTTTATGTTTGATCGCCCTTATCATACGAGTTTGCCAGAAGACCTTGAACCACTCCATTTCTATCTCGCCGATAGCGGCCATGTTATCATGTGCGTCATTGAGTCGTTCATTAACCAAGCTCGTGAAACATCTTATGATGATTACGAATGCGGCCTTCCCGTAAAGTACGTATTGGAAAACGGCTATACGATGGAAAACGGATATTGTGTTGTTGATGTTCATTACGATGAAAATTTTGGCGCAATTGTAGACGACGACTATAACGAATATTAACCTAAGAGAGGCAAAGCAAACAATACGGTGGCGCGAATGGAAAAAGCAATAGAGATGTTCAACCGGGAATATGCAATCCTACGTCTTGTCCATACTTGGGATGAATACTCTGTTGTCCCAGACGAGAGTGGGATCAGCCTTAAAAAAATGGGAGGGACAGGTATCCACGATCACGAGAACGAGTTTTCGACATTCGAAGTCAGGAAACGAAACGCGTCCGGTGCCATCACCGACGGTGTTCTCGCATCAGACAGAGACGACGTCGATTCGGCTAGGCTTTTCGTGAAGGCGGTAATAAGAGAGTATTTGGAAGACAGAGTAAATATTGATATTGACAAAATATTAGAAGGGCTGTTCACAAAGTGACCTTCGGTTTGCTGGTCACTTGTCTTTTAACGCAAGTGTCTTATTTTTCACATGGTAGCGGATTGACTTGCTATCCCAAATCCTGCGCCCGTTTACAGAAGGTCTTTTTTCAGAAAATACTAATTCGCCAACGCAGTATATCTCGTAGTCCCAATAAAAACGCCTCGTACCCTCATAGTCCGGGCCGTATTCATTCCTGTATATGATGAACCGAAATTCTCCAAAATCCTCAGAAGGGTATTTTTGTTTATCGCTATCAATATAGATTTCCCGGGTAGGCGGCGGGACCGGTTCTTGTGGGGGTAGCTTTAATGCCGCAAGTTCTTTCTTGTGCTTTTCGAAGTACGGTTTAAGCAAGCCTGACAGCGCATCCGTCATCAAACTGTCAAAGTAGGCGGTATTTCCATATAAATAAGGGTTTTTATTCGTAAACGGCCCAATAATGTCGTCGTATACAGTGCTTCCCATAATACTCGCAAGGTCTTCAATCTGTGCGTTCAATGCTGCGTATTCACCTATCCATATATCTTCTATGATATAAGGAATTTCCCAATCTTCATACTGCTTGTCTTCTATTTGCGCCTCATAGGCAGCCTGGCTATGCTTCTTATATAATATGTGTAGCTCTTTTCGGACTTGATGGTGATCCATATTTTTCATATATGGGTTGGCTTCAATTATTAATTTGAGCTTTTTGGTAGCTTCATCTGCACCCCTGATGCTGTTTAGTTTTTCAACAACCATTTTTTGCGCCCATAAGGGCGGCGTCCGGTCTCCCTGCTCCCATTTTTGTAGGGTTTTTATGGGGACTTCAAGATATTCGGCGGCTTCCCGTTGAGTAAACCCTATGCGGTGTCTTAGCTTTTCAAGATTTAACACACAATTCCTCGCTTTCAGTTTTATTATATACCCCATTGGGGTATTTGTCAAAAAATCAGTGAAAACGTTCCTTTCGGGAGCGTTTTGTTTTTTGCACTGTTTAGGATGCGATGCCCGGCGGAACTGGTAGTTTTACTCCTTGAATGTTGAGCCTACCAGTTCCGCTTTACTGTGCTTTGCTCCGCTTGGCTCTGCTCTGCCATGCCTTTGCTATGCTATGTCTTGCTCCGCTTTGCTATGCGTAGCTATGCCTTTGCTTTGCCGCGCCTCGCCACGCCTAGCTATGCATCGCCTTTGCTATGCTCCGCTATGCCCTGCCTCGCCTTTGCTTTGTGAGGCCTTTATAGCGTTTCATAGCGGAAACGCCCCTTGCCGCTATTGCGCCATTGGCCGATGCCACGGAAATCTCCGTAATTAAGCCATTCAAACACAGTGGCTTCAAGCTTGTTATCAAGAAGGATAACATCAAAGGGTTTTTCAAAGATGCTTGTGGTGTTTTGCGCCGGGTGGGAGGTTCCTTGTCTTCTGGGCTTACGTCTTATAAGAAAACAATCGATGGGTTGATATTCATCGAACCGCGTGTCATTAAAATAAATTGCGATAAAGGAAAAGTTACAATGTGTCAGCGGTCACTCAGGGCTGAAACGCCTCAAGGGCCGCGTATAGCACTTGCCTATTCAGAGGAGGTGCCTGCTGGTTCTGCAACAATGTTAAAGCTTTCCACCTCATCTTCCGTGGCCTCTTTTGTAGGCGCTTTGCTGGCTATGTAATCTGTAAAAATATTTTTATTTGCCGGGAGTGTTCCCAGCATCCCTTCTAAAAATTCTAATTTGACCGTGATCGTGATAGTTTTCTTTTTTAGTTCAGGGCTTACGACCCTCTCTATTACACTATTCATAATTCTGTTTTCTCCTCCCATCATTTAACCGTATGGATTGGGGCCGTCCTCTCACCATGTTCCCAGCTTCGGAGCGCCCACTCTTATACTCTATATATCGGGCGTTTTTTGCTGATTTTTTGTTTTTTTAAGATTTTTTTCAAAAAAGAAAAATTTTTTAATTCGAGGCGATTTCTGTACAGGACACGAGTCTTCGACAATCTTTTGTCGTTACAGGTCTGTTATAATTAATGCGGAGGGGAAGCATGCCATACCTTAACAAAGCAACATTCGAGTTTGAGCTTGACGAGAGGAAAGCCGAAACCTCAAAAGGCTTCTTTTATGTTGACGACCTTTTGGCCGAGACAATACAAATTCTTAATCTTAAAGGATATCGTTCCCACGTATGCTGCGAGAGCCATTTTTGGGATGCCGGTGAAGTATTCTTGGATATTCTTTTTTACGACGCCGTTGATCTTCCTTACCTGCCGGTATTTAAAGAAAAGGAGTTATTGTTTGAAAACTGCCGGTTGAAATATTACTTTTGCGATTACGCGAATGTGTTTGAATTCACGCGGGCGAAAACGGATGTATGCGAAGCTATTTTGGGGTGGGCCGAAAGCCTTCCCATAAACCCGCTGCCTGTTTTATGAAAGAGGGCGGCGCAGGAATCTTTCGGAGACTATTAACAATCAAAATTGTTGTGGTATGGCAATGTTAGGCTGGTAAGAGTTAGGTGTGGAAGCTTAAAGGGTATATATACCATATTTGTCTACATTTCTGCATGAGGGACACGCGGAACTTGGCTGGACGGCGGAAAGTACGGCGACCATCGGCGGAACTGGTTCGTAAAGAGAAAGCTACCAGTTCCGCGAGACATCGCCCGCGCAGCTTTCGCTACTAACTATCTCGGCCGGTGACGGCAAGAAGGATCGCATAGACTCTGGCAGATCATCGTATGTCATAACGCCGATAGGGTTGTTTGATCCTTTCAGCGTATACTCAACAGTCATTTGGGTTTTGCTTTTACAGATGATAATACCGATGGGTGGGTTTTCGCCCGGGGGTTTTATGGTTTCGTCAAGTACCGTTAGGCAGTACTGCATTTTGCCGACATACTCTGGTTCGAATTCACCGATATATATATCAATAGCGACTCGGCGCAGCATTCTTTTGTGATAAAGGAGCAGATCAACGCGATAGCCATCGTCGATTATGTCGAGGGGGTATTGATTGCCGATAAAACAGAAATCCCCTGTGCTTAAAAAGAATGCTTTAATGTTGTTAATGAAGGTGCTGTATTCCACCATTTGCTTGCCCTGTATGTTTTGGAGTCCTGTGTCACGCGGAACTAGTAGTGTTATTCCTTTGGCTGGGTGGCTACCAGTTCCGCCGACGCCGGCGACTCAATCGCGATACCTATACCTGATACTGCTGCTATACTCCACAATTTGGTCTGTTGTATATTTTGCGAATATCTCTTGGAGCCTTCTGTCATACTCGCTTTCGGACATTAGCAACTCTTTATTTTCGAGTACGAGCTTGCGGAACTTTCGTGAGAAATCATTTCCAAGGCCAATCAAACGCATATGCTTTAACGTTCCTGCCGGGGAATCAGTAAGGAGCAGCGTAAGACCATAACCCTGTGTTTTTGTTTCAACCGGGTCGAGGCGGCAATCGCCGAAATTGGGATTGTAGGGTGCATCGCACCAAGGCATTGTGCCGACTTTCGATGTGATGATTATGAGTTTGTTTAACTCAACAGCCCTGATTTCAAATAAGCTACCGTTTACGAATTGAGCCACTTCGGTTTTTGTCGGTCTCTCTATGTTGTAAACCAATTCAATGCTGGGGTACCGGATATCAAAGATTGTTCCCTCTGGCTTCCCTTGGACGCGTAAATAAGGGTCTCCTATTTCAAGCTGTTCATACATTTCGGTTTTGTCCTCCTTCTGCCGCCTCTTAATGATACACTCGGAACGGCTCCCGGTAAAGGCGACCGCCGGCGATAGCGGAACTGGTAGCAGCGTTGCACCCTTGTTGAGGTCTACTAGTTCTGCGCAGGGCGGCCTCGCGAGAGTCGTCGCCCATAATGCGGCGGAAAGGGCGGCGGCCATCAGCGGAACTGGTTGCGATGATACCTTTTAACTTTGTCTACTGGTTCCGCGCTGGGCGGTAGACCCAAACCCATATTACTGTGTATTACATTGGGGTGAGCCCATATACGAAGGGACCGACATTGAGGTTGCCAGGGTTATATACAAAGCATTGGTTGAACGATGTTAGCTCCCTATGCCTGTTTTACCGAAGGCATATGACTACTTAGGCTCTTGTCGCGAGGCAAGGGCTTTTTTGTTTGGCAACTGACTCGGCGGAACTCTTTAGGAAAAACACGCGAGCAGCCCTTTGGGTAGCTCGCGTTGTTGTTTTTTTGTGCCCGTGACAAATGCGGCGAATAACAAGTATACTGAATCAGGAGGTATTCTGATGGAA
>Ga0099364_10014815_pt1 | contig 10334 bp, 10 predicted proteins | sample TergutTh196P3_FD_73070 | JGI IMG/M metagenome (GOLD analysis project Ga0099364, IMG submission 73070) | Microcerotermes parvus P3 segment gut microbial communities from Pointe-Noire, Republic of the Congo - Th196 P3 | ecosystem: Host-associated > Arthropoda: Insects > Digestive system > Gut ...
AGCATACTGTTATTGCGGGGCTTCTGAAGCGCAAGTTGCAGATGTTTCACTATCCGAAGGCGGTAAACAGCGTGACGTTAAGTGCGGCGGAGGCGGCAGTTTTGTATCAAGTTTTGATTGAGTATTTTTCAGTTACGGAGCCAAACAGGGCGATTATTCAATGCGGTCAAAAGCAATCGGTATCTTATGCTAATTCTACTTCCGGTCGAGAGCGTTTGCAGGTCGAACAGTCTGAAATTGATGTGGCAACGGTATTAATGACATGGGGTGAGAATCCAACCGTTCCCGATCACGAACAATCCGCGTTAAGTGTGTGGGGCGATGAGATAACGGTATAATAAAAAAGCCCCCGCCCCCTATTGGCGTGTTCCACGACGCCAGATAGCATTTAAGGTGCACAGACACCAAAACAGAGGCTATAAGCCTTTGCGGTGTCTGTGCACCTATTTGTTTGTGGAACGGGGACAAAAGTAGTAATAATTTTTAATATAAAAGTAAAAAAAAGATGGCTAATTTTAAGTACAAGGCGCAATACGGCGTAATCGTGTTGTGCGCTGATGAAAAGCAGCAAAAAGAGATTTATGAAATATTGTTTAAAATGGGTTTAAAATTAAAAGTAGTATGCGTATAGAAATTAATCACAACTGCGCGGACTTCAACAGTTACCGCGCTGCAAGGGTAAAATCCCTTTTCAATGCCGAAACCGGCTATAACTGGCGGCACACGGCTGAACTGCCATTTGAAGAAATGGAGTGGAAAATTGGTCTGATTGTAGGCGCATCGGGAAGCGGCAAAAGCAGCATCGGCGCTGAAATATTTGGCAAAGAAGCCGTGTATGACCTCTACGCAGGTTGGGCGGCTGATAAGCCTGTTGTGGACTGCATTGCGCCCGACGGCGACTTCGACGCTGTTACCGGCGCATTGTCGGCTGTCGGGTTGGGCGATGTTCCGGCATGGTTGCGCCCTTTCCACGTGTTGAGCAACGGCGAAAAGTTTCGTGCTGGGCTTGCGCGGTTGATATGTGAACGCCCGGAGCGGGTCGTAGTAGACGAGTTCACAAGCGTTGTAGACAGGCAAATCGCCAAAGTAGGAGCGGCGGCATTTGCGAAAAGTTGGCGGCGTGGCGGCGGTCAGATAGTTTTATTGTCGTGTCATTACGACATTGTCGAATGGTTACAGCCTGATTGGGTGTACGATACTGTGGAGGCGCGGTTTTGCCGCGACTGTCTTCGGCGCCCTTCGCTCAAACTCGACATTTACAAAGCGGATGGAACGCTGTGGCGTTTTTTTAAGGAGCATTACTATTTAGACTTGCCGCATCCGCCGGCGGCTGAATATTTTGTCGGTCTGGTGGATGACGTACCGGTTGCGCACCTTGCCGTTTGCCCATTTTTCACGGCAAAGGGCTATCGCTCTACACGATTGGTCGTTATGCCGGAATGGCAAGGAATAGGCGTGGGAACAAAGTTTTTGGACGCAATTTGCCAGTACCATCTTGAGGGAAACGGCAGGCGCGGGAAAACGTTCCCAACGTTTTTTCACACCTCGCACCCGCAACTTTGCGGGGCGTTACGCAGGTCAAAGCGGTGGAAGCAGGTTTCGGCAAACCTTTACGGCGGAAACAAGACAAGAAGTATGGCAAGCGTACAAAGGGCGCAGGAAAAAAAAGGAAAACACGAAATAAAACACTGTGGCTACGGCGGTCATTTCCGTGCGGTGCAAGGGTTTAAATATATTGGAAATGAGGATTAAAATTTTAGGTAAATCAGACACGCTCGCCTATGAGCTGGCGTGCGAGGTAGTAGCGCGGACGGGACATTCGTTTTGTACAGGCATGCTCGCCGACCTCGCCATTGCGCCCTTATTGACGGAAAAATTAAGTTTTTCGGAAATATCCGCTCCGTTTTTCGGGACGCTTATTTTCCACCCGTCGCCGCTGCCGTGGGGACGTGGCGCAAGTTCTATCAAATGGGCATACAGGCGCGGGGAACCGGTAACGGCGGCAACGTGGTTTTGGGCAAACGATGGAAAGATAGACAGCGGCGACGTTTGCGAAATGGAAATCATAAAGATAGACCATACGCTGCCGCCCAGAGTATTTTACGAAGGACACGTGTTGCCCGCGCTCGGAAGAACGCTCGAAAGGGCGTTGAGAGCAATTGCCGACGGATACATTCGCCGCATACCTCAAATAGAGGCGTATTCATCGTTTGACTTTAAATTATGACAAATTTTATCAATAAAATAGTCAATTCATGCTGTTTGTCGGGGATAAAGGAACTTCCCGACAACAGTATTGACTGTTGCGTAACCAGTCCGCCGTACTACAATTTGCGCGATTATGGGGTAAACGGACAAATAGGACTTGAGAAGTCGCCTGATGAGTACGTTCATAAATTGGTTGAAGTATTTATTGAGGTCAGGCGCGTTTTGAAGCCGGAAGGCTCGTTTTGGTTAAATATAGGCGACAGTTATGCCGGTAGCGGTCACGGGTATTTAACCGAGTTGAAGGGAATACAGGCTTCTAACAGGGGTAGTTTTGCCATGGTAAACAAACCGCCAACGCCTGTCCCACACGGGCTAAAAGCAAAGGACTTAATCGGCATACCGTGGATGTTAGCGTTTGCCCTGCGTGACGCGGGTTTCTATCTTCGTAACGACATCATTTGGCATAAACCCAACCCGATGCCGGAATCGGTAAAAGACAGGTTTACCAAGTCGCACGAGTATATTTTCCTGTTTACCAAGTCCGCCAGATACTATTTTAACCGTATACAGGAACCTGCAAAATACGATGGGCGTGGTGACACCGTCAGAAAAGGCAGCCCAAAGTACGCCCGAAAAGGCGCAACCGGATTAGCGGTACAGTCGTTAGCGATTTGTGAACGTGAGCGATGGCGACGAGACGAAAAAGGCGACTACGTGCGCAACAAACGCGATGTGTGGTCAGTTCCGACCGCACCCGAAAAAGAAGCGCACTTCGCCTGTTTTCCTCAACGGCTGATAATAGACTGTATTCAGGCGGGGTGTCCCGAAGGCGGCATTGTGTTAGACCCGTTCATGGGCAGCGGAACAACGGCAGTAGTAGCGCGAAAACTGGGGCGTAATTATGTCGGTTTCGAGTTAAATCCTGATTATATAGAAATAGCAGAAAGAAAATTGAAAAGAGAACTGGGGATTTTTGGGTGAGGGCAGTTAAATTCGCACATTTTGTTTTGAAAAATGGTACATTTTGAATTTGCGATTATACAGTATGTAGACGCATTGACAGGCGACGCTGTATTGGAGGCAATCAAACAGGAACGAGCATGGGAATTAGCAGGCGAGGGTACCCGCAGGCAAGACTTGGTACGCTGGGGCGACTTAAACAGTAAAATTATTGAAACACGCAACGCCTTGAAAGATATGACTGATGATATACGCGATCAGGGCTATCACGTTTTTCCAAATGGTCTAATAATTTCTGATTCTGTGTATACAAAACGACATACCGCAGCAATGATTGGCGCCGCAAATATTGGCACTACCTACGGAACCCCGCGGGATAATACTAATCCGGTACTGTTTCCGGGCTGGCGAGGCGTAGGCGATGAAGCAAAATATCCGGGTACGATATCGAATCCTATTAATTCTGTAGCTCAAGGTCCCCCTCATTTGTTAGAAATTAAGGGATTGTTCGAGTATCTTACGGAAGACGAAAGAAAAGACTTAAGAAGTCAGGGATATACAGCAGAACCATGGGCTATTGGATTCACAAGGTCTCAAACTAATACCCCTCTGCCTGCCGGACAATACTCTATCGCCGTTGGCGCCGTTAGAGGTGCAGCAGGTAATTGGAGCGGATATCAGGAAGACGACTTTTTGGCGGGAAGACCCGCGCGTTATCTTTGCGCGATACCTGGAAACGTTATTGTTGCAACCGGCACAGACGAGAACGGCAATAATATCTTAGTGAATTATTACGGATTTCCTAATTCGCCATAAAAAAACTAAAAAAATAATGTTTATTTAAATAATTGATGTATCTTTACCGTGGATTTTAGCGCCTATTTTCCGCGTTAAATCCACGGTAATTTATTAAAAATCAAAATAATATGATGCGAAATATTTTTAAAAATTTTATTTGTGTTGCAGGTATATTAATAGCAACGCAATCAATGTATGCACAGGCTGTAACCGAACGGCGCGTACTTGAAACCATGAAACAAGCCACGAGTTTTATGATGGACAAGGTTTCATACAACGGGGCTTTTGTATGGAGTTATCTACCCGACCTATCACGTCAGTGGGGCGAAATGGAAGCCTTTCGTACAATGGGTTGGATACAGGGCGGCACCACCCAGATGGGTCATCTGTTGCTCGACGTCTATAATGCCACCGGCGACGAGTACTATTACGAGCAGGCAGCCCGAGTTGCAAGTGCGTTGATATGGGGTCAGCTGCCCAGCGGGGGTTGGAACTATATCATCGATTTTGCGGGGGAGGGTTCGCTAAAACATTGGTATGCCACCATCGGAAAAAGTGGATGGCGCCTCGAAGAGTTTCATCATTACTACGGTAATGCCACTTTCGACGATGCCGTTACCACCGATGCCGCCAATTTTCTTCTGCGTATGTACGTTGCGAAGTACGACCCTATTTATAAGCCGGCATTAGACAATGCAATACGGTTCGTTCTCGAGAGCCAGTATCCCATCGGAGGTTGGCCCCAGCGTTTTCCCCTGATGTATGAACATGTTTTTCGCGGTAAGCCCGATTATACTTCGTATATCACTCTTAACGACGATGTGATTCCCGAAAATATCGAGTTTCTGCTTAACTGTTATCAGGCATTGGGCTTGCAAAACGTAAAAGGACCTATTATGCGCGCCATGAATCTTATGATTTCCTTGCAACACGGCGCTCCTTATGCGGGCTGGGCTGACCAGTACACAGTAGACGAGCTTAATCCCGCCGGCGCTCGCTCCTACGAGCCGCGTGGAATTAACGCAAGCACAACGGTGCGTATGATTCGCGTTATGACAGATTATTACAAGCTCACGGGCGAGACGAAATTTTTGGCTCGCATCCCTGAAGCCATCGCCTATCTTGAATCGCAGGCATTGCCCGAATCGGAGATACAGCGATTCGGCAGACCAAGCAGAGACCCCGAAGCCATTCTTGTTCCTCGCTTCGTTTGCCCCGATACCGGAAAACCGTATTATGTGCACCGCAGAGGCAGCAATTATTATAACGGCGAATATTTTTTCGACCACGATATATCAAATACAGTAGGGCATTATTCTTCGGCTACATGGGTAAATATTCCAAGTTTAAGAAGAATGTACGCGGAGGCGCTGACATGGTCGCCTGCAACGTTGAAAGCCGAATCGCCGCTCTACAGCACGGAACTGATTCCCCTTCCCAAGTATTTCTCCCCGATGCGCCCCTTAACTTCGGGCAGCTTGGCTGAAGATGTATCGGCATTGCTTCAGAGTATCAACAGAGAAGGCTATTGGCTGTCGCCAATTTCTTTTTCTTATCCATACAAGGAATATCCCAAAGAAGGATTTGTTCACACAGGCATGGACTACCTTTCCACAAGCGTAGGCGACGAATATGACACTTCACCCTACCGTCAGGAAGGCGTCACTGGTATTTCCACTTCCACGTATGTGGCAAATATGATGAGGTTTGTTGCGTATTTAGATAGTTTAAAACGATAAAAAATCGTGAAAAATAAGTTTTTATTATATGTATATGTATTTTTCTTATGCTTGACTCCGCATTTATCAGCGCAGAGGCGTAATGATTTGCCTGCCGAAGTGTTGGCTACCATGAAGAAGGCAACTGTTTTCATGGTTGAAAACGTCAGTAACAATGGCGGTTTCCTATGGAGTTATGCTCCCGATTTTTCGCGCATGTGGGGCGAATTGGAAGCCAAACCCACAATGATATGGGTAGAAGCTCCCGGCACTCCCGCCATGGGACACCTATTTTTAGACGCTTACTACCTGACAGGCGACAAGTATTATTACAAGGCAGCCGAAGCGGCAGCGCGGGCGCTGATATGGGGACAACTGCCATGCGGCGGATGGAACTATGTGATTGATTTTGCCGGAGAAGCATCGCTGAAAGACTGGCACAAAATGATATATGACGGATATGATTGGCCCGCATACGAACATCAGTATTACTACGGTAATGCTACATACGACGACAATGTAACCATCATGGCGGCAGAACTGTTGCTGCGAATGTATTTAAATGAATACAACCCCGTCTACAAACCCGCTTTGGACAAAGCGATTGATTTCGTATTGGAAAGCCAGTATCCCATCGGAGGGTGGCCCCAGCGTTATCCTCTTCGCCACGACCATCCGGAAGATGACGGCTCGCCTGACTATACCTCGTTCATCACAATTAACGACGGAGTTTTTACCAGCAATATAAATTTTCTAATCAAATGCTATCAGACGCTCGGCGAACAGCGCATTTTAGAACCTATAACAAGGGCTATGACTTGCGTTATAGCGTTGCAGGGAGGAAATCCTCAGGCGGGATGGGGCTTGCAGCACGATTTAAGCGTAGACCTGCTACCCGCTCGGGCGCGCCCGTTCGAGCCGGCAGGCTACGCTTCGCACGGAACAGCCGAAATGATTCAAACATTGATGTATTTTTATCGCCTCACAGGCAATTCAAAATACATGGCGCGAATCCCCGATGCCTTTGCATTTCTTGAATCTATCGCAATACCCGAATCGGAATGGAGCGATTTTGAACCACGCCGACGCCCGCAACGAGAAGGACAAATTCTTTGCCCTACATTTGTTGAAATAGGCACAAACAAAGGGCTCTATCTGCACCGAACGCCCGGCGACATACGGACAGGACATTATTATGTAGATTACGACCGTTCGAATCTGATTGACCACTACAGCTCGGTGCGCACTATCAATTTGAGCGCACTCAAAGAAGAATATCAAGAATTGATGAACACTCCAACGGAAGAATTGACGCGAAACTCGCCTCTAAAATCCACCGAGCTCGTAGAATACCCCAAGTACTATACCACATGGAACAGCGGAGCGCCTACCGAAGAAAACGTGCGAAGAATAGTGGACGCATTGAAAAACAAACCGTATTGGCCCGGACCACTACCCGCCGTATCTTCGGAATATGTAGGCTTCGGACCCGATAGATTGCCCGACGAGTTAATTTCCTCATGGTCATACATACGCAATATGGGAACACTGATGAATTATCTGAAGGAATGAATGCAAATCGACGTTTCGACGTTTTTATAAACGATGAAAAAAATTGCCTCCTTCGCGCTAACAGGCGGGAAAAGAGATGAAATTTTCGAAGCATATACGAAATACCTGAAAAAACTGTCCGTTTTCGTACACCTACTGTCCGAAAACGGACAGTTTTTTCAGTTTTGAGGTGTGAATGATTGAAAAATTGAGGTTGGGAGTTGTCTTTTTTGATCTTTTTTGAAAAATTTTGAAACACATGAATTTTTTTCGTATTTTTGCGTTTTCAAATTGAATAAAATTTTGCGTTAAAATTGATAAATGATGACAATTCAAAATATTGAATCTGAATTGAGTTACGCGTACTTACATGCGGTTTGCAGCAAGGCGGGGTTAAGTTGCAAACAAGGCGATAGACACGACGACGGAGCCGGTGTTGATGCTGAAGTAATTTATCGCGGTGAACTGAATCATCCGTATATTAAGGAAATTCAGTTAAATGTGCAACTGAAAGCAACAACGATTCAGCCCGCGGTAATTGACGGACGCTTTTCTTATTTTTTTCAGGGCTTGAAAAGGTATGATAAACTCCGAACAAATGACAGTTTTATCTATAAAATTCTTGTTGTATTATTTTTGCCTGAAAATCCAGATGAATGGCTAAAATGCTCTGCCGATGAACTCATCATGAAGAAAGCGGCATACTGGGTTAATTTATACGATGCGCCGGCAGTTGATTCAACAACAGGAACAACAATTTACATCCCGACGACAAATATTTTAACGCCTCAATCATTGATTAAACTTGCTAATATGGCTGCAAATAAAAATATTCCAACGTATAAAACTTTATAAAGCAAAAGATATGGATAAAATAGATGTATCAGCAATAGATATTAGAGACTATGCCATAAGTCAAAATTGGACGGTTGTAAAGGAAGCATTGAGCGATGGGCTTTATGTTTTAAACAGTCCGCATAACGATAATATGCAATTGATTTTCCCCAAAGACGAGTCAGATTCGTTTTTTCAGGAAATGGCACGGATAACATTGAGCAAACTTTCAAAAATTAAAAACTTTTCATTTAAAAAAATGATTGAAGAAATCAGAGAAGTGAATGATGATGTAATCTGTTTACGCTATTTTTCAGAAAACAAAAATGTAAATTCAATTTCTTTTGAAGAGGCATTTGAAGCGATTTCATCGACCAGACAAATGTTGTTGTCTGCCGCCAGTTCAGTGGTTGCTCCGGCATTGTTTCACCCAAAACTGAACAGAACAGAAGCACAGGAACTGATTAAAAAAACAAGATTCAGACATACAGAAGAAGGCAGTTTCATCTTAAAAATATCACATCCCTGCGAAATTACCGGTGTTAGTACTATATTTGACGAAAAGTACGAAAAACCTTTTAGCAGAAACGCCTTTGAACTTGTGAACTCTTCGGCGTTAAAAATTTCCAAAGCCATAGAAACCGATGATATTTCAACACTGTTTTTCGAAGAAAACAACAGTTCGGAACCAATGATAAGTTATAATTTTTGCGAATCATTGGCAAAACTGTTTGACGAAGAAAGAGAAATACCTTTTCAACTGATTTTCAATTGGAGTAAATCTTCCTTACAAAAAATATCTCGTCCGAATATCTCAAGTCAGATAAGTTTTCCATATTCCATAAAATCAAAAATGGAAGAGGTTAAGGCGTATTTTGAGCCGCCCAAAAGGGATTCATTGCCAAAAGAAACATTTTACGGTACGGTAGATACATTGGACGGCGTGGTGGGCGAGGACAACAGGAGGAGCGGTACTGTGACAATAACCATTTTGTATAAGAATGAAACGTTTAAGTCAAGAGTAAATTTATCGCCAGACCAGTACCAAATAGCATTAGACGCGCATGTAAAAGGAAACGCCATGGTCAAGATTGTTGGCGATTTGAAAAGAGGAAAACGAAGCCAATCTATTGAAAATGTGCAAAGTTTTAATCTTGTTGAATAATATTCAATTATGAATTGTGAATAATTGATTAATTGATGATTGACGTGTTTCAATTATTCAATTAATCACAACTCATAATTGCCTCATTCACTCATAATTGCCTTCACCGGATTCTCAATTGCCGCCCTGTACGCTATTGCGCCCACCGTACACCATGCTATGACCACTGCTATTGTACCAGCCACCACAAACAGCCACCAATGCAGTGGAGCGCGGTAGGCAAATACGTCTAACCATTTGTTCATCGCATACCAAGCAAGCGGGGAAGCAATCACTGACGCTATGATGACGAGTTTTACAAATTCGCCCGAAATAAGCGCCAATATTTGACTTTTGCTTGCGCCTAACACCTTGCGGATACCGATTTCTTTAGTGCGCCGTTTGGTGGTAAATACTGCCAAGCCAAACAATCCCATACAAGAAATAAGGATAGCCAGAAACATGGCGGCGCCGGTTATTTGCGCAGTTTTTCGCTCTTTTTCGTAGAATGTGGCAATGGCGTCGTCATAAAACGTCATTTCCAAACGCTCGTAGGGGTAGAGTTCTTTCCAGGTCAGTTCCATATCGGCTAAAATCCGTTTCATATTTCCGGCATTGTGTACCTTCACGGACAGGGTGCGCAATTCCTGATGACCGGAAGTAGCGCTTATCGCCATGGGAGTGATATTTTCGTACAACGGCGCCAGATGAAAATCGGACACAACGCCAACGATTTGTATAGGGCGACGATTTGAATCGGGGTCGTCGGGAATGCGGTCGACTTGTCCGCTTACGATAAACTGTCCGATAGCGTCCTGCGGGTCGGTGAAGCCAAGTTGACGGGCAAAAGATTCATTGATAACAAATTCCCTCATATACGGACTTGGAAGAAGCGTTCTGCCGGCAATCATGCGAAGCCCGTAAAACGGAATGTAATTTTCGTCGCAAAACTCAATGGATCCAAATACTTCCCGTTCTTCCCCATTGACATTGGAAACGAATCGTGTGCCGTTATGAAACAGGGCGGCAGGAGGGGCAGTGTGAACGCTTACCATTTCCACGTATGGATATTGTTTGATTTTTTCGACCAGGACATCGCGATTATTTCCGACACGGTTGAT
>Ga0099364_10014816_pt1 | contig 10333 bp, 9 predicted proteins | sample TergutTh196P3_FD_73070 | JGI IMG/M metagenome (GOLD analysis project Ga0099364, IMG submission 73070) | Microcerotermes parvus P3 segment gut microbial communities from Pointe-Noire, Republic of the Congo - Th196 P3 | ecosystem: Host-associated > Arthropoda: Insects > Digestive system > Gut ...
CCCGCCATGAATTGACTGTTCAAACAACCTTAAAGGACTGCGCTGTACAAGTTCTTCTTTTACCATGTTATCTCTCCTTCTTCTTTTTATCTTCAGCTTCTTTAATTAAAGCTTCAGAAACACTCTGCGGTACTTTTGCGTATTTTTCAAATTCCATTGTAAACTCCGCCTTGCCTTGTGTAAGCGAACGCAAAGTTGTGGAATATCCAAACATTTCACTAAGGGGAACTTCCGCTTCCACACGGGAAAATAATCCATCTTCTACTGATGATGAAATAATACCGCGCCTTTGATTAATCGATCCAAAAATATTTCCTTGGAATTCAGTAGGGCCTTCCACTGAAACTTTCATGATTGGTTCCAAAATAACAGGCTTTGCTTTGTTGTATGCTTCACGGAATGCGCCAATTGCCGCTAACTGGAAGGCAATATCTGAAGAGTCAACAGGATGGCTCTGACCGTCATTAATCAAACAGCGAATATTTACGATTGGGAATCCTATCAAGCTGCCTCTCTTGCACGCTTCCTTAAAGCCCTTGTCACAGCTTGGTACATATTCTGTGGGAACTGTACCGCCCTTAATCATATCCACAAATTCGTAATCGCCGTCAGCAAAAGACTCCATGTAACCTGCAACGCGTCCAAACTGACCTGAACCGCCTGATTGTTTTTTGTGAGTGTAGTTGAACTCCGCTCTTTGCGTAATTGTTTCACGGTAAGCAACCTGCGGCATACCCGTATCAACCTCGCACTTGTACTCACGCCTCATGCGTTCGATATAAACTTCTAAATGAAGCTCGCCCATACCTTTAATAATTGTCTGGTTCGATTCCGCATCAACATAAGTTTGGAAAGTGGGGTCTTCTTTTGTAAAGCGGTTAAGCGCTTTTGCCATTTGGTCTGCGCTCTTTTTATCCTTGGGGGTTACCGCAAGAGAGATAACAGGGTTCGGCACAAACATCGATGTCATTGCATAATTCAAACTGCCGCCGCAGAAAGTATCACCGCTTGCACATTCAATGCCAAAAAGAGCAACAATGTCACCGGGAGCACCTTCAGTAATATCTTCCATACTGTCCGCGTGCATACGAACAAGCCGTCCAACCTTAAACTTTTTGCGCGCACGGGTATTAACAAGTTCATCGCCTTTTTTAAGTTTCCCCTGATAAATCCTTACATAGGTAAGCTGACCGTACTGACCATCTTCCAGTTTAAAACCAAGAGCAACAGTGGGGTTTTTTTCATCAGAAGAAAGCTCGATTTTTTCTTCGTTCTTGTCCAAATCCAGCGCGTAGTTTTTAACCTCGGTAGGATTGGGAAGGTAATTTGTAATACCGTCCATCAAAAGCTGAATACCCTTAAATTTATATGCCGATCCAAGCATGACGGGAACAAACTGTTCAGAAAGAGTTCCCTTGCGGATAGCCTCATGAATTACATCAACAGGAATATCCTGGCCTTCCATAAACTTTTCCGCAAGATCGTCACAGAACATGGAAAGCGCATCCAGCATTTCCTCGCGGTACTTGTCCGCCTCTTCTTTTAAGTTAGCAGGGATTTCTTCCATGCGGAGCGTTTCCCCCTGCGGCCCGTCAAAATAAACAGCCTTCATATTGATAAGGTCAACAACGCCTTCAAGTTTATCTTCCAGCCCAATTGGGGTCTGAATCATAACCGCGTTAAGCCCAAGTTTTTCCCGTAGCTGCATTCGCACCTTAAAAGGGTTAGCCCCTGTGCGGTCGCATTTATTAACAAACGCAATACGCGGAACATTGTATCTTTTTAACTGACGGTCAACCGTGATTGACTGAGACTGCACCCCGCCCACCGAACAAAGAACCAAAACCGCTCCGTCTAAAACACGGAGAGACCGTTCAACCTCGATAGTAAAATCGACATGCCCGGGTGTATCAATTACATTGATGGTATAATCCTTCCAATTAACCTGAGTAGCCGCGGATTGAATTGTAATACCGCGCTCCCTTTCCAGTTCCATGTGATCCATTGTTGCGCCAACACCGTCCTTTCCCCGGACTTCATGAATGGCGTGAATTTTTTTGCTATAAAACATAATCCGCTCAGACAGGGTTGTTTTCCCTGAATCGATATGTGCGCTGATTCCTATGTTACGCATTTTGCTGACTTCAATACTCATTGTCTAAAAACTCCTTATATATGAAATACCAGTAATTTCAATTAAATTCAACCCAGCCTGTGGAAAAGGTAACGCTGCCTTTTCCCTTTTCCCCCAAGTTATCCACAGGCTAAAAAAGCAGAAAACCGCTGTTTTTCTACAAATTTATTCCGTAACTCCAGTATCTTAAACACATAACTCCTTATGTAGTAAGGAATTAGCACTATGCGTTATTTGAAAATGTCAATAAAAATAGACATAAATCGATTTATACAGACGGTTTGCACGAGTTATCCACAAGATTGTTAAATCCGTTAAAAGGGAGGCTCATTTCCTTCTCATGTCAAATACGCCATCCCAATCATCCAAGGGCGGATTTTGCAGAAAATGTCCGCAATATTTTAAGTAAAGTTTTGACGGATTATCGTTGGGGAAATGCCTCAACACCGCAGTAAATGCGCTTCCTGCGTTTTTCCAATCCCGTGTTTCAAAAATGTTAACTGCATTATGAAAAAGCTCGACAAGTTTATGCAAAGACGGATCGGCTCCCTGCATTAATTCAAGCACCTCATAAATACGCACGGGCTTGCTTATTCCAACTACCCTTATCCAGCCAAGCCGCCTTGAAAGGATCTTTTCGCCTGTTTCATTTATTGTATTTTCCGATGCGATAATCGATGTTCCGTATTGTTTGTTTACTCCTTCCAATCTTGCGGCAAGATTAACTTCATTGCCAATAACCGTGTAATTCATCTTCTTTTGCGTTCCCATATTTCCAACTACCATTTCACCGGTGTTAATGCCTATTCGTGTAAAAATAGGCAGGGGGCATAACTTTTTTTCTGCAAGGAGTTTATTCACTTCTGCTTCCAGCCGTTTCATAAGTATTGCCGCAGTACAAGTCCGCAGAGCATGATCCGAAAGCTGCTGAGGAGCTCCAAAAAATGCAAGAATTGCATCTCCTTCGTATTTATCAATAGTTCCTTTTTGATCCAAAATTACATTGCTCATTGCAGACAAATAATGATTAAGCATTTCTACAAGCTGTTCCGGCGGCAAAACTTCCGCTATTTGGGAAAAATCTTTTATATCGGTAAACATCGCCGTCATGTGCCGCTGTATCCCGCCTAACTGAAGCCGTGTAGGATCATCAATTATTTCCTTTACCACATCTTCGGATAAATATGTAGAAAATGCTTTATGAAGCTGGTCGTTAAAGAATTTAAGTGCCGCTGTCATTTTTACTGTTTCTGTAATATCCTGAATTAATATTACCCAGCCTAGAGTTTTTCCTGATTTACAGGCAATGCGGTTTAACCACCCCGAATAATTTCTTCCGGGTATATGGGGTAAGGTAAATTCTACTTCCCGCAAGGAGTCTTGGCTGTTTTCAGCTATTCTTAATTCCTGCGGCCATGTTTCTAACTTTAAAATTGATTTTCCCTTATATTGCTCTGTTAAAGCAGGAAACAGTTCTGCGGCTTTGTTATTGGATCCTGTATAAGCCATATTTTGATCAAGAACAATAAAAATATCCCTTATTAAATCCAAAGTAACGGCATGGGCTTTTGGAGCAAGATCAAACATATCGTTTCGCACAATGTTAAAGAAGAATATAAAGTTACTAAGTACCATTAAGAAGGCGGTAAAATTAATCTGCCCAAGAGCATTATTGCTAAAAAATGTCAGGATAATATAGCAAAAGTTGCCAATAAGCGGAGCAATAGCGCTAAATACCAGCAAAATTAACCCCAGCCGCTGTTTTTGTTTCTGCTTGATTATTTTGTGAATAAGAACCGTACATGCAATGGCAATGCAGAAAAGAGGGTAAAAAGTACCAATAAAATACAGGGAACCGGGTTCAATTACAATGCCCGGTATGGTTCTTTCGCTGTCATAAAAAAACTCAGAGTACAATAAGTTATGCTGATCAAAAGAAAGAACCATCGTATAAAACAACACCGGAATAATCAGCATTGGAGCCTGATATAATTTTTTAGGCAGCCTAATTTCGCAGTAATCAGCCGTAAAGAAGAAAAACAGGGGAGACATAAAACTTGCACCGGCATACATAATTTTTATGCCGATTATTCCGCCGCCAATATTCCCGCTTGTTATTTCAATAAAATAACCAAGAGTATAAAGAAATATGGCGACACAGCAGTAAAAAAATCCATAGCGTTTTTCGCTTCGGCATCGCTCCAAAGTAACAGACATTATATAAATGGAAAGAAAAAGCGAGGCGGCAAGCATAAGACAAACAACCAAAAAGACCATCATCAAACTCCTTTAGAAGTTTACCCTATATTTATAAGAGACAAGCTAAAAAAGAGGATTAACCCAGCAAGACCTGACCGGTATCATCAATGGCAAGAATGCTCTTACATTCCGAACAGCGGAAACGGCCTGGTTTAACAGCTTTAAGCTTTTTATAACAGATAGGACAAGAAACAATCTTTGGAAAGACCGATGGTTTTTCCTGAGGCTGTTCTGTATTAAAAAATACAATGGACTCATCAAGACTATCCCTGATATTAAAAAACTGGGAAAATCCAAGAAGCTGGAAAACTTCGTAAACTTTGGGCTGAATATCAAGCAAAACAAGATCCCCGCCCTGAGGCTTAACCGCTTTTAGAAAAGTTGTAAAAGAACCAATACCTGTGGATGAAACATAGTTTAATCCGCTGCACTGGAAAATTAATCTGACAAAACCCGACTCAATTGCTTTCTGAACCCGCTTTTGGAAGAAATTCGAGTTGTAAGTATCGATGTATCCCGTTAAAACCAACAAAAGGCACCTAGGTGCTTCATCGACTTTTTCAATGCGAATTTTTAAACTGTCATCCTTCTCGTCATCAAATCCGGGAACAGTGTCATTATTAGCCATTACATATCCTTATTAGTATTTTAATCTGTTCATTGTATAATTTTCGGTAGAAATTGTCAAATACCTAATTTATATATATAATAATAACGGATGATTTTGGATGATGTCAAGATAGTATTGTGCAAGCCCGAGGAAGCAGGCAATATTGGGGCAGTCTGCCGGGTAATGAAAAATATGGGGCTTTCCCGGCTTAGGCTGGTCAACCCCCAAGCAGCCACTGGCAGAGGGGCTGAAAACATTGGTAAAATCCGTACAAGGGCTGTCCATGCCTTTGATATATGGGAGAATTCGGAGGTTTTTGACACTTTAGCAGAAAGTGTCAAAGACTGTTCCATTGTGGTTGGCACTACCCGCCGCCGAGGGCAATACCGAAAAAATATATCGATGCCTCCGCGCGCCTTGGCAGAGTGGATTGCCGGGCAGGAGGGCGGAAATGCGGCAATTGTCTTTGGCAATGAAAGAACAGGGCTTGAAGACTCCGAGCTTGAACTATGCAATTTTGCCTCCCATATCCCAACTGATGATGCACAGCCCTCTTTAAATCTTTCCCACGCGGTACAGATTTACGCCTATGAGCTGTTTTTGGCTTTACAAGAACAAAAATCTATCAAGGGTGAGTGGCAGCCCATGAATCAGGCGGAAATAACGGCTCTTGTTGCCTCAATAACAGACTCGTTAGAAGGACTGGGCTTTTACAAGCAATACGGCAGAGACATACAAGAGCGCTTTTTACATGATGTAGCGGCAAGAGCCGGGTTGTCAGAAAAAGAGGGGAAATACTTTAAAGATGTCTTTGTTAAGGCAGCCCGATTAGGGAAAAATATGTTATAATCATTTTAAGGAGCAAATAAATGACTATTGATGAAAAGAAATCGCTTATAGAAGCCAACTGGCGTATGGAAGAAGTTCCGGAAGTGCCTTTTGTTATAGAAGTGGGTCCTATGCACATGGGAACAAAAAAATACTACAATAACCCCGATGCGGAAATTGAATGGGCTGAGGAACATTCCCGTCTGAGAGAGGGCGTTTATGATTACGGTTTCCCAAACATTAAGCCAAATCAGGGTATCAATATAATTGCAGGGGCATTTGGCTGTGAGTGTAAACCCAATGATGAAGCCGACCCTTGGGTAGAACCGCTTATCCGTGAAGAAAATGTGGAAGATGTCTTTAATCTGAAAATCCCTGATCCGGTGAATAACCCCTATTTTGAGCAGGCTTGGAAACATGTAGAAGCATTGCAAGCTAAGTCAAAAATCCCCCTGCGCGTTGTCAATGTTCCGTCTCCTTTGGTAACCGCCTCCCTTATTTGGGAATACACCGGCTTTATAGAAGCAACCCTTGTTTACCCTGATGAAGTTCACGCTCTTATGGAAAAGATAACAGAAGCCACAATTGGCTACATAAAAGAAATGTTCAAACGCATTACAAACCTGTACGGAGTAAGCCATGAATTTTGGTATGTGCCAAAAGAAATGGGCATCCGTGTAAGCGATGATACTGCCGCTCTTTTATCCCCCAATTTATACAGGGAGTTTGGCGTTAAATACAATGCGCAGATAGCCAAAGAATTTGGCGGGATTGTCGTCCACTCCTGCGGAGATGTCAGTAATGTTGCGGAAGCAATGATAGAAATTCCCGGTCTTAAAGGGCTGGACTTTACAATTCCGCAAGTGCAGGATTGGGCAAAAGTACGGGATGCCGTATCCGGCAAGACCCCTCTTTGTCTGCGCCATTTTTATTGGGATCATATTGATGACAAAGGAACGGATTTAGCGGAATACACTCAAAAACTTTTGGACTTTTTTGGCCGCAAGGGGTTGTTCATTCAAACTTCTACGCCAACCAGGGAAGAAGCGCTTGTGTTAGGTGAAAAACTGCACAAAATACTTACAAAATAAAGGCAAAGATGTTTTCAAAAGAACGATACGACGGAACATACATTAGAAACCTGCATTTTTTTACTCAAATTACGCCATATATAAAACCTGCGCGGACAGATTCTGTCATCGTTTTTGAACAGAAATATGATAATACAAAGACAATGCAATACATACAGGAAAAAAATGTTAAATTTTCGCATATTTTTTTATATGCGGCACTGCGAACAATTACACAAATGCCAAAAATAAATAGGTTTATATCCGGCCTTAGATATTACCAAAGAAACCGCATTGCTTTTACATTTAAAGAAGATGATACCGATGTTACCATGTCATTTTCTCCGTTATTATCATTTGAAAATTTTTGCGATAAAATTCAAAATCGGTCGCTGTTAATTGACCAGGAAGCAATGCTAAAAAAAGAAAAAATATTTTCTATAATTAAAAAACTTCCCCGCTTCTTAATCAAGTTTTTAATTTGGGGTGTAAAATTTCTTGATTATCACAATGCCCTTCCGGTTTCTTTTACAAATTCTTTGCCATTTTACAGCACCTTAATTTTAACTAATACCGATAATATGGATATTGATTCTACATATTATCATAATTTTGACATTGGAACCTGCGGAATTTTTTGCACTATTGGAAGAAAGAATAAAATTACGGTTACATTCGACAATAGAATTACTGAATCTGATTACGCCGTACAGGCATTAAAGCTCTTGCGCGGCTTAACAGAAAACCCCGAAAAACTGGAAACTCCGCCTGAATGGACAACGGAACAATTAGTAAGACTGGGGCTTTCAGAAAAAGAACTTAATAATATATAGCTGCAATTTCTTCGGCAATGATATACGGCGTTTTTCCCTCAACATCGATTATAATATCCGCAAATTCAAGGTAAGCGGCGGCACGACGGTCATGTAAAAGGCGGTGTGTCTCCTGCGGGTTGTCGGTTTGCAGGAAAGGAGGCAATTCCCCGGCGTTTATCCGCTTCCAGGCGGCGGCGGCGGAAATGTTCAGATATACAATTTTGGCATCGGTGTTTTTTAGCAAAGCAAGCAGGGTAACCGCTTCCGGGTTGTCAATTATTCCGCCGCCTGTTGCAACAACTCGTTTTCCTGTGCCTCCGGCGTTAACAAAAGCAGCCAGCGCTTCAGCCTCTGCTTTTTGAAATAAAGCAGGGTTTTCTTTATAAAGCTCCCTGGGAGTCTTGCCTGTTTTTTTAGTTATATCTTCATCAATATCAATAAATACACAGGACAAAAAAGAGGCCAAGTTTTTACCTATACTTGTTTTTCCGCAATGTTTTGGACCTGTTAAAAATATATAACCCATGTCTTTAATTTTATCTAAAAAACTGATAAAATACTATCATGTACGGTTCATGGGTTTTGATAACAATGCTAGTCGTTTCCTCTTTTCCTGTTATAGCTGTTTATATATGGTATCGTTTTGCAAAGTATCAAATTTCTCCTGTTGTATTTTTAATTGTCCTTCTTATTGGCGCCGCCGCCATTTTCCCCGCTATTCTTTTACAAAATCTTTTATTAAATTTAGGACCTTCAAGCGGCAGGGCGGCGTTATTTTATGAATTCTTTTTCCGCATTGCTTTTACGGAAGAAGCAAGCCGTATGCTGCTGCTTTTTATTTTTTCATTGGTAAGCGGTATTTTAAAGCCGGCTCAAGATTCCCGCGAACAGCCGCTTTCATGGAGCGTAGTAAAAAGGGGCGCGGCGCTTGGGCTTGTTGCAGGTCTTGGGTTTGCCATCCTGGAAAACACAATTTACGCGGCAAAAAACATGGACATAAATTTATTACTGCTAAGGGCAGTAACAGCCGCTCCTCTTCATGCCGCCTGCGGTTCCCGAGTAGGAGCCGCCGCCGTAATGCTCCGCACAAATCCCGTTCAGGCAATATTCCGTCTTTTAACAGCAATAGCTATACATGGTATTTATAATTTAATGGTAACCATGCCCGGTTTCCCACTAATAATGGCAATATTAATCGCTTTTTCCGCTCTTATAACCGCAATTATATCGATCAAAGGCAGTCAAGAAGACTCAACCTCCTCTTGATCTCGACACAGAGCCAAGCACGAAGTGCTTGACAAGACTGCTTAAAGTTAGTAAGGTATATATCACGACGCAAGGTAGAGCAGTTGGCAGCTCGTCGGGCTCATAACCCGGAGGTCGCAGGTTCGAGTCCTGTCCTTGCTAGAGTTATAGAAGATTTTTGCGGGGTGTTGCATATTCATTTTACTCACGCAAAGCCGCTAAGAACGCCAAGCTGTTGTTAGAAATCTTTTCTTCGCGTCTTAGCGTGATAAATTCTCTTAAAACCTAGAAGGCGCGTATGGCACGGACTGAATAAGTGTCGCGCTTGTTGCCGCTGCTCCAAATGCCATTGTCGAAACCCTGAACCCGCGCGTGATCACTACCGTACTGCCACGACGACCAGAACCAGTTGTTGCCAAAATCGCCAATACCGTTTCTGCAGAGATTCACATACATAAGATTAAGTTCTTCCGCATTCGGTAGAAACCAATCATCAAAACCGCCGCCTCTGTAATCCGCGCAGGCTTTTGCGGCAGCAGCATTGGGATCACCTGCAAGCATCAACTCGGTGTTCCGTTTGCCTGTTCCAATGCCATATTCCATTCCTACAACATTCCGACCAACTGTACCCCATCGGGCGTCAACCTGCATTTCTTTCGGAGCCGCTTCCAAATATTGCCAACCGTTTGAAAATTCTCCTTTGTCATAAAATATACGCCCTCCGCTAGGACCATAAGCCCCTATGATAAAAGAAAGATCAATCTGCTTCGCCTTCGCTGTTTTAAGATTGTTAAAGTGTCCATACAGAACACCTTTAATGCTTTCAGTACTGTCGGGTAGAACAAGCGATACTATAAAGTTTTTTCCTGTCTGGGTTCCGCCGTCAGCATCAAACTCGGTGCCTGGCATGGTGCTTCCTGAAAGGTCAAGGGCAACATACAAACCTGCTGTATTTATCGAGGTAAGCAGTTTTTGCCAGTTGCTTTCAGGGGATGCCATGTTTTGCAGGTTTAGCTTAACGCTGAAAGGTATGGGATCGTCAACACTTGCACCGCCTTTTTGTTTAGCAAGCCAGTCTTCCACTTTCTCAGCATCAGTAAAAGTCCTGCCTCCGCTTCCACTGCACCCTGTCAAAGACAGTGCAACAAATCCGATTGCGATTACCGCCACTATGGCAGTAATTCCAAAAATCCTTGTCATTCTTTTCATAAAACACTCCTAATAAAAAATTTATTTAAACCACAGAGGACACAGAGAGCACAGAGGAAGAAGAGATGTTTTCGAACAACAACTCTGTGTTCTCCGTGAACTCTGTGGTAAAAATTCTTGGTGAATTTGTGAGATAAAATTATCTAAGGCATTACATGGGGGG
>Ga0099364_10014817_pt1 | contig 10333 bp, 9 predicted proteins | sample TergutTh196P3_FD_73070 | JGI IMG/M metagenome (GOLD analysis project Ga0099364, IMG submission 73070) | Microcerotermes parvus P3 segment gut microbial communities from Pointe-Noire, Republic of the Congo - Th196 P3 | ecosystem: Host-associated > Arthropoda: Insects > Digestive system > Gut ...
CAAGCGGTAAAGGACAAACCTTCAATTATTATAGCGCATACAAAAATAGCAAAAGGCAGCCCCAAGGAGGGCAGCGCCGAATCGCATGGTTCGCCTTTTAAAAAAGACGAGGTTGCCGCGACAAAAAGAAATATAGGCCTTCCTGAAGATAAGGAGTTCTATGTCGGCGATGATGTTTATGCTATGTTTAAAAAACGCCGTGATGAACTGAAAGACCTTTATGAAAATTGGAATAATGAGTTCAAAAAAATAATTACCGGCGGCAAACTTGAGTTATGGAATAATTTTTTTGAAACCGATATTGCAGCCGCAGCCGGTGATATGCCCGATTGGAATGAAACAAAAGAGATAGCCACCCGCACAGCCGGAGGAAAGGCTCTTGAAGTTTTATTCAAAAAATTCCCCAACATTGCAGGAGGCTCTGCCGACCTTAATCCAAGTACAAAGACTTTCGTAAAAGGGTTCAGCGAAAGCGGGCGCGGCGTGTTGGGACGCAATATTCATTTCGGCGTAAGGGAACATGCAATGGCTGCCATTCAAAACGGATTTGCCTATTATGGCGGATTTATTCCGTATTGTTCCACTTTCTTTGTATTTATGGATTATATGCGCCCCTCAATCCGTGTTGCGGCGATCAGCGGTCTCAAGGTCATATATGTTTTTACTCACGATTCTTTTTTTGTCGGCGAAGACGGCCCGACACATGAGCCTGTCGAGCACTTTGCCGCCGCAAGGGCTATTCCAAACCTGAACGTAATTCGTCCTGCGGATGCAAACGAGACAAACGAGGCTTGGCTTGCCGCCCTGAAGTTTGACGGCCCGTCAATTATTTGTCTTTCCAGACAGGAATTGCCTGTAATCAAGCCTGCCAACGCGGCAGCCGGGCTTCATCGCGGAGCCTATATAGTAAAAGATTGTGACGGCGTCGCCGATATAACGGTACTTGCAAGCGGCTCGGAGGTTTCAATATCTATGTCGGCTGCGGATATTCTTGCATCTCATAAAATAAAAGCGAGGGTCATATCTTTTCCGTCATGGTTTCTCTTTGACAGGCAAGACGCAGACTATCGCAGGCTAATTATTCCGGCTGGGGGTAAATTCGCCGTGGTAGAGGCAGGCCGCGCTATGGGCTGGGAAAGGTACGCCGGCGCTGATGCGCTTTTTGTAACGCTTGAAGTTTTCGGGGCCTCAGCGCCTGCCTCTGTGCTTGCGGAGCATTTCGGCTTTACGCCTGAAAAAATAGCGGATAGGGTTGTTGAGTACCTGAAATAATTATGTGCCGCTGTTTTCGGCAGCTATTATTTCTATGGCGAGATTCATATAATCGGCAGCGCCCTTGCTTTCCGGTTTATATTCAAAGATTGTCTTCCCCCAACTGGGGGCGGCCTGCAGGTCATCGCTTTTTCTTATTTTAGTCTTGAACAAGAGCCCCGGCAGCCTTTCTTCTGTCTCATCGAGGACTTCTTTGTTTATATTTTTGCCGGCGCTGTACATAGTGCCTATTATGCCGGTTATCTTTATCTTTTTATTGAGGTGCTTGCGTATTTTTTCCTGTACCCCCTCGAACAGATTGTACATTCCATGAAATGGGAGAAATTCAAGCTGCAGCGGGATGATAATCTCCTGCGAGTAAGCAAGGGCATTGTATGTAAGTATACCCAGAGAGGGAGGGCAGTCGATTAGAACATAATCATAGTCATTTACGTCAGAAAGCGCCTCTTTTAGGAGAAACTCTTTTGCCGGAAACGGAAGGAAGTCTATATCCTTAAGATCAGTCTTTGCCGGAAGGATATCAATACCGTTGCGGCGGACTAAAATATCCTCATAATAAAATTCTCCCTTTAGCACCTCAAAAATGCTATATTTAAGTTCGGTTTGTTTCAGACCGAAGTGATATGTCGCTTGGGCCTGATGGTCGATGTCTATGACTAATGTTTTTTTTCCCAATATTTCAAGGGCTGCGGCTATGTTGACGGTGCTGGTCGTTTTGCCTACGCCGCCTTTGTTATTTGAAATAGCTATTGTTCTCATGGTGGCTCCAATGTGAAACGGGAAAACTAACGGCGATATTTTTCAAGACATTTTTTGTACTTATTTTATAGCAGTTATATGATAGCAACGCTGATTTTTTTCAGCAGTTACATATATTTCGCCGGTCTCCTGCATATCGATTAGGGTCTGAAACAGTATGGTGCGCAATTGGCGGCGCAGAGAATCTCCGAGTATAAAACCAAATCTTCTTCTGAGTTTATCGGCAATTTCATCCGGAACGACGTTAAGGTTTAGTGTTGGAAGTACAACGTAATAATCGTCATAAAATATATCAAAACTCATTCCGTAAGAATGAGTGCTTATAAGCGCGGCGTTTTGGTTGTCTTTTCGGAGGTTTTCCTGGTAATCACCGGGACGAAGCGCCGATGAAAGCGCTATTTTCACCGGCGGCAGTTTCAAATCTTCAAGTTTTTTGTTAAAATTGGCGCATACTTTATTTAACGAATTGAGGGTTGCCGGCGCCAGAAAACGATTATCTTCTTTTAGACCGTAAAAGTAAAAGAGCGAATTGGCATCGGCCTTGACGGGTACAAGCAGCTTTTTTTCCACAAAGGATGGTATTTCAGCGGCGGTTGTGACCGGTTTCATGCCGGTTTTTCTGACTGCGGCGTAATGTTCGTTAAACAGATACTTTCTCAGTATCTCTTCTTTTCGCGCATTGGCGTAATCTTCATAGATGGGTATTTTTTCAATGAATGCCCGGTCGGTCTGAGATTCTTTTATAATCAGGGCTATATCGCTGCTGATAGAACTTTCAATTCTGCTTTTTGTGATTACATATGTTATGGTGATGCACTTCAGACATACCAGGGCAGTTATTAAAAGGCGTTTCATTTTTTGAGTCACTTTCCGAAAAATTTTTCGGGATCCAAACTGTCGGCTCCCTTGCGTATTTCAAAATGAAGATGCGGACCCGTTGAGCGTCCGGTTGACCCTACCTTGCCTATAAGTTCGCCTTTTTTTACTTTTTGATTTATTTTCACAAGCCTTTCGTCAAGGTGTCCGTACCATGTCGTTATTGCGTTGCCGTGCTCTATTACTATTAGGTTGCCGTAGCCATTGTTGTTAAATGTGGAGGTTTTTACTTCCCCGGATGAAGAGGCATAAACAGGGGTTCCTTTTTTAGCGGCGATGTCGATGCCTGCATGAAACTTTTTTTTATTTGAAAGGGGGTCATTTCTTGTGCCGTATTGGCTCGATATCTTCCCATCGGCCGGGATTATGTAATCGTTGGGTATATCTTGTTTGTCGTGAAAGCTATAGATGTCGTCAATATCTTCGATATTATCGGGGTCAAGGGGAATTACAAGTTCGGTTTCATCATCGGCGAGTATTTTATTGATTTCGCCTAAGTATTGCTTCATTTGCTTTATGAGTTCGGCTTTATTTTTAGCATCGGTTGCACGCTGTTCTTGAACGGCCGTCTGTTGCCTGTTCTTTTGTTGATTTACAATCCCCTTTGAGTGCGCTAAAACCGGCCAAAAGGATAATGTAAGCAGTATCGCTGTCAGTTTTTTCATCTCAGTTCCTTTTAAATGGGGGATTTGTGTCGGGCAAAATGAATAAAGCCGCCCTTTTGGGACGGCTTTATTGTTTGTTTTATCTAAAATCGTTCAGACGTTCGCTTCTTCTTTCATCTCTCTGAACTATTTCCTGCATTTTCTTGTAATGTGGGGAATCTACGCCGTAAGTCAACTCGGCAACTATAAGCATACTTCTGTTTTTCTTGTTACGGTATCTCATAAGTTCGTCTTCAGTCGCATAGTTTTTGTAACGCTCCATCTCTTTTTCTATGAAGCCATAGCAGCTGGCAAGATACCTGTATGCCCATACGTCTTGTCTGTTGGCGCTGGACAGGTTGATGTAGCGCTCAAGAATTGGTATGCATGGCCTGAAATTATGGATGTCATACTGTGTTGCTATATAGGTTTGATACAGTCTTGACATAAAGGTGATAAATTTAGGCTCATTCCTGAGTTCTATATTTTTTACCTCATCAGTGTTATTTATGGACTTGGTCAAATAAGTAACGGCTTTGAGTTTGGCTTCACGTTTTTTGTACGAGATTTGACGCTGTTCGGCGTTTTTCCTGTCAATTTCCTGCCAATACCAATGCTCATTCAGGACTACTCTTTCTTTATTTCGCTGTATTATTTCAGCGACTTCGGCATCCATATCCTCAAGAATGTCTATTGCCGCTGAGAATTCGTCTATAGCCAGTTTCAGAACATTTTCGGAGTATTGCCTGTTCAGTTTTTCCAAATCTCTCAGCGCCGCAACATATGGCTGATAGTCGGAAATTCTCCATCCGTTTTCTTCCTCAGTAAAGTCCTGGGTAGGGTTGTCCTGGTTTTGGGCATAGGTTACAGCCGATATCGCGAAAGCCATGCTTATTAGAGTTATCATTATTGCGGTACGTGTTTTCATTATGTTCCCCTTTAATAGTATTAATAGACATAATCTAAGTCGGCAGATTATCACTGCAAGTTTATTATTTTTTTTTCTGATTTGGCAAGTATAAGGAATAAATAGAGGATGCCGCCCGTATCCGCAGCTAAAATAAATAAATAAATTTCATAAATTAGAGTTGCAATTATTTAAATGAATATACGATGGATTAACGACTTTCAATTCATTAATGGGTTAGGCATCAAATTTTCATATTCTTTATCAAAAAGACAATGTAAAATACTTCAGGAGAATAGCGTGAAAGTTAATAAAATAACGGATAATGTTTATTGCTTCAATGTTGATATCAGAACCACTGAATTTTTTGAGGGAATTTGGCCTATTCCAGATGGAGTATCCCTCAATTTCTATGTAGTGAAGGGCGAAAAAACAGCCCTTATTGACCTTTTCGCTGATTGGGACGCAGCTTCGGAGGGTATAGAAAAAGCGTTTGCTTCAATTGATACCGGTTTTTCCGAAATTGATTACCTCATTCTGAATCATATAGAACCCGATCATACAGGCTGGCTGATGAAATTCAGGGAAAAGAACCCCGGAGTTGAGATCATTTCAACCAAAAAGGGCATAGACATGGTCAAGTCCTTTTATAAGATTGATACCGGTGTAAGGGCGGTCAAAGACGGAGAAACATTAGACCTTGGAAACGGCAAAATTCTGACTTTCTTTAAGATCCCTAATGTGCACTGGCCTGAAACCATGGCTACTTGGGATGCCTCATCGGCAACCTTATTTTCATGCGATGCCTTCGGCTCTTACGGCGCTCTGGGGGAGAAAGTGTTTGACGACCAGCTTGATGAAAAGGAACACGCTTTTTTTGAAGCCGAAAGTCTCAGATATTATTCCAACATCCTTGCATCTTTTTCGGCCCCTGTTGAAAGAGCGGTTCAAAAATTTGCCGGCTTGGAAATTAAATGCGTGGCTCCCAGTCACGGTATTGTCTGGCGAAAAGACCCTCAAAAGATAATTGACCGGTATATGAAATATGCATCCTGGACCAAGGGGCCTGCAGAAAAGAAAATTGCCGTTATTTGGGGTTCCATGTACGGGAACACTAAGGCCGGGATGGAGGCAGTAGTCCGCGGTATAGAAAAAGAAGGGATCCCCTACACCCTGCACAGGGTGCCTGATGAAAATGTTTCATACATTCTTGCAGCCGCCTACAGGAGTTCCGGTCTGGTCATAGCCATGCCGACTTATGAGAATGCCGTTTTCCCGCCCATGGCATATATGTTGGACATCTTCAGGCATAAGCACATTTTTGGAAAAATAGCCCTCCGTATCGGTTCGGCGGGCTGGGGCGGCGGCGCTCAAAGGGAATATTATGCAATTCTGGAAAACCTTAAATGGGACAGCATAGATTCTTTTGAATGGCAGGGTTACCCCACAGAGGAAGAATTTGCGGTTTTGGAAGAACGGGGCAGGGAACTTGCCCAAAGAGTGAAGAATTCTTAATCGCGCTTCGACTGCCTCTTTCGTTCGTTCGGGTCCAATATTTTTTTTCTCATGCGGATGTTCTGCGGGGTAACCTCAAGCAGTTCATCGTCGGCGATATATTCAAGGGCCTGCTCAAGAGAGAAGAGGCGCGGCGGGGACAGTCTGATAGCGTCGTCAGAGCCTGAGGCTCTTGTGTTGCTCAGTTTCTTTGTCCTGCATACGTTGACATCCATATCGTTGTCGCGGCTGTTAGCGCCTACTATCATTCCGCAGTAGACCTCTGTTCCCGGATTTATGAAAAGCTCGCCCCGGTCGGCAAGCGTGTCAAGGGCGTATGCTGTTGTCGTTCCTTTTTCCATCTGTACAAGGGAACCGCGGGTTCTGCCCGGAATCTCGCCCTTGTGATACTCGTATTCATAAAATGTATGATTTATGATTCCGGTGCCCTTAGTATCGGTCAAAAATTCATTCCTGAATCCTATAAGGCCTCTGGAGGGCACCTTGAATTCCAGGCGGGTATAACCATCCGAACCCGGAAGCATATTAAGCATCTCTCCTCTGCGAATGCCGAGTTTTTCTATGACTACGCCTACATATTCATCTGCTGTGTCTATAATTGCGATTTCCACAGGCTCGGTTTTTCTGCCTTCTTTTTCGTTATAGATGACCTCCGGACGTGAAACCGAAAACTCATAACCTTCGCGCCGAAACTTTTCTATCAGGATGGCAAGCTGCAGCTCGCCCCGGCCTTTTATGGTAAACGATTCGGATACCGGCGAACGTTCAATGAATATGGATATGTTTGCTTCTTTTTCTTTGAGCAGACGTTCCCACAGGACTGTTGAGGTTACAAAACGTCCTTCTTTGCCCATAAATGGCGAAGTGTTGGGCAAAATCGTCATGGCAAGCGTCGGTTCGTCAATATCGATTACAGGTAAAGCCGATGGATTATTTATATCTGCGACTGTTTCGCCTATATCGACTAATTCAAGGCCTGCGACCGATACGATATCGCCGGCTGAGGCCTCTTTTATTTCGATTTTTTTGAGGCCGGCATAAGAGTAGAGTTTTGCTATGCGGTATTGCAATTTTGAGCCGTCTCTTTTCAAAAGCAGCACATCGCTGCCCTGTGAAATTGTTCCGTTGTGTATTTTGCCGGTTCCAAGGCGGCCTACGTAATTGTCATATTCTATTGCCGATATGAGGAACTGAAGCGGCATATCAGGGTCGCCGCTGGGAGGCTCCACATGGTTAATTATTGTTTCAAGCAATGGGATAATGTCTTCGTTGGTATCGGAAAGTTCCCTGCGAGCGAATCCCTTTTTGGCAGAAGCATATATTATGGGGAAGTCAAGCTGCTCATTGGTTGCCTGAAGCTGCACGAACAGGTCGAATACCATGTTAACAACCTCATCAGGGCGGCAATTGGGACGGTCAACTTTATTTATAACGACAATCGGTTTTAGCCCAAGTTCAAGGGATTTTTTCAGCACATACTTGGTTTGCGGCATTGGCCCCTCAAAGGCGTCTACCAAGAGCAGGACAGAATCAACCATTTTCATGATTCGCTGAACCTCTCCGCCGAAATCGGCATGTCCGGGGGTATCGACTATATTCAGTTTGTAGCCGTTATAAAAAAGGGAGGCGTTCTTGGAAAATATAGTGATACCTTTTTCTTTTTCAAGGTCATTTGAATCCATTATGCGTTCATCGATCCGCTGGTTTTCTTTAAATGTTCCGGTTTGCTTTAACAGCGCGTCAACTAATGTAGTCTTTCCGTGGTCTACATGGGCAATTATGGCGATATTTCTTATTTTTTGCATTTTTCCTCTGATTGAAGCGGTAATTCTGCCAAGATTCTTCAAGGGCTCAGGTTTAGCTACTGTTTTTTTAGAATAAGTCTATGAGTTATTATGAGTAAACAAAAAAAGGTATTGACAAAAGCGCTTTTTGTCACAGAATTAAAAAAAGGATTTATTTTAGGAATTTTCAATGAGAAAACTGTCTGCCCTATGCTTGTTTGTTTTATTTGTTTTATCCTGTTCGTCATTCATTGCGAAAGAACATGATGAACAACTGAATATGCTTGAGCAGCATACTTATATCATGCTCAAAGACGTAAATGTTGAACAAAAAAATCTTGCAAGAAGGCAGTCCGTTAAGATCATCATAACGAGAGGGGACGATTCAATTAAGGTTTATGCATATGAGGCTTCGGTTGATATTTTGAAATCCGAGCGTGTTCTTATATTGTATTTGTTTGCCGATGATTTTCCGGAAGAAAAATTTGACTTTGATTTTTTTCTAAGCAAGCTAAATGAAGTTATAGTACGTAAATAGGTGGTTTATGTTTGAGGGAGTATATACAGCTCTTGTTACTCCGTTTAAGGACGGAAAAATAGACATAGGGGCTCTTGAAAAAATTATTGAATTTCAGATTGAGGGTGGTATTGACGGTCTTGTTCCTGCCGGAACTACCGGAGAATCCCCGACTATTTCATTTGAAGAGCACAAACATCTCATACGAGAGGTTGTCCGCATAGTAAATGGAAGAGTGAAGGTGATAGCCGGCACCGGCGCCAACAGCACCGAAGAGGCTGTGCATCTGACAAAATCTGCGGCAGATGCCGGCGCCGACGGAGTTTTGCAGGTTAATCCGTATTACAACAGGCCTACACAGCAGGGGCTCATAGCGCATTTTGAAAAGGTAGCCAATTCGGTCTCTATTCCGGTTATGCTCTACAATATTCCGGGACGCACGGCTGTGAATTTTTTGCCTGAAAGCGTTAAGGAACTTTTGAACAGGACAGGCAATATTACGGCTATGAAAGAAGCCTCGGGCGATATCAACCAAATGATGCTCCTCATCGAACTTTGTGGAGACAGAATGAATGTTCTTTCGGGCGACGATAATTTGTTTTTGCCGCTTCTTTCGGTTGGCGGCAAGGGACTTGTTTCTGTTTTGTCAAATATACTTCCTTCTGATATGAAACAAATATACGCGCTTTTTATGTCTGGAAAGGCGTTGGAAGCAAGGGACAAGTTCAAACAATTGGTTCCGCTGTGCCGCGCTATTTTTATAGAAACAAGTCCTACTCCAATAAAGGCTATTATGGCGATGGCCGGTTATTGCAGTGATGATATACGGCTTCCGCTTCTTTCGCTTGGAGAAGATAAACGCGCTGAAATTAAGCGTATTTTTAATGAATACGGAGTCAACCTGTAATGAAAATAGGCATTAATGGCATATGCGGCAGGATGGGGCGTTCCATTTTGGCTATTCTTTTAAAAAAAGAACATGAACTTTCGGCTGCATTTGATTCGCCGTCTTCGGATTGGCTTGGGAAAGATGCCGGAACCCTTGTTTCGCAAAAAGAGCTTGGTGTAAGAGTATCTGCGCTTGACGATATGGCTTTGAAAAAATGCGACTGCATTATAGATTTTTCATCACCCATGTCAACAATGGAGATTTTAGCCGCAGCAGAAACTCAAAAGCTTCCATTAGTAATAGGTACGACCGGTTTTAGCGATGAACAAAGAGCCAAAATCGAAAAGGCCGCATCTTTAATACCATTGGTGTTTTCGCCTAACATGGCGGTAGGGGTAAACCTGCTTTTTAAACTCACGGAGCTTGCTGCCGCAGTTCTCAAGGGTGGTTTTGACGCCGAGGTGCTTGAAATACATCACAGATTAAAAAAAGACGCTCCTTCCGGGACTGCCAAACGTCTTGCCGAGATAATAAAAAATAATATGCAGGGCATGAACGATGCGCATATATTGACGGGAAGGGGCGGTCTTGAGAGTGAACGCAGCGACTCTGAAATCGGCGTGATGGCCCTGCGCGGCGGTGATGTAGTGGGCGAACATACGGTTTATTTCATAGGCGAGGGCGAGCGTCTTGAACTTACAATACGTTCAACAAGGCGCGACACCTATGCAGAGGGCGCTGTTTTGGCAGCCGAATTTTTAGTCGGCAAAAATGCCGGACTTTATTCAATGTATGACGTTATCGGGTTATAATGACAAAGTTTAAAAATGAAAATAATTTACCGGAACTATCCGAAGATTTTTTGCTCTATGAGGAAAAATACCCCGAGGAAAAATTTTTTGAGGAAGAAACCCAAGGGGAAAAATTAGAAAAAAAATCGAAAAAAGAACCGGAAAAAGAAACATCCGATGCCGCCGATGACCTCACGATAACCTTATCGGAAAATCCTTATTCTGCCAATGGAAAGCAGACATCTGATATAGTGAGGCTTTTTTATATTAATGATATTCCGATTATTCCGGTTGTATCGAAACGCGGAGTACTTCTCGGCATTTTAAAAAAAGATGATGTAATAGCGGAACTGAGCGATCTGGACCGTTCGGCCAAAGA
>Ga0099364_10014818_pt1 | contig 10333 bp, 6 predicted proteins | sample TergutTh196P3_FD_73070 | JGI IMG/M metagenome (GOLD analysis project Ga0099364, IMG submission 73070) | Microcerotermes parvus P3 segment gut microbial communities from Pointe-Noire, Republic of the Congo - Th196 P3 | ecosystem: Host-associated > Arthropoda: Insects > Digestive system > Gut ...
TTTGGTTGGTAGCGGCGCTACCGGTGCTGTCGGTATGTCCTTCGACTGAAAATTTCAGGTCGGGGTTTTCTTTCAACAGCGTGGCGATGCGGTTGATTTCGCCCATGCTTTCGGGCTTTATCGTGCTTTTGCCTACGTCGAAGGTGATGCCGTAGGTGATGAATTTGCCGTCGGTCAACATTCTGTCATATAGCGGTACTGCGCCTTGAGCGAAACGAACGTTCGTTATTGCGCCTGCCCAACTGCTGTTATTGATATTGCTGTCGCGTAATCTGATATTGGCTGCCTGTTTCATATTGGGAATATTAATAATCCGCTCGCCGTCTAAATAGAGTTTGAACGCCCGCTGATTGAAGGAAATCGAAATATGATGCCACCCATCGGAAGTGACTACAGGTCTTGCTTCGCCTTTTACATTTTGGTCGGAAGTAGATGTGTAATTCCATTCCATATAAACTGTTCCTGTGCCTGCATTCGCATTATGATTGTTCATATCAACCCGTGCAACCTCTCTGTTGTTGGCGTCATAAAAATACAATTCATAAGAATAACGTTTCATGTAGTTAGCCTCACCGCTCGCTTGTCCTTTCACCGTCATATACAAGTCCATTTCAATGGTGTACTTTTCAGGAAGATAGTTTTTCATATCCTTCATCAGGGGCGTAATGGCGTAATTGCCGCGTTCCTTATCGCCTCTGTAAATGGCTTTTTTACCGTTTATAGATGCTATTTCGGCATTGCCTGCCACTAAATCCCACATGGATGGAAACTCGCCCAACTGTTCGTTGTCCATCAGGTCTTCAAAGAAAATTTCGTCGCCCGGCACAAAATCGTTTTTGGCATAAGCCATTTCCAAAGCGGTTCCGCCTTCGGCAGAGGAAGTCGGGGAAACAGGGGAAACAGGGGAAACAGGGGAAGTCGGGGAAACAGGCGTGGTTGCCTGTTGCTGTTGCGGCGTGTTGGCGGGAGCCTGCTGCTGTTGCTGTTGCTGCTGCTGATTGTTGTTGCCGTCAAACGCGCCGTCAATGGCTTTGTTCACAGCGTTCTCCGTCCGCTTTTCTGTTTGTTGCGTGGCGGCTCGCTCGGCGGCGCGTCCCGCCGCATCCTGAAGCCGTCTGCCTACTTGTCCTTGCGCTACGCTGCATGTGAGCGCAAACGCGAATGTTACTGATACTAATTTTACAATTTTCATGGTTTTACAATTTTAAATTATGAATTACGAATTACGAATTAATTTTCAATTTTCAATTCAAAAAGCGTGTAAACACTTTTTTTGAATGGTTTACACGCTTTTATCCGTATGACTGAAACTTTTTACTTTTTTACATCTTCAATTCCTTTTGAAGCATCTTGTAGATTTCAAGCCACGGCTTAAGTGACAAGTTATCTTGTTCATAAATCAGTTTTTTGTATGTTTTTGAAGAAAAATACCTGTCTGTTGCCTGCATTTCCGATAACTCCAAATCCATAACCAACTGTTTGACTATCTTATCGTCAATGGAATAATAAATCCCATCCGGTTTGGCGTCAATACGTTTGATAAATTGCAGGGAACGAATGGTACAAAAACAAATCTGATGTGTGATTTTATCCTTGTATTTCAATTCTTCTAGAAAATCAGACTTTGAAACCAATCCGTCAAGATATGCGTCAATTCTTATAGAAACTACATCATCGGCGACAGGTCCCTCAACAATATCATATTCATGAATATTCTTTCGGGTTGATTTATTCCGGTTGAGAATGATGAAATCCAACCATCGTTCATCGTAAATATCAAAACGCAAAGCATTGATTTCTTCATCCTCAAAGGCGTTTTCGTCAAATTCGAATTCGGTTACGGCAGGTTCTTTATCAGTCCATCGCGAAACTCTGTTTGCCATATCCTGCGCCTGTTCCGCCAATTTTGTAACATAGAATCCACGTCCGAAGTCCTTGTTGGGTTTGCACCTTTCAAGACGAATAACGTCAATAAATGTGTCGCTGCCATGGAAAACCCTCATCGCATGCCCCCGTTTTTATAGCAAACCTTGTAAATATCGCGTACCGCCCAATAGGGATTATCAACATGTAAGCCCTGCCAGCAATCGAAAATATAATCAAGCCCGCCATATTTTTTCAGGTAAAAATAGGCTTCCTGTCTGTCCATTTTGAACGAGGAAGCAAACTTTTCGATGATAAAAGTTACGAAACTCAACCTGTTATCCATCTCGCTATCCAATGTCGTTACCATAAATCTATACGTTTTAAAAATATTCCGCAAAGATACGAATAGTTTTCAGTTTTCAGTTTTCAGAATTTAGTTTTCAGTTTTCAGTTTTCAGTTTTCAGAATTTAAAAAGCCCGTGTAATGCGGGCTTTTTTGTTCGAAACAGACCACTGATGACATTCAAACGGTGTCTGCATGGAAAAAATGACGTTTTCTTATCATTAATTTCAAACCGTTTTGTAATGTTTGCCTTCTTTACGTGATACGTCGGAGGTGGGGTGTCATTTTAAAAGTATGGTTTGCCCATTGAGAAGTAACATTTCAGTGACCGGTATCTTCTCCAATTTGGATTCGTCAATTACCATACGATTACTGCTTGAAGACATATTATTGGGTAAAATTCTTTTCCTGTTTTCAAGATGATTGTTGCCGGCGGATTGCGGGCTTGCAGATGAGGTGGAGGTCAATACAAGTTTGGCATTTCTTACTTGCGTGTCTCCAAAATATGACCAGGCGCCGGTATTTTTATTTTGTCCTACAAACCCTACGGATACTGCATTACCATTATAAGTACCTGAAAAATCCAATGTTCTGGACGCTTTATCGTATGTAACGCTGTATTCAGTCAAAATATAAACCGATGTTCCTGATTGATATACGGGTCTGCAATAAATATCATATGAAACGCCGCTTCCGGAGAGTTCGCCAAGTTTAGTGGTCGTATCCAGAATAAGATTTCCGTTATTATATTTTACATATACATAATAATTTGAAATTCTTGCCCAATTTGAAATTCTGTAATTCTGATTGCCGGAATTAGGAGTTATCTGCCCTGTCCATGAGTTTGGCGCCGGGGTTCCCGTGGTTGGCATTGGCGTGCCGGTTGCGGCATATGCGCTGTTTGCAATATCGTTGAAAGAAGGACCTCCGCCGCCTGTTTTATCTGTAAAACTAATTGACCCTAGATAACTGATATTAATATCATTGACCGCAGTTCCGTTGTTGGCATCCTGTCCGGTCAAATTGCCGGAGATGGTGTATGTGCTGCCTGACAATGCTACAGTGATGGTTCCGCCGGTAATCAATGTAAATTTGGATGAATTTCTGTCAAAAAGATAGGTTGGAGAAACTTTATCATCTTTAACGCTGCCCGGAAAAAATGTTCTTACAGCCCCGCTTGACGCTAGGGTATACGTTCCGGCATCTAACCTGAAATTGGCTGAATTTGTCGCTAACGCGCAAAATCCTTCAATACGAATGCCTATCTGTTCAGTGGCGTCCGTGTATAACCACAATTCAAAATTGCCGGTTCCGGAATTATAGTAATTCCCCCAATATTCGCCTTCTGATTTCGTATAGGTGATGATTGACGAGGCGGTTGGTTCTTGCGTTACCTGAATCGTTACAGGATCGGCATCGCCGGCTGTTACATTTATGGATGCCGAACGTTGCGATACGTCTCTGTTTAAGCTGTTTGGGGTAACTTTTAACGTAACGCCGTCTTTTTCAATATTTATCCAATTGTAGGATGTTTTTGCGTCCCAACTTGCGGCATTGGTAGTGATGGTGACGGTTTTTGCGTCTGTTTCGCCGGATAAAAAGTGGATACTCGTCGGATGAACCGATAACGTATTGGATTCGGTAGGCTCCTGCCTGACGGTAACAGCCACCGGATTCGCATTGCCGGCTGTAACATTGATAGTAGCGCTTCGTAACGCCGAACCGGTATTTAAGGTATTGACAGTCACGCGGAGCGTATTTGTCTGTTTATCGAGCGTTACCCATCCTTCGCTGACTGTGGCGTCCCAACTAGCGGCGTCGGTAACAATTGTCGCTGTTTTGACGCCTGTTTCGCCAGCCGCAAAATCAATGGTTGCAGGATTGACTGATAACGTGTTGCTTACGGTTGCCGCCTGTGTGACGTCGATAGAAACCGGGGGCGCATTGAGGGCTGTAACGGTGATGACGGCGTTGCGTTGCGATGTACTCAACGTATGTACGGTAACCTTGAGCGCGTTGCCGTCTTTTGAAAACGACAACCAATCGGCAGATGACGCAGCATCCCAACTTGCGGCGCTTGTGGTAACTACAGCCGATTTCGTACCGGTTTCGTTGGTTGCGTACTGAATGGATGTCGGCTCTACAGATAGCGTGTTTGCCGTAGTACCCGCCTGCGTAACGACAACGGTAACCGGCGCGGCATTACCTGCCGTAACAATGATGGGCGCCGAACGTTGCGACTGAACGGTATTCATGCTGTTGACGGTAACTTTTAGGGAGTTGCCCGTTTTTTCGAGCGTCAACCATTCGGAAGGATCCATCGTAGCATCCCAAGTTGCGGCATCGGTTGAAACCGTGGCAGTTTTGGCGCCGGTTTCATTGGCTGCAAAAGAAATGGAAGGAGGAGAAACCAATAAGGAATTGATCCGGGCTGCAGCTTGCTTCAGGTTGACAGTAACCCGATCCGCATTGCCTGCTTCCACAGTAATTCTTCCGGTTCGATCCCGATCAGTGGCGGTATGTTTGTCTACCGTAACATAAAACCCTTTTGCATCCTTGTCTAGTTTGATCCAATTGGTAGACGGAATGGCATCCCATGATTTTACGTTGGTTTTCACGTCCACATAGATTTCCTGGTCGTCATCCGCCAAAAAATCGAGGGAGGTGTTCGCCACAGATAACTCGTCAGATTCTTTCTTTCTGAAAAGATCGCAAGTGGTGATCAGCAGCGTGCATGCTGCTATTACAAAAATGTTTAGAGAAAATTTAACCCTTTTCATGATAATTTAGATTTAATTGGTTTGTAATGAATTTGATTTAATGTATTTTTTATTTTATTTTTCAACGATTATTTTTACGGTGTTCATATGATTTCCATCAACGATCCGGACGAAATAATTTCCTTGTTTCCATTCGTTTACGAAAATTGTTTCTTCGGAAGAAGAAATATTTCGTTGCATCCATAGTCGTCCGGCAGTATCGAAGACCGACAATACGCCTTTGCCCGGCAAGCCGCCGATGACGATCCGGTCGCGCGCCGGATTCGGATAAGCCGTCAAAGGCTGTATTGCAGTATCCTCAATCTTAGTCGGCACATCATTTACGGTAACTTCCAGACAATAATTTACTTTATTTCCGTTTTCGGCTGTTACTGCTATCTCAAACAGATTGACGCCCGGCAGCGCCGTTTTTAAGCCCATTTGATTTTCGGGGATTGTCGCCGCATGATGAGATGGCGTGGCGGTAATGAAGATGCCGGTTGTATAGCCAACTGTAATTTGCCATGTGGCGGCGTCTGCGGGTTTTGGTGCAGCCGGTTGATTGTCGACCATGATACTGCCGAGCGAAGCATCGTCGCTTGGAGGCGCCTTATCTTTACGAACAACCGTTACGGTGTACATTTTGAATGTCATTCCATTTTCTGCTATCACAATGATTGTGTTCACATTATTGCCTATAGTCAGCGCGCGCTGACCTGTTCCGGTCACTGTAGCAAAGTCGTCAACTGCCGTTGCTGAAAAATTGACCTCTGTCACGTCGTTTTCCACATGTACCGTATAATTGGTAACATTGGCGTCGAATGAAGGAGTCAGCGCGCCCCTGTCTATTGTCAGGCGGTGCAGGTTGGCATTGTTGCCCGGCAATGCGCGAACCACAGTGATGGTATATGTTCTTACCGTGACGCCGTCCTGAGCGGTCACTTCCACCGCTATTTCCGTATTGCCGAGATCAAGGTGGTGCAATCCCACGCCGGAAACCAAAGCATTCGGATCGGAAGTCGTTGCCGTTACAGACAGCTGATGCACGCTGTATGCCACATGAGCCGTATAGTGAAGCGCATGGGCGCTGAACGCAGGGGCAAGTTCTCCCGGACTGATGAAAAGTTCTTTTAATCCGACGTCGGCGCTATTTCCTTTCGGCGCCCTTTCTACTGTTATTTCTAAAAGGTAGGAACCCAGATAGCCTTCAAAATATGGAACGACAAGGAAATAAACCGTACCGCCGTCCTGCATGATGATGTTACCCTGCATGAGGTCGTCAAAGAAATTTGACCATCTGCTGCCATCCATGGAATAATTGAATTTTCCGTCAACCGTATACGTATTTCCGTCGCCGCTATGGCACGAATCGTGAAGTCTTGCGGTAAGCGAATAATTATAGCCTGAGGGAAGGTCAATTTTGTAATAGTCGATATCGCTTGCAGTATGGAAATCCGAACCTGTTGTTTTTACCACAGCCGTATTGTTCGTAAATGAAACAGGCAGGGAATAAGCCTGTTCCGGCGTATCGTTCGGTTCATACGGGTCGGGCGTCGACTGTGATGGCGCGCGTACAACCGTTACGGTATATGTTTTTGAAACGCTTCCCTGCACGGTAACCACCACATACAGGACATTGTTGCCCGCATGTAGCGGATGTACGCCCGCGCCTGTGACCGTAGCCTCGGCGTTTTCTGCCGTTGCAGAAACAGTGATGCTCGATACATGATGATCCACGTTGACCGTGTAACTCGTTATCAATGCGCTGAAAGCCGGCGCCAGCGTACCCGGGCTGACCGCCAGCGTTTTCAGATTGGCATTGCCGCTTTGTGCGCCATAAGTACCGGCTAAAGTTTCTACGCCGCTGTTTAAGGGATCGAGATAATCCTTCATCCTTTGAGCGCCGATACTGTTGGCGTTGTCCCAGTGATACCAAAATTTGCCATACCATGCCCTCTTCCCGGAGGCGCAATCGGCAGTGGTTCCACCCGTACATGTTCCCACCACCAAACCGTATTGATTGAACAGCGGCGAACCTGATGAGCCTGATTCTGTTTGACTGTACCCATTTGGCGTTTTTGCAAAATCGTTGATACGCCAGTGCGCATTGGCAGCGCCCGTACCGTCTGCATTGCTCCATGTGGCGCTTGTTAGCGGACTTGTAAACGTGGCTATTTTTTTGACGTCGCCTTTCGGATGATGAATGCCTGCGCCGCCGGTAGCGGGCGTATTGCGTCTGTCCCATCCGTTGTAATATACGTCATAATCTGTCGGGATATTTTGGTTTAACCGCAACAATGCGCCGTCAGAACTTCCATTTATAGGCATATTGACCAACAACTGCGCGCCAACCATTGTTCTATATGCCGCAGGAGGCGAGCTAGCGCATCCCTGACTTTCATAATGAAAATAGAATACAGTTTGGTTTATTTCCGACGCCGACATATCGTCTATGCAATGGCTTGCCGTGAGGTAATACGGAGTTAAATCCTGCGCCGTATTGTTGATGATGGCGCCTGAACAGAAAGCCCAAAAACTGCCTCCCCCCATAGGAATAGCCATTGACGTTACTCCCTTTTTTTGGTTTTGCCAGTTGGCGCCTTCCGAACAGTTGATGTTCACCTGACAGGAATTTGACGCCTGATAACCATTGTAGGGAGGATCGATTTCAGTAGAAATACTGATATAGTTGTAGCCATACCCGATTCCGCTTATGCGAATGTCGGGTTTTTCATTTGCCATGCTGTTTGCTTGAGAGAGGGGTTCGTTGTATTCAAGTATGATTTCGTCGCCTGCCACCAATTCGCTGGCAAATTCTTTGCCGCCGGGGTTGGTATGCGAACTATAGGCGCCCAGCAGTTGCGTGCGCTCGGCATTGTAAATGAAAAGTTTACCTCCTTCGGGTATGAAAAAACGGCTGTACGAAAGTATGATGGCAATAGCGCCCGGCGCTTGAACCGTGAGCCTGCATATACGCTGTCCGTTGGGCAAAACGCTCCAATCGCCGGCTTTTTCCATGTGCAGATCAACAGGGATAATAACGGCAAAGCGCGGCGGCATGTCATACGCTTCTGCCAACCTGTCTTCCGTTTTCAATGCTTCAACGTCGAAGTTGATCGGCGCCAGGTAGGGCGCTTTGACAGAATGTAACGAAAGTCCGTTCATATAGGCAAAACTTGCAGGCTCGCCGCCTTCGGAAATTTGTGCAAAGACTGTTCCTGACGTCGCAAACGCCTGTAAACAGGCAAACAAAATGAAAACTCGCTTCATACGAATGATTTTTAAATTTTTTGCAAAAGTACAGGGTATCATGATACGTGTCAATCCCCATAAAGGGTGAATTTTTTTTTGACCCATTTCATCAGTCGCGCAGTATGGCAACATCGGAGATGTAGCACACAAATCGGAACTCAAAAAAATAAAACGTCCTGTTTTCAGGAGGTTCGGAGGGAGTAAACACAAAATGGGTTAAATGAACGGTCACCTCGCGCTTCAATGCCATCCATGTAATAGCGCGGCGTTTGGGCGCCTAATTGCTTTTTGATTCTGCGTCCCGCGCCATCATAGGTATAGGCGAGCGTGCTGCCATTCTGCGTTACGGTTTTCACCAATCCCAGATGGTTATACGCTATGGTATGGTTCATGTTGTTATCGCGGGTCATGCGCCCTGCGGGGCTGTACTCGTAATAGGCTGGACTGTTTTGCAACTTGTCGTTGAACCCCATGTTGTTGTACGCATAATCGTTCACGCGAGCCAGCCTGTTGCCACTGTTATAAAACACCATGTCGTCCCAGCATGAGGCGTCATTGTGCAACAGTGCTGTCCACTCCATCGCACTGGTATTGACGCCCCAGTTTGGGATGATGGTCAAGTATTTTTTTCTATTCCTCATGGTGTTTTTCAAATTCTATTTCATTACCATCACAATCAAATACTTTAGCCCCACGTCCTATATAGTGTCCAATTAAAAACCATACAACCTCTTCTCTTTTGTCATCTATTATCCAATCACAATTAACCTGTATCCTGGGAGCATAATCATCTACTGGTTGTTCTTTTATACTATATAATGGAGCATCTATATTGTAGCTTTTAAATGCACTATGCATCATTTCTACTCGATTAGATTTAAACGTAACCTTTGTACAAAGTATAAAACCTCCACCAGTTCCGGTAGCCCAATAATAATAAGACCTGTTGGTTACATTCTCATTCCAATCTTCTATATCTTTAACAAAAGCAGTATCCCTAAAATGAGATGCGTTGCTTTCGATTTTTACCTTTTTTTCCAAGGCATTCCAACGATATGAAATGATAAAATCATTTGTCCAAATTTTTCCTCTCTTATTATCGAGTTCATCAGCTGGAATACTTTCCAACATAAAAAAACTGCTATCTAATAATTTTTTACCTGAAAAAAATTTTTTTATCGAATCAGTAATTTGTTCATTTCCAACATCAATTACAAAGTTATAATGATAACGGAATTTTTCCGGAATATCTGCAACATAACTTCTCCTACCATTGAACAGGCTATCAATTAAATTATCATTTTTCTGAGATTTTCCATTTGAAATATGGCAAACAAACAGAATTGCACTCAAATATACTACTTTTGATTTCATAATTATCTGTTAAATCTTAAAGGTTGCACTGGAAGAGGTGTAATATATGGATTGCCTCTTAAAAAAACGCCTCTTCCATAATTATAGGGAACATTTTTATTTCTATAATCATATTCAAAACGGACTTCTTTTCCATCTTTCACAAGTGCAGGTTTAGACAAATCATATCCACCTCCTTTCAATGTAAAATAATGTGTTCTTAAATCTATTCCTTGTTCGGCATTCAATATATTTTCCATATGAATGCCTCGTACTTCACTTAAAGGTGCAGAAAAGTCATTGTCAATGATATCCCATCTAATATCATATCCATTCATAGCATCCCATCCATGACCAATCTCATGACCTAATGACATTATTTTGTTTCCATCCCATTCAATGTTGGCGCCTGTTTTCATAACCCCATCTTCCATCTTAAAATTGGAATAATTATGCTCTGCTTTGTTTTCTACTCCAAATGAAATATTATAATTCAAATCAGAATTTTGCAATTGTCCAATCATGTAACCTCCAAATGACTTACTTGCAAGTTGGTTCAACGCATTAACGGTAGAATTGACAAAAGGATTATTACCGCTATAACTCATACCTGCGGTATATAACATACTCTTTTTGTCAGAATCTTCGAAATAATGTATCCAAATATCTCGTCCATCCGGGTCAATGTATCGTATTGGATTATTAGCCACATAAGCATACGGACTAATATAATAATATTTTTCCGCCAGCGGGTCAGGCG
>Ga0099364_10014819_pt1 | contig 10331 bp, 9 predicted proteins | sample TergutTh196P3_FD_73070 | JGI IMG/M metagenome (GOLD analysis project Ga0099364, IMG submission 73070) | Microcerotermes parvus P3 segment gut microbial communities from Pointe-Noire, Republic of the Congo - Th196 P3 | ecosystem: Host-associated > Arthropoda: Insects > Digestive system > Gut ...
TTCATTCTGTCTTACTTTCTTTTACCGAAACGGGCGGCGGCAAATATAAATCTTCCGACAATATAATTTTGGAAATTGACGCCGACGGCAGCCGCAAAGTACGGTTTACTCCAACAAAAGCCACTGAAACTCCGTGGGCTATGCAGCAGCTTGTTTATGCGTTCATCGCCGCCAACAACGATAGCGGAATAAACAAACTATTATTAATTCCGTGCTTTATTCTTGATTTTTTGTGCATTCACCCATTTTCTGATGGGAATGGAAGGATGTCGCGACTGCTTTCCTTGTTATTGTTGTATAAGGCGGGTTTTGACGCCGGAAAATACATCTCATTTGAAGAGCAAATCAACAAAAACAAAAATTCTTACTACGAAGCGTTGCTTAAATCTTCAAATAATTGGGCAAATAATGCGAACGATTATTTGCCGTTTGTCGAAAATTTCATTTTTACGCTGCTGGTATGCTATAAGGAACTTGACAAGCGTTTTGCTGTTATCAATTCGAAGAAAGTTTCCAAACGCGAAAGAATTGAGCAAACGATACGACATAGTTTGCTTCCGCTCAGCAAACGTGAAATCAATTATATTTTGCCCGACGTTTCGGCATCAACTATAGAAATTGTTGTTTCTCAGATGCTTAAAAGGGGAATAATCAAAAAAATTGGAACTTTTAAAAACGCAAAATACATTAAAATATAGTGATTGTCAGCATGAATTAAGGCTCATTAGCTCAGAGATTGTTGTACCAACTACTTGTGTGCCAGATAAAAAATGCCCGCCTGTACACGTACAGACGGGCATTAATCAATGAAATTGTTTGCAGATCTTAAATTGGGTGCAAAGTAAATAAAAAGGAGTCCGATAAAACAGGAGTGCCTATTTTTTTTTAAAAAAATTTTTTTTTTTGCTATCTTTTATTTATTTCGGCAACACATTTTATATTTTTTCACGCTTCCGCAGGGGCAATTGTCGTTTGGTTTTGTGTTGGCTCGTTTCGCTTGTTTTGGGGTTGAAATTTTTATAGTTTGCGGTTCGTTTTTAATTATTTTTCGTTCTTTCGCCCATTTCATGACATTTGCAGGCGTTCTTTTGTTAGCAAGTTCTTCAGCCATAAAATCCATATATGGCGCTACATGAGCAAAGAAGAGGCGAAATCCGCTGCATAGATAGTTTAATCCCGATTCGCCTGTTGGGGTTTGGATTATTCTGTTTTTAGGACATTCGCCGTTGCAGGCGAATAAATACTCGCACTCGCGGCAAAACAGTGGCAAGGCGTCTCGTTTTGCTTTGCCGAACTTTGTCTGACGTTGCGAAAACATCATTGTTACTAATGAATCTGTATTTATGTTTCCCAATTTGTATTGAGGGAACACATAATGGTCGCACGCGAACAAATCTCCGTTGTGTTCTATAGCTCCTGCGTGTCCACACGTTTCGGCATGCACGCAAATTGAGGGCATTTCGCCTGTCCAGTTAGCTAAAATTGAATCGAAAGTTAGAACAAAATATTTTCCTACATCATTAGTTACCCAATCGTCGAATATTTGGGATAGAAACTGTCCGTATTCTATTGCATTGACTGACCATGGAGCTAAAATATTTTCTTTTTTATCGTCGCCAGCTAGAAGATTCATTGAGTTTTCGTCAATATTCGTTGCTATACGTTCAACAATTGGCGTAAATTGCATATAGTAGCTTCCCACATTTTTTAAAAAGTGGTAAATTTCAAGGGGATACTTCACATTATGGTCATTAATTACCGACATTGTGTTGAACCTCACATTGTGTTTTATCAAAAGTTCGATTCCTTTCATCACTTTTCTGAACGTTGGCGCTCCTGTTTTGTTCAATCGGTATCTGTCATGTATGTGTTCCGGTCCGTCGATTGAAATTCCGACAAGAAAATCATTTTCTTTTAGAAATCGGCACCAATCGTCATCAATAAGCGTTCCATTGGTTTGTATTACATTTTCGACATTTCTTCCTCGACTGTATTTTTTTTGTAGTTCCAGAATCTTCCTGTAATAATCTATTCCAAGCAACGTCGGTTCTCCGCCATGCCAAACAAATTGTACTATCGGCACATTTTGCCATTTAATATATTCGTCAATATATTTCTCTAATACTTGTTCATTCATTCTGAATTTTTGTTCTTCTTCTTGATACATGTATTGTTTTTCGAGATAATAACAATAACTACAGTCAAGATTACAAACTGCGCTAATTGGTTTTGCCATTATATTGAACGCTACTGGTATTGGTTGATATATCTTCATTTCACTATACTTTCAATTTTTCCGTTGTGCATTATTGTTTCAATAATTTGTCCTTTCTTGAGATTTTTTGCGTTACGTATAACTTTTCCTTCAACTTTAGTAATAGAATATCCTCTTTTTAAGAGATTTGCCGGATCAAGAATTTGTATTTTTTCTTCTAATCTTATGATTTTGAACTTCTGATTATAAAAAGTTGTTTCAGTAATTTTTTCAACTTGCTTTTGAAAAAAATTTACCCTTGCCATATGTCCCTGAATATATTTAACCGTCTCATTTACAAGCTTTAGTTGTAAAAGGTGCATTTTTTTTTCGTTAGTGCGAGCGTATGAATGTATGAGGATTAGTAATTTTCGGGACAAATGTTGAAGCCTTTCTTTATATTTTCGTATGACAAAATCAGTGATATCGTTCAAATTTGCAGAAAGATTCTCTAATTTTTTATCAATCATCAAGACTTGATGAACAATAAATTCAGCTACTGCAGTCGGTGTTTTTTGGGTTACACAAGCCACCAGATCAGCTATTGTTTCATCTCTTTCGTGTCCTATACCTGTAATAACCGGCAACGGGAACTGAGCTATTGAAGCGGCAAGTTCGTAGCTGTTAAAACAATTCAAATCTGACTGTGAGCCTCCGCCTCTGATAATTGCTACAACATCAAATTCATTTTCGGCTTCAAAAATTTGTTCAAGGGCTCTTACGATTGAAACTTCGGCTTCATTACCCTGCATAATTGCCTGAAACAATCTGTGTTTAAAGGCATATCCGTATATATTGTTGTTTAGCTGGTTTACAAAATCTCCGTATCCGGCTGCTGATTTTGATGAAATTACGGCGATTCGTTTTGGCAGTAAGGGAAAATCCAATTCCCTGTTCATATCAAAAACTCCTTCTTCTTTGAGTTTTTTCAAAATTTCCTGCTTCTGCATCGCCAAATCGCCAATTGTAAAAGCGGGGTTTATATCGACTACTTGGAGGCTTAATCCATAAACTTCGTGAAATTCTACACTTGCCTGAATCATTACCTTTATGCCAGCCTTTAATTGTATTCCTGTCGTTGACTTGAAATAAGGAGAAAGCATCCTGAACTGATATGCCCAAATATTTGCTCGTGCCTTAGCAATTATTTTGTTGTTGTCATTTGCTTTTTCTATCAATTCCATATAGCAATGACCTGTGCTGTTGACTTGCAGTTCGTTGATTTCAGCAACAATCCAGTATAAATCTGGAATATTTTCCTTAATAATATCTCTGATATTCTGATTAATTTCCAATAACGAATACGATTCCATAGCTTTATTCTTTGATAATCAATATTTTTCCAAATATTTATTTTCTGTTTCTCGCATTTTCCGCTGTTCTTCCGGTGTTTTATCTTTGTGTCCACACAAATGAAGCAGTCCATGTGAAATTACTCTAAGCAGCTCGTTGAAAAAATTCACGTTATAGTCCTCGGCGTTAATTTTTACTGTATCGATACTGATATACATTTCTCCGGATACACAGCTTTCGCAAACCGAATTATCGAAGGTTACCACGTCTGTATAGCAATTGTGGTTCAGGAATTTTCTGTTTATTTCAATCATTATTTCGTCTGACACAAATACGCAATTCAAGCTGTCTATTTTTTTTCCCTCTTGCGCAGCTATGAATTTTAGCCAGTTTGAAATTTTTCTTTTATTATCAGGTTGAAAATTCACCCCATCACAAAAATATCTAATAGTCAATTGTTTATTTTTTTATTAGAAAAAATGTCATCCTAACAAAACTCCCATTATTTTCGAATTCTATTGCATCTGAAAGCCTTGACATAAGAAATACACCTCTTCCGCTCATATTTTCGATGTTTTCGGGAGACGTTGGGTCAGGTATGTTTGAATAATCAAACCCGTTTCCTTCGTCTTTTACTGTCAACAGTACTTTTCCGTCGTCTAAGGCAAAAACCACTTCTACATGCTTGCTTTCATTTAGCTTATTGCCATGGGTAATTGCATTGTTAGTAGCTTCGAGTGTCGCTATCAACAAGTTACCATAAACATCGTGGTCTATGTTATAATTCGCCGAAAAATCATCGACAAATTTCTCTACCAAAGTCAAGTTGTCTGTTCTTGATGCTATTTTTAAAATATTTTCCATACAATACATTCCATACAATACAACAAGTGTTACTATATATACAGTTATACGGCAATTTTAAAAAAAAGTTTCAATTTTTTGAATAAAAATTAATTTTTTTTTACATTTTTGTCATCCATTGTTCCGGATTCAATTTGTTCATTTCTTCCCAGATTTCGAAATGCAGCACAGCAGTATTTGCTCCTCTTTCAGTATACACTTTTCCGATAATTTCCTTATGCTCGAGCCTATCGCCTGTCTTAACGGTTACGTCGACAAGGTTCGAGTATACCGTAATGAAATTGCCGTGCCTGACCAAAACGTGCATGTTTTCGCCCGGTATACCTCCTATGCTTGTAACTTCGCCTTCAAAAATCGTCCTTACTTCAGAATCTCCAACTGTAGTTATGTCGACGCCGTTATTGTTTAACCGCAAATCTTTGAAAAGTGGATGCGGGTTAACGCCGAAAAATCCGGTGATTACTCCTCTTTCAATAGGCCACGGTAATTTTCCCTTATTATTTTTAAAGTTGTTCGAAACCAGCAGTTCCTCTGGAGTTAGTCTGTCATAAATGTTATTTGTGGTTGTGCCTCTTCTTCGAGCTTCTTCAGCTATTAATCTTTCAATCTCATTTTGCAAATTTCTTGCTCTTTGTTGCTGTGTATTCAATCGGTTGCGCAAAGTTCGTTCCTGGGAACTCAATCTGATGACTTCTCTATCATGTTCTTCTCTGACACCCACCAATTCGCGACTTTTCTGTCTTTCTTCGGCAAGCAAAATTTCTTTTTCTTCCCTTTGCGATGTCAACTTATTCACGGTTTCTCTCAATTCTTCCTGCTTAAGCGCTATTTCAGCTACTTGCTTCTCGCGAAACCCACTGTATTGCTGAAAATATTTCATTCGACGATAAGCTTCGTTGAAATCTTTTGCGGAAAGAACATATATCAGTTTGTTATATTGCCCTCTGTTCCTGTAAGCTTGCACCACCAGATGCGCATATTCTGCTTTCATCCTTTCGATGTCGTTATTCATTCGACCTACATTGGCAGTGTTTTCTACTATTTGACGGTTAATGTACACAATTTCGGAATTGATACTTCCTACAAGTCTATTAAATTGCATAAGCTGAGCGTTCAGGAGATTTAGCCTGTCAACCGATTCTCTTTGAGTTTGCTGTACTCCGCGTAATAATCTGTTGGTTTCCTCTATCTCCTGTAGTGCTTGCCTACGTTGTTCTTCTAAACTTTGACGCGTTTGTGAAAATGCTACATTTACGAATAGAAATATTAACAGTATAAGCAACAAACATTTACGATATACATTAAATATAATCAATAATAAAACAAAACATTATTTCGGCAAAAATAATACTTTGTTTTGTTATTACGAAAAAATGTTGATAAAATGTTCATTTTTTTTTATAAATATTTAAAATTTTTTGTTGCAAAAAAAATTTTACTGCCGTATAAGGAACTATTTTGAAAAAAAAAGTTTTTTTTATAAAATTTATCAAAAATTTATCAACATATTATTAAATGAAAAATTGAACTTAAAATTGTTAATTTTCAATTTAATACGATATTTTTTAAAAGAACTAACAGTTAATAATAATCATAATATTTTAAAATATATTATTTAATAATAATATTATTAAGTAAAATTTGTTAATTTTGCGTAAAATTTTATTTCTTGGAATTTTTTAATAATTAATATTTAAATAATTAATTTACAGTATGTTTGAAAATTTGACTGATAGGTTAGAGCGCGCATTTAAGACTTTAAAAGGCGAAGGGCGAATTACCGACGTAAACGTTGCAGAAACATTAAAAGAAGTACGTAAAGCGCTTCTCGATGCTGACGTAAACTATAAGATAGCTAAGGAATTTACCGACAGGGTAAAAGAAAAGGCAATGGGCATGAATGTCATTAAAGCTATAAAGCCAAACGAGTTATTAATAAAAGTTACTCGCGACGAGCTGGCAGATCTTATGGGAGGTGAGTCAGAAGAGTTAAATTTAAAAAGGAATCCGTCTGTAGTTCTAATTTCAGGATTACAAGGTTCGGGAAAAACAACCTTTTGTGGAAAATTAGCAAATTATCTTAAAGAAAAAAAAGGTCGTTCTGTTTTGTTAGTCGCATGTGATGTATACCGACCTGCCGCAATAGAACAATTAAAAATTCTTGCAGGACAAGTAAATGTTCAGATTTACACTGAAGAAGAAAATAAAAATCCGGTAAAAATAGCAGAAAATGCCATAAAACATGCCAAGTTGCACGGTTTTAGTACAGTAATAATCGACACAGCAGGACGCTTAGCCGTTGACCAACAAATGATGGAAGAAATAACATCAATAAAAAAAGCTGTTGATCCGGAAGAAATTTTATTCGTAGTTGATTCAATGACTGGTCAAGATGCAGTAAATACTGCGAAAGAATTTAATGACAGATTAGATTTTAACGGAGTAGTGTTAACAAAATTAGACGGTGATACTCGCGGAGGAGCGGCTATATCAATAATGTATGTAGTTAATAAGCCGATAAAGTTTATAAGTAACGGAGAAAAAATGGAAGCGTTAGATATTTTTTATCCAATACGAATGGCTGATAGAATATTAGGACGTGGCGACATAACTTCATTGGTAGAAAAAGCTCAAGAACAATATAACGAGGAACAGGCACGAAAAATAACAAGAAAAATAGCAAAAAACACTTTTGATTTTAATGATTTCCATAGTCAAATTCAACAAATAAAAAAGATGGGTAATTTGAAAGATATTGCCTCAATGATACCAGGAATAGGAAAACAATTAAGGAACGTTGATTTAGACGAAAATACATTTAAAAGCATCGAATCAATCATAAAATCTATGACTCCATACGAGCGAGAAAATCCTGTAGTACTGAATGGATCAAGACGTTTACGAATTGCAAAAGGAAGCGGTACAGAAGTTCAAGAGGTTAATAGAATAATAAAGCAATTTGATGAACTACGTAAAATGATGAAATTGATGACAGATAAAAACAAAATGAAAAAATTGATGAGGAATGCTCCGAAAAGATAAATGCATTAAAATAAAAATATTTTAACGAATGCGAACGTTATATTTGATTCCGAGTCTATTATCAGATAGAAATTCTTTATATTCAATACCTCCTGATGTTGTAGAAATAATAAATGATTTAGAACAATTCATTGTAGAAGACATACGTACAGCCCGAAGATTTTTATCAAAAATAGGATTTAAAAAGTCTTTAGACACACTAAAACTAAAAGTTTTAAATGAGCATACATCGCAAGATGAGATTTCAACATTGTTAGAATTTGTTATGTTACAAAATACCGGAATTTTATCAGAAGCTGGAGCGCCAGCAGTAGCAGATCCAGGTTCTGAGATTGTAAAATTAGCACATATTAATAATATCAAAGTAGTTCCATTAGTGGGTCCATCATCAATTTTATTAGCATTAATGGCTTCGGGACTAAATGGTCAATCTTTTGCTTTTTCAGGCTATTTACCAATAAAGAAAAATGAAAGGATTGACAAGTTACGTTCAATTGAAAAAAGATCAAAAATAGAGAATCAAACACAAATTTTTATAGAAACACCTTATAGAAACAATCAAATTTTGGATGATATTTTACAAACTTGTCGTTCAATGACAAAATTAACTATAGCAGCAAACATAACAGGAAAAGATGAATATATTTCGACTAAAACTATAAAAGAATGGAAAAAAAGTATTCCAGAAATAAAAAAAATCCCAACTGTTTTTTTAATACAGGCATAAATAAAAAAAAATCATTATCTTTGCAGCGAAAAAAATAATTAAAAATTAAATAAAATTAAATGAATTCAATAAGATCAAATAAACAAGGGTTAAAAGCTCTTTCAGCAGGAGTAGTACTTCAACTATTTCTCGGTATTCTTTATGTATGGAGTGTATTTAAAACACCAGTTAGTCAATTTTATGGTTGGACGCCGAACGAAGTTGGACTAACAGCCTCTTTTATGTTATGTTTTTTTGCCGTCGGAATTTTATTAGGAGGACGAGTTCAAGAAAAAATCGGAGTAAAACACACTTCGTTAGCAGGTGGACTTATGGTAGCGTTTGGCATGTTAGCTACAGCGCTTATTCCTGCCAACGCTAACGCATCGGTATTTCTGATTTATATATTTTACGGCATAATAGGAGGAACCGGGGTAGGAGCTGCCTATAACGCTATAATTTCAAATGCTCAAAGATGGTTTCCGGAAAACAGAGGTTTTGCCACTGGAGTTAGTGTTTGTGCGTTTGGATTTTCAACAGTAATTTTTGCTCCTATAATAGGAGTTCTAAACAATAAGGTGGATGTTAATATAACTTTTATAATTTTAGCTGCAATTTTCGTTATTGCAACGTTATTAACTTTTCCATTTATAAAAGCGCCGGAAAATGTATCTAAAAAAACGTCGCAAGTTTTAAAAGGAAAACAGTACACAACTATTGACATGATAAAAACGCCACGTTTTTATTTAATTACACTATCAATGATGTTCGGGATGGCTGTTTTTTTCGTTGTAAATCCAGATTTAAAAGATTTAGCAATTAATAGAAATGCAGCTTCTTTTGCAACAGTTCTTGTTATGGCAATGGGTATTTCAAATTCTTTGGGAAGACTTTGCATACCTGTCATGTCAGATAAAATTGGTAGAGAATCAGCAAATATTGTAATTTTAGGAGCTACAGCAATATGTGCATTTTGTTTATGTTTTGCCGAAGGTTTTTTATTAATAGCATGTATTTCAATAGTGGCTTTTTGTTATGGAGGAATAGCAGGATTGTATCCAGTAATAACAGCAGATAATTTTGGAATAAAGAATATAGGATCGAATTATGGAGCAGTAATGATAGGATTTATGTTGTCAGCGCTATTATTCCCATATGCAATAAGTCAAATAGATGGTCAAATAGCTAAATTTATAGTACTTGGAATAATTGCAACAATAGGAATGATTTTTGTAATAATTTCAAAAATATTAAAAAAGAAAAATAATTAAAGATAAAATAAAAAGTTAATTACATAAGACGAAAATTGTTCCACGTGGAACAATTTTCGTCTTATAATTTTCTTGAGTAAAATAACTTAAACCTAAATAAATCATATAAAAATTTGTTCCACGTGGAACATTCAATTTTTTTCACGAATTCCCTTTTCCATATAATTTAAAAGGATATGATAATGGGGACAACATCGTTAAATTATGTGGAAGACGGAGAAGAAAAATCATTTCCCGTTACCTGGATGCAAGTGGATGCACATTTTTTCGATTTTTTTAGAATTGAATTTGTAGAAGGCGCTGCTTTTTCAAATGAATTTGATCCGTCAAAGATAGTTGTTAATGAAACTATGATGAGAGAGATAGGAGATGCGTTTTTTATCAGGACAGATAAACAAAACGGGCGTTGTGCGCGACTTTTTTTTAACCCCAACAGTTCAATTAGGACCGACACAAATTCGTTATCCACCTCCCGGATGGATAGAACTTTTCAGCGCTTTAGCTTACAGATATGAAGAAGGGTTCCGTCAGCAAACTGAACAAACCATTACACAATGGTTGCGCGAAGAATTTCAGGAACAGGGAGAATTTGTGATAGAATTTGTTTACCTTGAAGAAATATTTGATGAATATTTAAAATCAGAACGGGCATTGCTTACTCTTCTGTCGATTATGACCATTGCCTGTATCCTGATTGCTGTTTTCGGAGTGTATTCATTGACAAGCTTTACATGCCAGCAACGACGCAAGGAAATAGCAATACGCAAGACATACGGCGCAGAAGTAATAGACATTATGAACATTTTCTTTAAGGAATACCTGATTTTGCTTGCGAAGGCTGCATTGGTTGCTTTTCCAGCCGGTTTTCTTATTATGAAACGCTGAACGGAGAATTATGTTA
>Ga0099364_10014820_pt1 | contig 10331 bp, 9 predicted proteins | sample TergutTh196P3_FD_73070 | JGI IMG/M metagenome (GOLD analysis project Ga0099364, IMG submission 73070) | Microcerotermes parvus P3 segment gut microbial communities from Pointe-Noire, Republic of the Congo - Th196 P3 | ecosystem: Host-associated > Arthropoda: Insects > Digestive system > Gut ...
GAATTGCGGATGCCGTGAGAGAGATGGAAGCAGCGTTTCTAAAGCCCCCGAAACTTCAGGCAAAGTAGAAGCGGCGCGTCTAAAGCCCCTGAAACTTCAGGCAAGACAGAAGCAGCGCGTCTAAAGCCCCTGAAACTTCAGGCAAAGTAGAAGCGGCGCGTCTAAAGCCCCTGAAACTTCAGGCAAAGTAGAAGCAGCGCGTCTAAAACCCCTGAAACTTCAGGCAAAGTAGAAGCAGCGCGTCTAAGGCCACCCGGATATAAACTTAGTAATTTTATTTCTTTTTCGTTTTGACCCAAATAGTATTTTATAAGAGTTAATTTAGAAAGGAGAAAACAAATGGCAGTAATTCAAGCGGAAAACATCATCAAGGATTATCAACTTAACGAACACGTCGTCCATGCTCTTCGCGGGGTGAATCTTAAATTCGACAGCGGAGAGTTCGCCGCTATCGCCGGGCCTTCGGGTAGCGGGAAATCAACCTTCCTGCATTTGGCAGGATGCCTTGACTCCGTAACCGACGGGAAATTGATTGTCGGAGGAACCGACGCCACAAAGATGTCAAAGCAGGAGTTGGCCCTTCTAAGACGAAACAAAATCGGATTTATATTTCAGGCTTACAATCTTATTCCGGTGTTGTCGGTAGAAGAAAACATTTCTTTCCCTCTGACGCTTCTCGGTGTAGATAAAAAGGAAGTTAAAGAGCGAACAAGCAAAGTTCTACGGGAAGTCGGACTTGCGGACATGGCAAAACGCCGCCCCAAGGAAATGTCCGGAGGACAACAACAACGGGTAGCCATCGCACGTGCCCTCGTCAAGAAGCCGGCGATAATTCTTGCGGACGAACCTACTGCAAACCTCGACTCAACCATAGGGCGCGAAATCCTCGAATTGATGGTCGCGCTCAATAAGTCCGAAGGCACAACATTTATATTCTCTACACACGACAACATGGTGATGGATTTCGCAAGAAGGTTGATACGTATCCGTGACGGACAAATCGAAAGCGACGAGGTAAAGAAATGATATTTACTATTGCCCTTAGGAACCTTGCCCGCCACAAGGTTAAGACAGTGTTGACGGCAACGGCGATTACCGTTAGCGTTGCCGTGTATATATTCATCAGCAGTTGGCTCGGCGGCATGGCTGTTGAGTCACGGCGAAATATCGTTAACTACGACATGTCAGCAGCAAAACTTCAAACAAAACTATACTTCGAGATGAAAGACGAGAAGCCCAGTTACGAAAGTTTCACAAATTGGCAACAATACCGCGACGCACTCGACAAAGAAGGCTACAACAGCACACCCAGATTTGTGTTCTCCGGTATGCTTTTCTCCAATTACGGCTCCGCGCCCATGACCTTTAATGCTGTGGACGTCGACGGCGAAAGAAAGGTTTTGCATTACGTTGATTACGTCGAGTTCGGACGCTATCCACAAAGCGGCACCTTCGAGATTGCCGTAGGAATGATGGCGGCTGAGAAACTCCGCGTTGGAATCCCCACCCGCCCGCGACGTATGGAACTTGAAGAATTCATTGACCATGTCGCTCAAAACGAAGATAACAGATTGTTCATAAATTCCCTCTACGAAACGGCTGCCGCACCCACGGGGTTCTTTACCGTAACTCCCAAAGATACTGCCGACGGTAACGAAAGAATGATTTTGAAGCGAAGCGCGTCAAGTGCCGAACTCAATAAACTCTGGGACTTGCTCGCCGCAACCGACCGCAATAACGTCAGAATAAACGCGGTGATAGACGTCTTGGATGACGGCGTCGTCCGGCACATAAACCAACTTGTTGACGCTGTGGTCGTCGGCGTTATAAATTCCCCGGACCCCGTCCCAAACGGCAACACGGCATATATCCCAATGGATGCCCTCCAAGACGATGCAGGCATGAGACTTGAAGGCGCGGTCACCGAACTGCTCATAAGAAAGCAAGGTGTCGCATACACCGACCTACCGTCAGCCGACGAAAGTGCGGCGGCAATTACCGCAGCATTGAAGCGTGCCGGCACCGTGCCGGACAGTCTCGGCGTCTTCTTTTGGCTTGATTATATGTCCGATTACCTCGGATACGAGGCGATGCAGACCGGTGCGCCGCAGGTAATCGCATTCCTCTTGCTCTTCCTATCGTTCCTCGGTATATCCAACACGGTGCTGCTGGCTATCCTTGAGCGCACTAAGGAAATCTCAATGATGCGTGCCCTCGGCATGACCGACCGACAATTGATCACGGCATATATGACCGAGGCTGGAATATTGGGCTTTGTCGGCTCTGTCTTCGGTATGATTTTAGGCTGCGCTATCAATTACCCTATGGTGAAATACGGCTGGGATCTAAGCGAAATGGCTGATTCCTTAGGCGGCGGCATAGGTTTTCGCCTAACTTCGGTATTGCGCAGCGCATGGAACATACCTTTAGTCTTCGGCGCAGGTATAAGCGCAACCCTCGTTGCCGCTGTCATGGCATACTTCCCTACGAAACGTGCCGTCAAAATGCCTATCACAGACGGACTTAAGTTTGATTAGGAATGCGGAATGCGTAATTCGGAATTGAAGTTCCGGCATTACGTATCCAATAATTCCGCATTAGTTATTCACGCAATCACCGCTTCGGATAGACTGCTCCATGGGCCGCACTCTCCTTTTGCGTTTTCATAACACGCGCCGTAATAGAACAATCCTGCCCTGTCTTCTGTGTCGAAGATAAGGTCGAACCTTTTCTTGCGCGTGAACATAGTCCAGTGTAGATCTCCAATGCCCTCAGGGTCACCGTCGGTCTTATAAATTATACCCGACCGAGAAGGCAACGACGCTTGAGCAACAGAATACTTTCCACTCACCTTACCCCTGGGAACTATACATCCCTTTAATTTTATACCGTAACAGGACTTTTTGTCATACTGAGAGCCTGACTCCGGACGCACGACAAACTTCAAACGTAGCCCCCCCGCATTAAACGATTCTACAGTCGGCACCGCTCTCGGCACTCTGACATCCGTAGGACTCCTATCCGGCTCCTTAAGACCCAACATAATATAATCCGCACTCGTAAGCGGTGGCGACATAAAGCACATCCGCTTGATATTACGCATGAGTCTGCCAAGTTCTTCGTATAGATCACTTAGTTTCTTTACGATATTCTTTGTCCTATAATTAGTAGGCGTTGTCTCTATATGTATAATCTCGTCTCTAAGAAGACGCAGTCTCGCAAACATATCTTCAGGAACACGCCAACGTATTTTGTTGTCCGACAATTCGATGTTTTTACACCAATCATCACACATTCTCCACCACGAAGCCCTATTAGTAGGCTCCCAACTCGGTCTTGCCATAATTACTCCTTTACACTCGGGGAACTACCCCACCATACTCGGGTGAGCGAACGTCGCTCCACGTTAATTACTCCACTACACACGGGTGAGCGAACGTCGCTCCACGTTAATTACTCCACTACACTCGGGGACTTCCCCCACCATACACGGGGCTTTCCCCCGCAACACTCGGGGCTTTCCCCCACAACACTCGGGGCTTTCCCCCACAACACTTGGGGAATTACCCCACCATACTTGGGGCTTTCCCCCGCAACACTCGGGGCTTTCCCCCACAACACTTGGGGCTTTCCCCCACAACACTTGGGGAATTACCCCACTATACTTGGGGAACTACCGTGCTCTTCCATGAAGGATACCAACTCTGCTCTGTTTGGTGACCTTCCGTTGCGCACGTAGAAACCCGATGTGCATACTCCGCTACAAAGACATTCTTCCCAGTCTAAGCCTGATAGATACCCTGTACAAAAACCTGCATTAAAGTTATCTCCCGCTCCGGTAGTCAGAACAGGCTTTGGTGTATAAGGCCCATCTATCCACCATGACCCAAGTTCCGTCCGAGCGTCGGACTCCGTTGTCGCAACAGCAGCCCCGGCTACGGGATGTATCACAACTGCCGTTAAACCCGACTTCTTTTGTATCTTACTTGCACGTTCCGTGATAAGTAAATCTAACGCTTTGGTGCTTTCAGTATCAATATCGTACACCGCTGCTATCTGTCTGCTCTCACTTTCATTAAGACCTAAGATTACGTCTGCATTCTCCTGTAGTCTTTCTATTAATGAACAAACCTCCCGTATCTCCTCAAACGGACGACGCGCAGGGTCTGCCAGATCTATAAATACACCGGGACGGTGTCCTGTGTCATAAAGCACTTCGTTAAATCCTATTAATAGTGAGTTAAAGTTTGGTAGTTCCGTCCAGTTTGTAAAGCATAGAAGTGATAACGAGGCTACTATTTCGGACAGTTCTTTGCGATTTACCAAATGCGTGAGACTCTGCCAATTTATTGCGTCAAGCATTGAAGTCTTACCGCAGATTATCTTGCCGTCGTCAAACTCCAATGCTTGGGCGGTTCCGGGCGCTCCCATCGTGATCACTCTTTCGCAACTCGCAGCAAAATCCGCAAAGATCGGCTCCACGGTCCTATGTCCGAGCGTCGGACTCCGTTCGCCTAAGGCTCCTATGTAGGTAATTTTGTTGTTACCGTTACATGCAAGGTTGAGCGCGTGTGCAAGTATCGGGCCGTTCCCGCCTAGTTTTACTTGTATGGGAAAGAACTCCATATTAGTGCTGAGCCCTGCTGCCGCGCCTATTTTTGCTGCGAAGTCCGATATGGTTTCGACCCTCGTGTAACTGTCAGCAGACTGCCTCTCCTCCACAACATGTATGATTTCATCTATGAAACCGTCGAATCCTACCAACACATTCTTACTTTCGTGGTCGGCCCCCTTAAGTTTCGCAGCCGCCGACCTAAATACATTTGTCCGAGCGTCGGACTCCGTTGATTGAGACATATATCCTCCTTATTTAATTAACATCATACTAAATATACTTTTTTTCACAAATTGATTGCGGCAATTATGTATTTTATATGCAACTGAGTGCGACGCTCGCACAGTAAATATGGAGTGTGTATGGAAATAGAATATAACAGGAAGAGGATAGAGCAGTTAAAGGAATACTTTGGTATTGACGAACGCTTAGAAAAGATACGTGACTTGGAGAAAGTAACTGAAAACCCTGACTTTTGGAACGATGTGCCGCAGGCACAAAATACAGTTAAGGCAATAAAGAACGAAAAAGACATAGTTGAGCCGTATCTTAACCTTAAGAAAGACTTTGACAGCCTTTGTGAAATGTTTGAACTAGCGGAGTCCGAGAATGATACGGAAATGCTAAGTCAAATATCTGCGGAGTTTGAAGTAGTGGTAAAAGAAATAGAAAGAATGGAGTTTAACCGTAGGTTTTGCGGCGAAGACGACAAATGTGATGCCATAATTACCATACACAGCGGGGCAGGCGGAACAGAGTCATGTGACTGGGCTGATATGCTCTTTAGGATGTACCGACGGTGGATAGAGCGGCACGGATATAAGTCTCGCATACTTGAATACTCCGAAGGTGATGTTGCGGGGATAAAAAGCGTTAGTATTGAGGTTGCGGGAACGGGGGGCAACGGTTGCCCGGAATACTTATATGGTCGCGTCCGTGCTGAGATAGGGGTGCATCGCTTGGTTAGGATATCTCCGTTTGATGCGAACTCCCGTCGGCACACATCGTTTGCGAGTGTCTATGCCTATCCTATCTTTGAGGAGATAGACAGTTACGGGATAGACGAAAAGGATATCCGTGTAGATACGTACCGTGCGAGCGGGGCAGGCGGGCAGCATATCAACAAGACGGATTCGGCAGTTCGTATGACGCATACACCTACGGGAATAGTCGTTCAGTGTCAAAACGAGCGTTCGCAAATAAAGAACCGTGAGGCATGTTTGAAGATGTTGAAGGCGCGTGTGCGGCAACATTATAAGGAAGAGGAGGAGAAGAAGCGAAGCGACAAACTTGAGAGTAAGTTAAAAATAGAGTGGGGGAGTCAAATCAGGTCATACGTTTTGCACCCTTACAATATGGTAAAGGATCTGCGAAGCGGCTACGAGACCTCAAACACGGCGGCAGTCTTAGACGGAGATATAGATATGTTTATAGAAAAGTATTTGTTAATGTTATAAAATGAGTCCGACGCTCGGACAAAGGATGGTTATTATGTTAAAAAATGTTAATCCCACGACTACGGCACAGTGGGCGTCTCTTGAGAAAAGAGCGAAAAACGGTGAAGGCAGGGGTCTGAAGAGGATGTTTGCTGAAGATGCGGATAGATTTGCAAGGTATTCGAGGATTGTGAGTATTGGTGACACAGGTGCTACAACGGGGTCCGACGCTCGGACGGTTGCGTTGGACTTCTCGAAGAACCTTATTAATGATGAAATCTTTGAGGATTTGATATCCCTGGCAGACGAGTGCGGGGTATGTGAGTGGCGTGACGCGATGTTTTCCGGGGAGAAAATAAACGTGACAGAGGGTCGGGCTGTATTGCATACGGCATTGCGGGATAACGGAGTCCGATGCTCAGACAACGGAGTCCGTTGCTCGGACGTAAGTGATATTCGGTACAATGTTACGAGAGTGCTTAATCAGATGAAAGTGTTTTGCGGCAGGGTGCATTCCGGTAGGTGGAAGGGATACACGTCAAAGGGCATAGACACTGTCGTTAATATAGGAATAGGAGGCTCGGACTTAGGTCCCGTGATGGTGACAGAGGCATTGAAGCCTTACAAAATAGAGGGCATAGATACATATTTCGTATCTAACGTAGATGGGACGCATATTGCCGAGACACTTAAGAAGTGCGACCCGGATACGACTTTGTTTATTATAGCGTCCAAGACATTTACGACCCAGGAGACCATGACTAATGCAAATACTGCAAGGGACTGGTTTTTAAGTTTTGCCATGGATGAAAAGCATATCTCTAAGCACTTTGTGGCGTTATCAACAAATGAGAAGGCGGTGAGGGATTTCGGTATAGACACAGCCAACATGTTTGAGTTTTGGGATTGGGTTGGCGGGAGGTATTCGTTATGGTCTGCCATAGGGCTGTCCATAGCGCTTACAATCGGATATGAGAATTATGAGAGACTTCTACGCGGTGCGTATTATGCGGATGAGCATTTTGGTAATACGGACTTAAAGGACAATATTCCTGTGATCATGGCAGTTATAGGGATTTGGTACAATAACTTCTTGGGTGCACAGACTGAGGCTATTTTGCCTTACGATCAGTATCTACACAGATTTGCGGCATACTTCCAACAAGGCAACATGGAATCAAACGGCAAGCAGACCGATAGGAACGGGGATGCAATAAACTACCAAACCGGCCCTATAGTATGGGGGGAACCCGGGACTAACGGGCAGCACGCCTTTTATCAGTTGATACATCAGGGGACAAAACTTGTGCCGTGCGACTTTATAGCACCTGCGAAAAGTCATAACCCCATAGGAGACCATCATAAGAAGTTGCTGTCTAACTTCTTCGCGCAGACGCAGGCTTTGGCCTTTGGTAAGACGAAGGAACAACTCGAAGCCGAGGGAACGGAGTCCGACGCTCGGACAACGGAGTCCGACGCTCGGACAGTGGATGCAAGTCTCATACCTTTCAAGGTATTTAAGGGGGATATCCCGACCAATACGATACTGATAAAGAAACTTGATCCGGAGACTCTTGGTTTTCTCACGGCTATTTATGAGCACAAAATATTTGTTCAGGGTATAATACTCAACATATTTAGTTTTGACCAGTGGGGAGTAGAATTAGGGAAGCAACTTGCGAACAAGATACTACCTGAACTTGACGGTGACGGCAAGGTAGAAAGCCATGACTCTTCGACAAACGGCTTGATAAACCTATGGAAGGAATGGAGATAAGTCTTGGGTGTAACGGAGATAATATTGATAGCAATCGCCTTGTCAATGGATGCGTTTGCCGTATCCGTAACGCTGGGACTTAGGTCCGGCAGTATCGGCGCGTTGTCAGGAAAACGGAGTTCGGGACTACGTTGCAATAGTGCCGGACTCCGTTACCATAGTGCCGTATTCCGTTGTCCGGTCGCCGGACTCCGTTATTTAATGCCCGGCATATACTTTGGGTTTTTCCAGGCATTCATGCCGTTAGTGGGGTATTTTGCTGGCATGCATTTCGCAGACAAGATACAGGACTTTGATCATTGGGTAGCCTTCGTACTTCTTAGCCTAATCGGCGGTAAGATGATCAAGGAAAGTTTCTCACGTGCAGACGACCGACAGTCCGGCTGTGACGAAACGGGTAAGACATCGACGGGTGGTGAGGGTCGTTCTACGCGGGGTGAGGGTCGCCCAACGGAGGGTGACGGTCACCCGACCGGTTTTGTTGAAATGCTTATGCTGTCAATAGCGACGAGTATAGATGCGTTGGCAGTGGGGGTAACGTTTGCCTTTTTTGACGTAAATATTTTCAAGGCAGTCGCGGTAATAGGACTAACAACTTTATTCATATCGATTGTGGGAGTGAGGATAGGAGAGATGTGCTGTGTAAAATGTAGATCAAAAGCAGAGTTCTTGGGCGGTGCAGTCCTTGTGATGCTTGGAGTAAAAATACTGATGGAACATATTTGACGTGAAGAAAGTAAAACCTGCCGCTATTTATGATACGGTTCATTGTTGATAATTTTGAAGCATCTGTAGATTTGTTCCAGAAGGATTACGCGCATTAATTGGTGTGGGAAGGTCATGTCTGAGAAGGAAAGGCTTATGTCGCCGGCCTGTTGTACTTCTGTGCAAAGTCCGTTGTGGCCGCCGATTATGAAGGCGAGGTGAGAAAAGCCGTTTAGCATGTTTTCTTCCAAATGCTTGCTGAAGACTTGAGATGACATTCTTTTACCGTTCACGGCCAAAACATACACAAAAGCGTTCGGTGGTATTCGCGGCAAAATCCTTTCGTCTTCCTTTACTTCAATTACTTGAACACTTGTCCATGCCGAAAGCCGCTTGATATATTCGGCGGCCGCATCTTTGAGGTAAGACTCCCTGATTTTTCCTACGGCTATTATGCTAACTTTCATCTTTTTGTTCTCTGAATAGTTTCTGAGGGTCAAGCGGCGAGACTCTTATTGTCTTGCATCTTTGAGCAACCACCAGTCCGGGGGGTGACTTTCGTGGCTTTCTCACGAACCTTGCTTCGGTCATGTGGACTTCGGTGTAGCCGCAGTTTTTCGCTTTTGAAAAGAAAAGGGCTATTGCGCCGGCTACGTTTAGGACTTCGTCGGGCGGCATCGGGTCGTTTTTTTTACGTCTGACGATTAAATGGCTTCCGGCGTATCCGACGGCGTGAAACCAAAGGTCGGCGGGATTTGCGAATTTTGTGGAAAGTTCATCGTTGTCGCGGTTTGTTTTCCCTACGTAAATATCGTATCCTTTATAATTGTAGCGGCGAAACGGCAGATGTTCTTCTTTTTTCTTCTTTTTGCCTGCGGCGCCGGCGGTAAGAAGACGGTTGGCGTCGATAAACGCCTGCGCTTCGGCTTCTTTGGCAACCGTTAAAATGCCGTCGTCCGTAAAACTTGTGACTTTTTCAAGCAATCCCTCTAAAACGGTGATTTCTTCCTGTGTCGTTTTTAATTTTTCTACGCAGATTCCATAACTTCGCTTTCCTTTGCGTGACTTTCTATAGTACATATCAGCGTTTTGGGCGGGGCTTATGGCGGTGTTTAATTCTATTTTTATTTTCTGTCCGTTCGTCTCTTCAGTTAGTTCCACGGAGGACATTCCTTTTTTAATCGCATTAATATTAATAAGAATAGTATCGGCGGTTTTTTTGTAATTCTCCCATCCGGTGGCTTCTTGCAACTCGGCTTTTTGCTTTTCGTGCTTTCTTCTCGTTCTTATGATTTCTTTCTGAAAACGATTCCTCAGCGATATCAGGTCATATTTTATTGAATTTTCTTCCATAAATTCTCCTTTTTTAATTAAATTATGGTAAAAAATAAAATTTTGTTACTTTCCGTAGCAAAAAAAATTATTTTGAACCGTATTATTAAATATTAACAACTGTTATAAAGGAGGTTATATATGGCAGTAAAAATTACTACCAAAGGGAAAAAATCAACGGTGACATTTACCACACCGTTCAAAGAAGGAGCGTCTCAAGCAATACTTACGGGCGAATGGGACGATTGGGAAGTATGGGTTATGAAGAAAAATGAGGACGGAACTTTCTCCGTTAAAGTAAGCATTGATGCGGGAAGGTCATATCAGTTCGGTTATTCGATTGACGGACGTTGGAATCCGGATACGGATCTTGAATTAATCGCTTCTCCGTTTGGAACAAGCAATTCGGTTCTTGATTTGACGCAAGTCGTTGTAGCGCAAAAAGACGATTGTGGCGCGCCGGCGA
>Ga0099364_10014821_pt1 | contig 10331 bp, 14 predicted proteins | sample TergutTh196P3_FD_73070 | JGI IMG/M metagenome (GOLD analysis project Ga0099364, IMG submission 73070) | Microcerotermes parvus P3 segment gut microbial communities from Pointe-Noire, Republic of the Congo - Th196 P3 | ecosystem: Host-associated > Arthropoda: Insects > Digestive system > Gut ...
GTCGGGAACGTTATGGAGGAGAACGGCAACATAGTTAGAGTCGTTATCTTGAAAGAAAAAAAGACGGGAAAAACAAAGCGCTGCCCGGTGAATGAATCCATCAGGAAAGCCCTCGCCGGATATTTTTCGGATACCGGCGGACGCGTACCAACCGATCCGCTTTTCATCTCGCGAAAAGGGGGGGCTCTGAGCCGTTCTCAGGTGTGGAGAGTCATGAAGGCGGCAGGTAAATCGGTAGGATTATCAAACATAGGCACTCATTCGCTTAGAAAGACATTTGGCTATCACATATATAAAAAATCCGGCTCGGACATCGGATTGGTTCAAAAACTGCTCAATCACTCGGCAAGCGGGGCTACGCTGAGATACATTGGAATAGACAGAGAGAAGATGGACAATGTTTGCCTCGAATTGAATTTGTAACGACGCTTCTTCGATTGGGGGTTGTGAGCAAGCATTTACAGAACGTTGAAGTTATGGTAAATTTTGACAACACAACATCTTAATGCAACATTTTAGAAAAATGTTGCATTAGTAAACAAACGTATAAATGTTGTCAAGCCATCCTCACGCGTGATCTCCAAAAAAGATTCCCACAGAGCATTATGGCTCGTGTATTTTTTATCGCGAGCCAAGATTTTATACAACGTAAAAGTTACCGTCGGGAAATTGTGAAGCGGCTTATTTCTAAAATGTGTATTTCAGGCAATTCATTTTTACAGTAATTTGACATAACTATGTATAGCGGACGCGCGCCCCTACGCCGGTGGATATTGCTATTTTTTGTAGGTCACTCTCCACAAAAAAAGACCGCAGGCTGCTGCGGTCTCCGAGCTGTTCCTTCTATCCAACTCTCCGTTCAAAAGAGAGCGAAACCAATCCCCATCGCGCCGCCCGGACGCAACGGAGAGCAAATTGCCGACCGCTATCCTTACCATATTGGTCAGATAGGAATCGGCGACGATTCTGAACACGACGAGCTTCCCGCGCTTTAACAATCTTGCGTATTTCACCCGGCGAATCGTGTTCTCCGGCCTGTCAACGGAACGGCAGAACGCGCCGAAGTCGTGCTCCCCCACCAGAAAACGGGCGGCGTCCGAGCAGTCGCCCCAATTGTAATGCGACCCGGTGAGCCACAGCGCGTAAGGTTTTATGTGGGGATAACAGGTCGGGGAGTTCCAGATGAAATAGCGGTACTCGCGCGATATTGCGTCGCGCCGCGCGTGAAAATTGTTTTCGACAGTCCTTGCGCTCATCACGGAGACCCCGGAGGGCAGGTGGGCGTTCAGCGCGAGGACCAGTCTGCGAGGTTCCCAGTTCTTTACAGCGTCGAAATGGGCGATCTGTCCAAGAGCGTGAACGCCGGCGTCAGTACGGCCCGCGCCGACGACTCCGGACGGTTCGCCTATGCCGCGCAGCGCCGCCTCGACGGCGTCCTGCACACTTCTGCCATGAGGCTGGGACTGCCATCCGAGAAAATCCGTCCCGTCATAGGATATTTCTAAAGAAATTCTAAGCATAGCGACATCAGAAGAAGGGCATACCTGCTCCACAACGCGGAGAGAAATATGAAAGCCGAAACTGCCGTAATCGCCGCGGTATCAGCCATTTGCCAGACCAGCGGATTCAGCCTCGTCCTGGGATTGCCCGGCACATAACATCTTGACTCCATCGCTGTCGCAAGATTTTCCGCGCGCGCGAACACGAGCACGAACAGCGGCACCAGGACAGGTATATAGCTCCGCGCCCGTTTTAATATCCCGCCGCTCTCGAAGTCCGCGCCGCGCGAAATCTGCGCCTTCAAAATCCTGTCGGTCTCCTCGAACAGCGTCGGAATAAATCGCAGAGCTATCGTCATCATCATGGCAATCTCGGCAACCGGCAACCTCAGTCGAGCGAGCGGCGACATCAGCCTCTCCGCCCCGGCCGCAAACGCCATGGGGCTGGTCGTCATCATCAGCATCGAGGCGTACATCACGAGAAAATACAGGCGCAATCCCATGGAGACGGCGAGCGAGATACCCTCCTTCGTTATCTTAAGCGGCCCAAGCCGCGCGATTTCGGTTCCGGGGGTCCAAAACAGGTTCAACACTACGGTAAAGAGGACGAGAAAAACGATTGGCCGCCCCGAACGAAGCACAGTCACGATTTTTACGCCCGACAGGCGGCAAACCGCCGCGAGAAAAATAAACATTGGAATGAAACCCAGCGGGCTCTTGGCAATGAATGGCCCAGCCATCATTATAAAGACGCACATGATCTTGCATCTGGGGTCAAGCAGGTGAACGAGCGACTCCCCTGGAATGAACTGCCCTATCGAAAAACCGCCCCCGAATTTCATTTAATTGCCTCCCGCGCGCTCGACCGCGCTCATGATTTCGCTCAAGCCGCTCGTAAGAGGCACGTTAATCCCACGTTCCCTCAAACCCACGGCAAACCGCGCAATCGGCGGCAAAACGAGCCCTTTCACGTTATGCGCGGCCAGGTGCTCCGCTACTTCTTCAGGATTTCCGACGGCGGCAACGGCTCCTTTTTCGAGAACGAGTATCTCATCGCTGTTCGCAAGCGCGCTTTCCAGATCGTGAGTGACCTGCACGACGGACACTCCGCGTGATTTAATATCGTTCAACATTCGAATCAGGGTGCTTATACCCTCAGCGTCCAGACCCGCCGTGGGTTCGTCCAGCACAAGATATTCGGGTCGCATGGAGAGGACCGACGCAATCGCGACCCGTCTGCGCTGCCCGCCCGACAGGCTGAACGGATTTGCCCCCAGCAGTTCCGGATCGAGCCCGGAATATAGTACGGCCTCATTGACACACGACGCAAGTTCGCCGCCGCGCGTCCCCCAATTCAGCGGAGCGAACTCTATTTCGTCCCTGACGGTCTCGGCAAAAAACTGCGACTCGGGATATTGAAAGACAAGCCCAACTTTACGGCGCAGCTCTCGGACGTTTTTTGCCCCCGGCTCCGACTTCGTCCCATCAATCGAGACACTCCCGCTTTGCGGAACAAGCAGCAGATTCAGATGTTGAGCCAACGTCGATTTTCCGCTTCCGGTGTGCCCCACGACCGATATCCATCTGCCCCGCTCCACCGACAGCGAAACGCCTCGTAAGGCGGTATGCTCTGCCGGAGTTCCCTGATTGTATATGTACGTAATATTTTCGACTTCTATAGACACAGTGCCTCCAACATATCATCCACGCTCGGAGCCGTACCGGCCCTTACCAGACCTCTTGATCTCAGTTCCCTGAAAATGGCAAGCTCCTGAGGCTCTATGAGACCAAAGCGAGTATACTCACCTTCCCAAAATTTTTCCCGTTTCCCGTCCCAGGCGACCTTACCCTCCGCCAGCACAACTATTCGGGAGGCGAAAGCCACATCCTCCATCCGGTGGGTAATCTGTATCATCGTCATACCTCGCCTGTTAAGCTCCCTCATACATTCAATGAACGAGGCCCTGCCCTCCGGATCCAGCATGGAGGTAGCTTCGTCCAGCACCAGCGCGCGAGGCTCCAGAGCCAGCGCTCCCGCCAGAGCAAGCCGCTGTTTTTGTCCGCCCGACAGCGAATAGGAACCCCGCCGCCTCATGTCCTGCATGCCCGTCAATTCGAGAGCGCCCTCCACGCGTGAGCGTATCTCGTCGGCCGGCAGCCCGAGATTTTCGGGTCCGAAGGCGATGTCCTCCTCCACGATGCTCGCTACGATCTGATCCTCGGGATTTTGAAATACGAGCGCTACATTCTGCCGTATGAGAGGAATATTTTCGGATACGGAGGAATTCATGCCCAACACAAAACAATCGCCCTGCGTCGGAATGAGCAGGGCGTTGCAAATTTTTGCCAGCGTTGACTTTCCTGACCCGTTCGCGCCAAGCAGCGCCACCCACTCGCCGGGCAAAACTTCCAAATTGACTCCGTCGAGGGCGGGCCTGCCTGCTCCCTGATAGGAGAAGGCCGCCCCCTTGATGGAGAAAACGGGGGCTTTCTCCACGAAGTTATTCCACCAGCTGTATTACCGCCATTGGGGCCGCGTCCCCGGCCCTGTTGCCAAGTTTTACTATCCTCGTGTATCCGCCGTTGCGTTCGGAATAACGGGGAGCGACGTCGTTGAAAAGCGACAGCACGGCTTTTTTGTGCGGCATCCGGGCTATAACGAGACGCCTATCCGCGAGCGTGCCGGACTTAGCCTTCGTAATAAGGCGTTCCGCCACGCGGCGAAGCTCTTTCGCGCGCGTGACCGTCGTGATTATGCTCCCCTCCACAAAAAGACTCGCCGCCAGATTTCCGAGCATCGCCCGCCTGTGCGAACCATAGCGTCCAAGACGCCTCATATTCATGCGATGATTCATAAGAGTCTGCCCCTTTGCATATTTATTCTTCTACTTAGAAACGTTCCTCTTCGGGATCGTCATCCATCTCTCCCGAGAGGGCGAGGTCGAATTTCGTCAGCTTTTCCTCTATCTCTTTGAGGGAGATTTTTCCAAGATTCCTTATCTTCAGAAGATCGTTTCGCGAACGCGAAATCAACTCTCCGATAAAATGGACTCCTCCGCGCATCAGACAATTCTCGCTGCGCACCGATAACTCAAGGTCCCTTACCGGCCTGGTGAACACCGGATTGTCTCCGATCTTCATAAAGTTTCTCGCTGTGTCTGCGGTTCCCTTGTCGGCCTGCTTTGCGTCGAGCCCCTTTATTTCTACCTGAAGCTCGGGATTATCCTTGGTAACTGCAAGCGCGATTTTGAGGAAATAATCCTTGAGTATCACGGACGCCTGCCTGACGGCGTCCTCAGGGCTGACTACCCCATTCGTCCAAAGCTCCAGATTCAGGCTGTCATAGTCAGTTCTCTGCCCCATACGTTTATCCTGCACGTCATACTTGACCCGGCGTACCGGTGAAAAAATAGCGTCGACCAGCAACGCGTCCACCGGAAGATAAACCGGCCTCGGCCTGTCCAACGAAGCGTAACCCGTTCCCGCCTCGACATAGAAATCCATCGACAGCTTCGCCCCCGCGCCGAGATGACATATCAACGCGTCCGGCGACGGAAATTCTATTTCACTGTCCGGTTGTATATCGGCAGCCGTCACCGTCCTGGGTCCTTCGACATCGAGATGAAGTATCCTGAAATCAGGCGAGAAACACCTAACCGGTATATGCTTTATATTCAGCAGCAGTTCTATCATGTCCTCCTTGACGCCGGGAACAGTAGTAAACTCGTGAAGGATGCCGTCGACGCGGACAGCCGTTATCGCGGCTCCGGAAATTGAGGACAACAACACCCTCCGCAGGGCATTACCCAATGTAACCCCGTATCCCCTGTCGAGCGGTTCGATGACTATTCTGCCGTAAGAAGGCGTACTTTCTTCTATTAAAATTTCATAGCGGGCGTGATCCAACGTTCCCCCCACCTTTCAACATAACCACATTCAAAAAAAATCTATCTATTACCGCTACACGCGACGCCTCTTAGGAGGCCTGCAACCGTTGTGAGGGATCGGCGTCGCGTCCTGAATCACGTTCACCTGAAGCCCCGCTGCCTGAAGCGAACGTATTGCAGACTCACGCCCGGGTCCGGGCCCTCTCACTACTACATCTATCTCGACAACGCCATGATCCTGAGCCAGTTTGGCAGCTTGCGCCGCTGACATCTGTGCGGCGTACGGAGTGGATTTCCTGGTCCCCTTGAAACCCACGTTTCCCCCTGAAGCCCACGACAAAGCGTTGCCCTGCCTATCAGTCAGGGTCACTATCGTATTGTTGAATGTGGAATAAATATGGGCCACACCATAAGATACGTGTTTCTTCTCCTTCTTTTTACCCCTGCGCTGCACTCTTTTCGCCACGTGTTTATACCTCCTCGTTATTCAAAAAACACACGTTACTTGGTGACCTTCTTCTTTCCCGCTACGGTACGCTTCGGTCCCTTGCGCGTACGCGCGTTCGTCTTGGTATGCTGCCCGCGGACGGGAAGACCGATACGATGACGGAGACCCCGATAACACCCAATATCCATAAGGCGCTTGATATTCATGCTAATCTCTCTGCGCAGGTCGCCCTCGACCTTGTAGTTGTTTTCAAGTTCCGCGCGCAGTTTCTGTGTTTCGTCGTCCGTGAGGTTCTTTACTCTTGTGTCCGGGTTGATTCCGGTGGAAGCCAATATCTTTTTGGACGTCGGCAGTCCTATACCGAAAATATAGGTGAGCCCTATCTCAACCCTCTTCTCTCTGGGCAGGTCGACTCCCGCTATTCGTGCCATAATTTTACCTCCTCGCGCCCTGACGCTGTTTATGCCTCGGATTTCTGCTACAGATAATACGGACGACTCCGTGCCGTTTTATTATTCTGCAGTATTCGCAAATTGTTTTGACCGATGGTCGTACTTTCATTACGCAAGTTCCTCCTTACTTATATCTGTATACGATCCTGCCTCTTGTGAGATCGTACGGGGTCAGTTGTACCAAGACCCTGTCTCCCGGTAGGATTCGTATGAAATGCATCCTCATTTTCCCGGACACGTGAGCCAGAACCTTATGTCCATTTTCGAGCTCAACCCTGAACATTGCGTTCGGCAATGGTTCCACTACCTTACCCTTAACCTCTATGACGTCGTCTTTCGGCATTCGTACTGACCAACCTCCTCGGGAATAAGACGTGAAATTTCATTTTTAAGACGCGAAACAGTCTCAAACAACCATCCGTCGTCGATACATTTTCCCCCCGCCAGCCGGGCTGCCAACTCACAAACCACGACACCCGACTTCACGATGTGACGCGTATTTTTCCGTTTCGGTCTCCGCGCCGAAATATACTTGCCATCCGCTATAAGGACTCTGTCGGATGTCCCTGAATTAAATTCGATCCCTATCACGGCAAAAACGGCGCCTCTATGATGCCCCCGCTTTACAAGGACCAAACTGCCCAGGGGGAATACATTATCTCCACGGCTCATTCCCATGGCGTCAGTATTTCCACGCCGTTTTCAGACACGAGCAAAGTATGCTCAAAGTGGGCGGCGTCCGATTTATCGCACGTGACAACGGTCCATCCGTTTTCCGTCGATTTAACAGGTTCTTTCCCACTCATCACCATAGGCTCTATGCAAAACGTCATGCCCGGCTTCAATACCATGCCGGATCGCGCGCGGCCAAAATTCGGAACCTGCGGCGCCTCATGAAGCCTGCGGCCTATACCGTGCCCCGAATAACTCCTTACCAAACCGCACCCGTTGGCCAAAACCCACTTTTCGATCGCATGTCCGATGTCGCCCACGGTATTTCCCGCCACAACGTGCTTCAAGCCGATATAAAGGGCCTTATGCGTCACGGAAAGCAACTCGGATCGTTCACGCGATATTTCGCCAACCGCATACGTACAGGCCGCGTCCCCATGATATCCGTCCACAATTGCGCCAACGTCGATGCTTATGATATCCCCTTCCTCCAATATCCTCTCCCGGCTTGGGATGCCATGCACGACCTCCTCGTTTATCGAAGCGCATATTGAGCTCGGAAAGGGCGTCTCTACGCCGCGCGCCCTATATCCCTTGAATGACGCCTTCGCGGAGGCCATTTTCATCACACGGTCCGCCTCCTCGGAAAGAGTCATCGTATCGACACCGGGGCGTATTTTCTCTCTAATGGCTCCGTGAACATCGGCAACCACCCGACCCGCTCGGCGCATCTTCTCTATCTCATCCGGCTTTTTCAGTGTTACCATTTCAGTTTTTTATGGACGCCAAACAGGACAACACGTCATCTGCCGGTCCGTCCCCGCTTACGCGGCGCAGTTTCCCCACTTTTTCGTAATAATCTACCAATGGCGCAGTCTCATTATGATAGACGGAAAGCCGGTGGCGAATTACGGACTCGGTATCATCATCCCTCTGAATGACAGACCCCGAGCACTCGTCACAGACCCCTTCCACCTTGGTGTTATGGGCGATGACGTTATAAATCGCTCCGCAAGCCGAGCAGACTCTGCGGCTTGTAAGGCGTTTTATCACTATGTCGTCATCAACCTCCAGCAATATTGCCGCATCAATCTGAATACCCATTTTTTTCAAGAGTTCATCCAAGGCTTCCGCCTGCGCGACTGTCCTTGGAAATCCGTCCAACATAAATCCCGTCCTTGCGTCTTCCTCGTTCAAGCGGGATTCCATCATTTTGATTATCAGATCATCGGGTACAAGCGAACCCGCGTCCATATACCTTTTGGCCGACACACCCAATTCTGTGCCGGACTTGACATTTTCCCTAAGGATGTCTCCCGTAGATATGTGAGCGATCGGATATACTTTCCTCACAGCTCCAGCTCTTGTTCCCTTACCCGCTCCCGGCGGGCCCATCAATATTATTCTCATGGCAGCACCTACAACAATCCGCCGCCCTTACCGCGGCGTTTCAGGATGCCGTCATAATGGCGCATCAGCATTTGTCCCTCAACCTGATGAATGGTATCGAGCGCAACGCCGACTACAATTATGACCGCAGTTCCGCCAAAAGCGAGAGTCTCCACTCGCATGACCATGGATATGAAGTTCGGGATGAGTGTGATGGCCGCAAGCGCAACCGCCCCTCCCAGCGTGATTCTGTTCATCACGCGCTCAATGTACTCTGTGGTCGGTTTACCCGGCCTTATACCCAATATGAAACCACCGTGTTTTTTCATATTATTCGCCAGATCTGCCGGATTGAATACGACTGCCGTGTAAAAATATGAAAAGAAGATTATCAGCACGACATTCAAAATCATATAAACTACATGTGTTCCGGAGAACATTCTTCTGATGGCGTCCGCCGTGCTCCCGTCGAAGAATCCCGCGAGCATACCCGGAAAAAGCAGCACCGAGGAGGCGAATATGATGGGAATGACGCCCGCGGTATTCACCTTTAACGGTATGAACGTACTCTGTCCTCCGTATACCTTGTTACCTACCATGCGTTTGGCGTATTGCACCGGAAGGCGGCGCTGCCCTTCCTGCAGGCATACGCAGCCCGCGACGACCACAAGAATGACGACGAGTGCCACCAATACGACGAGGATGTTCGCGGTCCCTCCAATAATGGAAGTGACCGTATTAGTTATGGTCGCGGGGAAACGTGACACGATACCGGCATAAATAATCATCGAGGTTCCGTTGCCTATACCGTGATCCGACATGACCTCACCCAGCCACATGACAACGATGGCGCCTGTGGTGATCGCAATCACCGCTACGGAAATTTCAAACAAGCCCCCGGGGAAAATCTGCAGATTTCTGAGCCAGGCGGTAAGCCCGATGGCCTGAACTACGGCGAAGAATATAGTCCCCATCCTCGTATACTGAGTTATCTTTTTACGGCCTTCCTCGCCTTCCTTCTGCAGCTTTTCCAATGCGGGGAATATAACGACCAAAAGTTGCATTACTATGCTGGAGTTGATATATGGACCTACGCCCAGCGAGAAAATACCAAAATTAGATAACGCGCCCCCCGTAAGCATATCCAGAAAGCCAAGAATACCCTGGCCGGGGGCATTGTTCATCATCCGTAATGCCTCCGCGTCCACTCCCGGCGTGGGTATATGAGCTCCAAGCCTGAAGATGAAAAGAGCGCCAATAACAAACAGTATTCGTCTTTTGAGATCCGGAAGACGAAACGCGTCGCGGAACCCGTCAATCACCTTGGATCACCTCTCGCTTTCCGCCGGCGGCCTCTATTTTGCTCGCAGCGGAAGCGCTGAAAGCGTGCGCTATCACAGTAAAACTCTTGGTCAATTCACCATCTCCCAGTATCTTGACGCGGGAGGAACCGGACACGAGACCGCGCTCGCGAAGATCAGGAACGGTAATTGTCATGCCTGAGTCGAATTTCTCCTCAATATGTTTCAGGTTCACGGTCTCATAGTTTTTCGCGAACCTGGAATTGTTGAACCCTCTTTTTGGTATCCTTCTCGAAAGAGGCATCTGTCCTCCCTCGAAATAAGGAGCGACACTGCGTCCGGCTCTCGATTTCTGTCCCTTATGGCCTTTACCGGACGTCTTTCCGGTCCCGCTGCCAATTCCCATCCCAAGACGTTTTGGTTTGCGTTTCGAGCCAGGCGCCGGTGACAGTTCATGAAGTTTCATCTGAGATCACCTTCCTATTCGCTCTGCGTCCACTCTACAAGATGAATGACGCTGTTTACCATACCACGGATTTGCGGCGTGTCCTCGTGCTCGACAGTTTCACCGAGGCGACGAAGCCCCAACGCTTTGATCGTTCGCCCCTGAATGCCGGGGCGCCCAATGGCGCTCTTCTTCCATGTAATCTTTATTTTGGACATCTCGGCTCCTCCTAAGCGGA
>Ga0099364_10014822_pt1 | contig 10331 bp, 10 predicted proteins | sample TergutTh196P3_FD_73070 | JGI IMG/M metagenome (GOLD analysis project Ga0099364, IMG submission 73070) | Microcerotermes parvus P3 segment gut microbial communities from Pointe-Noire, Republic of the Congo - Th196 P3 | ecosystem: Host-associated > Arthropoda: Insects > Digestive system > Gut ...
GTCGCCCAAAAAATCAAGCTGCAAACGCATATTAGCTTTTTCCTGCAATTCCTGAACAAGTCGGCTGAGTATAGACTTAACGGTTGATAAAGCTGTAATCTGTTCGTCCAACTCGCTTATATTGCGTTCAAACACTTCAATAACGTTTACAGCTTCGCTGTTTCCGAATATCTCGTGGATTTGCTTTACAGGGACACGAAGTTTCCGAAGTATTATTATTTGCCGGATTCGGCGAATAGCGGCTTCATCGTAAACCCTGTAGGCATAATCTTCCACACGCCGGCTTTTTATCAATCCGATTTGCTCGTAATAACGGAGCATACGGCTTGATATGGCAAGGCTTTTTGATACCTTGCTGATGGTCTGTAACTGGTTCACCGTGCTTTCACTTCCTTTCAACACAATGATAAAGTACGACACGGTGTTCGTGTCAAGAAAAACTTTTGCTCTCATTTGCTTTGTTCGCTGTTCCCATTCTTCTTGTAAAGCAGATAGGAATAAACAAACGGGGTGATAATAATCGACGCCAACACTACTGCGGATATAATGAGCCATGCGGAGGATTCGTGGGTAATGAATGAACCGGCAATAAGGGCAATGCCACCCAATATCCATAAATATCCCGCCATGCGGTGCGTTTTGTTCCAGTCATCGGCATCGTGAAGCGTCCACGGTAGTTTTATGCCGAATTTGGATGAAAACAAATAGTAAGTGTCACATAAAGGCGCAAATATGTGTTGAGCGTGGACCGCAAGCATGGTATAGTTACATGGAAGGAAATAACAGGAGGGTGCATCCTTTGAAAATGGAAAACCGTTTTCTGGAGTACAAAGCGGAGTTCCCACCCAAAAACGAACTGAAGGCTGAAATCGTTTCGTTTTTTAACAGCAGGACTGGCGGACCGATTTATCTTGGACCAAATAAAGCTCGGAGAGGAAAAATACAGTAGCATAGAATCGCACATGAACGCTACTGTAAATGCTATTGCAAATCAGATTCTTGACTTAATGCGGCTCGACAGAAACGTCACGATTGTACAGCTTGCTGAAATAACCTCGAAACAACGTGTCATGGTCGCAAGAAGCATCAAGACATTAAAAGAAGCAGGGATGAATGAACGAGTTGGCTCGGACAAGACAGGTTATTGGCGCATACTGTGATAGAGTAAAACGGCAGGCAGGTTTTTTGTGCCGTCTACCGTTAAGCCAAAATTGGGTGCAATAGGTCTTATTCGTAAATCAATCATAGCGAACCTGATGAATAGCGATAATTTGACCTTCCGTTAGTTTTTTGAATAGGAGTGGCTAAGCGATGAAAGCAGAATTAATGCAAAGGCTATTCAAGGGGATTTTTTCTGAAGATATTATCTCCTTAAAAAAAATAGCTCAAACAATTATTAACGACGAACGAGAACTTGGTCATGGAAAACTCGCTGATTCACTCGAACATATCAGTGCCACCGAAAAACCGAGGTATAGCTATTACGGCGATAAAAATACCAATGGAAACGGCGCCGGTTTCACAAGTTTGCCAACAAGCAAGCGGGATAACTCACAGCTTGTTTCCTTTTTACCACGAGAACTTCTCAAGCATCATATGGTTCTACCTTCCGAAGTTGAAAAACGCCTTCAATCGATTGAACGAGAGTATGCCGCTAAGGAACGGCTCGGTAAATACAATTTGTCGCCTAAGAAGAAAATACTCCTGCATGGCGCGCCAGGATGTGGTAAAACGCTAAGTGCCGAGCGAATTGCGTGGAATTTGGGATTACCACTTTTGAAAGTGAGGTTCGACGCTTTGCTGTCTTCGTACTTCGGGGAATCCGCGTCAAACCTTCGCGCCGTCTTTGATTATTGCAAACGGGAGCCTGTCGTCTTGTTGTTGGATGAATGTGATTTTATTGCCAAATCTCGGGTGACCGCACAGCAGGACGTAGGGGAAGTGCCTCGAATCGTCAATATGCTGTTAACGCTTCTGGATGAGTATAGCGCACCCGGATTGGTTATTGCAACGACAAACTTGAGATTAGTGCTGGACGAGGCATTATTTAGAAGGTTTGATGATGTTATTGAACTTCCATTGCCTCAAGTTGAGGAGCGTGAAAAGCTGCTAAAGATGACGCTATCCGCAATCCCTGTGGAAAAGAGTTTAGATTTCCTATCTCTTGCTGAGCATATGGACGGATATTCGTATGCCAATATTGTTCTGACTGCCCAAAGAGCAGCAAAATATAGCGTGTTGGCTGGAAATAAGAGCGTGGACAAAACCCACTTTGCACAGTCAATAGCTGAGGGTTCGAAGTTCTAGTCAATAGGAGGATAATCATATGGCTGACACAAAAGATTTTATGCACTTACCAATGCCATTGAAGGAAGATGGCAGAGCATTTTATAGGAGACCATCGATGCCGCCGCAAACACAGACGGCGCAAAACCAACAGAATAGGCAAACACACGGCGCAAATCTAAAAAGGAGTGCATCCACCTTGTCTCATTTTTGGAATAATCGTCGTAACAAACGCAAACAACAAAACCTGCCTGTTATTGAGGGAGGTTTTCCTTTTTTGTTACAAATTGACCCTTCCACGGATGTCGAGTTTCTTTATGGTTTGGGGTTTGAAGTGGTTTGTGACCTTGACGACGGTTTTATTGTTGTTGCTTCTGAAGACGCAGACCTGAATCTCTTTCAGCAAAAAGTTAACAGTTTCATTAGCAATAAACGACGTAGCGGGTCACCGGCTAAAATATACGGGTTATGCAGTGAAGCTGATAGGTTACCCCATATACTGTCAAAGTCTTTATATGAAAAGTGGGCAACGCTTGATGACACAAATGTCTTTACAGTTGACATTTCAATTGAGTGTAACGGTCTTACTCGAACTCCTGAGCTTCCTAGCAGGATTGAAGGCGAATCGGAAGATGCCTATAATGTTCGGTGTAATGATGCAATCTCAAAACATTATGTGGCAATTGACGAGGTAGCCAGAAAACGCCAGGAGCAATTTGAAAATATTGTGTCAGTTTATAATGAAAGCCAAGGATTTGAGTATATTGATGATGTTGATAGCTTTTCTGTCCGAATAACCATAAATGGTAGTGGCTTGCGAGATCTTGTTCATAATTTCGGCTATATCTTTGAGGTTATAGAAAGCGTTGAAATCGAAATGGAATTGGCAAATGCAAACATATCGCAAATAAGTGAGGACCTTACGGTTAACTCCCCACCGGAGGGTAGCCCCATTGTTTGCGTCATTGATAGCGGAATTCAAGAAAACCATATCTATATTGCACCGGCAGTTCTTGCCAATGACTCGTTGTGCCTCGTCCCGCATGAAACATCTGCAAATGACGAGTATGGTTTAGATGGAGTAACAGGCGGTCACGGCACGCGCGTAGCCGGAGCAGTTCTTTATCACAATAGTATTCCGACAAGCGGAAGTATAATTCTACCGTACTTTATCCGTAATGCTAGGGTTCTGGATAATAATAACAGATTGCCAATGAACGCTAACCCCAGTCAAGCAATTGACAACATAGTAATGAAATTCGCTAATAATGCAACAGCAAAATCTAAAATCTATAATCATTCAATCGGAGAACGCTTACCATTTGACGGAGAGCAATTCAAACATATGTCCATTTGGGCAACCAAGATTGATTCTGTTTCATACGAAAGCGATGTGCTTTTTATTCAAGCAGCGGGAAATATTAATCTAGAAGTGCTTAACGGACTGATTGGCGCTGGATTCAGCTATCCTCAGTATTTTTATGAAAAACCTTCACGACTGTCGAATCCTGCCCAAAGTCTGCAAGCCTTAACTGTGGGTTCTATATCACATAGTGATTTTGAAGATGAAGACTATGTCGCGGTTGGGAAAACCAACGAAATATCATCTTTTTCTCGCATAGGGCCAGGAATCTGGGATAGCATCAAGCCTGATGTAGTCGAATACGGGGGGACTTATGCAATCAATAAAGGTGATAATACACTCACTATGCCGGAAGATGTTTGTACCGATTTGATTCGCACATCACCGCAGGGCCCGGCCCATGCAAAAGACGGTATAGGGACTTCTTTTGCAGCGCCCAAGGTTGCCCACATAGCAGCCGCTATTCAGAAGGAATTACCAAATGCACCAGCGTTGCTATATCGCGCTTTAGTTGCTCAGTCTGCAAGACTGCCAAAAGATATTTCGCGGCTGACAATCGAGCAAAAGCAAATGCTGATGCGTCAAATGGGGTATGGATTACCGGATTTAGGGAAAGCAACCCAAAACAACGATTACCGCGCAACATTTGTAACAACTATAGCGTATGATATTGGTGCAGGAGAGGCACACATTTATCCCATTAATATTCCGGAGATAATGCGTAGCATCGGCGAGGACTATAATATACTTGTGGAGATAACACTATCCTATGCTGCTAAACCCCGAAGAACACGCCGGGGCGTGAGAAATTATATGTCAACTTGGCTTGATTGGGTTTGCAGCCGAAAAGGCGAGTCAGAAGAAGCTTTCAAACAACGAGTATTTGAAACCGACAGGAGCATCCAAGATGAGGGCTCGTATAGATGGGCCATCCGTGAACAAGATAACTGGGGCGATTTTAAAGGATTCAATCGCAGAAGACAAACTTTACAAAAAGATTGGTGTATAATAAAGTCCAGTCAACTAAACGATACTTTTTGTATTGCTGTCCGAGGGCATAAGGGGTGGGGAAGTCTTTTCAAAGCGAAATATGCTCTAGCCGTAAGTTTTGAGGCCATAGACCAAAACCTGGAACTCTACGAACACATTCGTCTGAGTAATGTTCGAATTGAAACTCCGGAGCTTCGAGTTGAGATAGATGATTTTGCTGAGAGAGGCTGATATGAACATACTTATTCTTGGTAATGGCTTTGACCTTGCCCATGGTCTTCCGACTCGCTATACGGATTTTTTGGAATACTGTCGTGCTTACAATAGCGAGGATTGCGACACCCTCCCTGAAATTGAGGCGGAAAATATCGAAGGGATAGCGTAGGAGAGTATAGTTCATGAGCGTTGAAGCTTACAATTTGGATTCTCTTAGGAAATTAATCAGAAGCTTGCAAAAAGAAAATCGAGAGCTTAGAGAGATCCTAGATAAGTCTAAGATACCGTATGTTGAAAGCGATGCATTCTCGAATTCTTTAACCGCAGTTGAGGAATATGATCCAGACCAGGGGGAGAGGATAGTTGATCAGGTTATCAATAAGGACATGACGACAAGGTTTTTCGCAATGTTCTGGGGCAGAGAAGATGTGTATGCCAAGCGTGCAAAAACTGGTAGATATTATCCACAGTGCGATAATCGTTGGGATAGCAGTAAATGCCCAAAACAGAGAAACGAAAAGAAGGATTGCGAAGACTGCGATAACAAAAGCTAGTCAAAACTGAATCCGGTAATCCTCATTAAGCACCTAAACGGTTATCGTGAAGATGGCGTAGATGTCATCGGTGTCTATCCATTGTTATCTGATGGAACATGTCGTTTTTTGGTTTTTGACTTTGACAATCATGAAAAAGATGCAGAAAAGGTAGATTATGCCAACAATGACGAACTTTGGATAGATGAGGTGAACGCTCTTAGAATAATCTGCAAGCAAAACGGAGTTGATGCGCTAGTCGAAAGATCGCGTTCCGGCAGAGGCGCGCATGTGTGGATTTTCTTTAAGAAAGCAATACCTGCTGCTATTGCCAGAGATTTTGGAGACCTCCTTCTTGATAAAGGGGCAGCCACAATCAATCTTAAGTCATTTCGGTATTATGATCGTATGTTTCCTACGCAGGCCAATGCAAACTCTATCGGCAATCTCATCGCATTACCATTACAGGGACAAGCGCTCAAGAATGGAAACAGCGCCTTTGTTGACGAAAACTGGAATGCGTATCCTAACCAGTGGGGCAAGCTATTTCAGACTCGAAAGCTATCGCCCGAGGAGGTTCATCAATGCATTGCAAAATGGCAAGGAGAGTTAACCGGTCAGCAGCTATTCGGCGATAAATGGAGATTCGAAAGCCGACCAAAACCCTGGAAGCGTAATGATGCATTCAACATATCTGATGTTGTTGGGAAAATGTACATAGTGCTTGCCGATGGCATATATATCGACACACTTAACCTAAAACCACGTTTGCAAAATCAGATACGATGTATGGCAGCAATAGATAATCCGATATTCCATAAAAACAAGCGTCTGGGCTATTCTAACTATTACAACTTCAGTACAGTTTATTTGGGAAAGGACATTGATGGCTATATTAGAGTCCCGCGAGGATTATTGGAGAATATTGTTAACGAATGCAAGAGGTCGGGAATTGACTATAGTTTAGATGATCAACGCGAAAAAGGTCGACGGATCAGAGCGTCGTTCAAAGGTGAATTGAAAGCGGAGCAAGACATAGCGGCACAGCAGCTACTAAATTATGACATTGGGATTCTCAGTGCAGCAACAGCATTTGGAAAGACGGTAGTGTGCAGCTACTTGATTGCTCAGCATAAGGTAAGCACCTTGATTCTACTTGAAAAAACTGATTTAGTTTCGCAGTGGGTAGATGAGCTTAACCGGTTCCTGATTATTGACGAGGAGTTGCCGGAGTATCAGACAAGGTCGGGGCGTAGCAAGAAACGCACAAGCGTTATCGGCACGCTTAAAGGCGGAGTTGATAAGTTAACTGGGATAGTTGATATTGCTATGCTTGGCTCGCTTTTTAATCAGGGCCAATTCAATGAGAGGCTCAACTCCTATGGCATGGTTATTATGGATGAGTGTCATCACGCAGCGTCATCGACAGCGCAGGAAATACTTAAAAAAGTAAATGCAAAATATGTATATGGGGTTTCTGCGACGCCGATTCGAAGTGATAGCCTTGAAAAAATCAACTATATACTCTTAGGGCCAATACGTCATAGATACACGGCGCTGGAAAGGACGGTGGAGCAAGGTATTGACCACTTTGTTATTCCACGATACACAAGAGAGATAGGCATCGGTGCAGTTAACAATGATATAAATGCAGCCTATTCACTGATTAGCAAAAGTGCTGTGCGCAACAAACAAATCGTTGATGATATATTCGAGAGCGTTAAACAAAAAAGAACTCCAGTAATTCTTACAAAGTATAAAGAGCATTCCAAGCTTATTTATGACAGCGTTCGGGATATGGCTGATCACGTTTTTCTTTTGTATGGAGATAATACAGATAAGGAAAATGAGGCAATCAGAGTTAGTCTGAAGAAAGTACCTGATGATAGGTCTGTCATTCTTGTCGCTACCGGGCAAAAAATAGGCGAGGGATTTGATTATCCCAGACTTGACACTCTAATGTTGGCATCGCCGATATCGTTTGATGGACGATTAGAGCAATATGTCGGTAGATTGAATCGTGATTATGAAGGAAAAAAAGATGTCATCGTTTATGATTACATCGACTCGCATATTCCTGTATTTAGCAATATGTATTTAAAGCGTATGCGGACATACAAGAAGATTGGGTTTAGCATTGTATCTAGCCCAGCGGCTCACAAGCAAGATGTGAATGCGATCTATGATTCAGGCAACTATACGGATGTTTTTGAGCAGGATATAATAGCGGCTGAGAGTGAAATTGTCATATCGAGTCCCAGAATCATTATGCAAAAAATCGAACGCTTGATTTTCCTCGCAAAACCAAGGCAGGAAGCGGGGGTAAAAATAACGGTCTTAACCGAAAATCCGGATAACTCTTTGCTAGGGAATGCTTCATTTACATATAGTCTCATCGAGCAAATGAAATCAGCAGGCATAAACGTAGTTTCCGTTGATAACGAAATAGAGTGTTATGCGGTATTCGACCGCTCTCTGGTTTGGCATGGCGGCATGAATTTATTAGGGAAAGAGGATGCATGGGACAATTTGATAAGGGTGAAGGATTTGAAAGCGGCTGCAGAGCTCTTAGTTCTATCGTTTGGAGAATGTAACGAGAATAAGAATTTGGCAAAAAGGAGCCACTAGAAAAGATCTGTTGCACCATTCTTTTTAGCCAAATAGCATGGTTGCGATGACTGAATCCGCGCCGCTGACAAACACACATTATACAAAATACGAGGTGAATTTCGATGAGCAAGAACGAAAACCAACTAACAATCCGTAATGCCACTGCTGAATTTTTAACCTTTGCCTACCAAACAGGCGGCGATGGTATAGAAGTTCGCGTACAGGACGGCACAGTTTGGCTCTCTCAAAAGCTGATTGCAAGACTTTTTGACACAACAACCGAGAACGTCATCATGCATATAAAAAATATAATTGACGAAGCAGAAATAGACGAAGCGGCAACTACTAAGGATTTCTTAGTAGTTCAAACTGAGGGCAACCGCACGGTCAACCGCAAGATAAAACATTTCAATCTTGATGTGATTATCGCTGTGGGCTATCGCGTCAACTCTCAAAAAGCGATGGAATTCAGGCAATGGGCGACAGTCGTTCTACGCGACTTTGCCCTGCGTGGATACGTTATCGATAAGAAGCGAATGGAAAACGGAGTATTTTTGGACGACGACTATTTTGAACGTTTACTTGAAGAAATACGGGAGATACGCCTGTCCGAGCGGCGTTTTTATCAGAAAATTACCGACATTTACGCTACTGCTATGGATTACGATAAAAACGCAAAAACCACGCAGGCATTTTTTAAGAGAGTTCAAAACAAACTCCATTGGGCGGTGCATCAACACACTGCATCTGAGTTGATTTACGAACGTGCCGACAGCGAAAAAGAACATATGGGGCTTTCAACTTGGGATAAAGCACCACACGGCAAAATCATTAAAAGTGATGTCACCATTGCGAAAAACTACTTGACCGAGATGGAAATGAAAGAACTGGAGCTTATCGTTTCGGGTTATTTGGATTTGGCAGAAGGTATGGCGCAGCGCAAAATTCCTATGACTATGGCAGATTGGGCGGAGCAGCTTGATTTGGTGCTAAGCGCAAGTAAATACGAAATTCTGAACAGTGGTGGCAAAATCACCACGGCAATCGCAAAAGCACACGCGGAGAACGAGTTCGAGAAATACAGGGCAATACAGGACAAGCTTTTCAAGAGCGACTATGACGAATTTTTAAGCTTAGAGGATAAGCTAAAAAGTTGAAGTTTAAAGAAACTTTTCAGAAATTTTATTCTTAGCTTGACATATGCGTCCTTGACGATAACACAATCGGTTTCTCCGGCTTCGATATGCCGAATCATTTCCTTAAATGCGTCACGGTCAAAATTCGCCCCGGTAAATCCATCGTCAGCCAGAATATTAACAACACAAATATCGGGATTGCGGCTCACAAAGTCGAGCAGCAGTTCCCGCTGGTTCTTGATGCTGTTACTTTCGCTTTTATCGCGGTCGTCTTTGGAGAGCCGAAGGTAGATATCGGCTCTCCACACTTTCACTTCGTTGATATTCGTCATTGCGGAATCCTCCTAATATTCTTCCATACACCCGTGGAAAAAATCAGGGTTCCGCGTTAGTCCATCACAAGAATAGCGCGTGTGCCTTTCTTTGTCCACGTTGTCGTTTTCACGTTGAGGTAATGTCCATGCACTGACCCGACATAAGGTATTGTTTGAGCCTGTCTCTGAACGAAGGCCCTGTTTCCAGAAAAGAAACATGGACGATCGTATCTCCGTGGCGGAAACAGTTGGGGTTCTTTATCTGCCTGTAATACGATTCGATTTTATCCGGTACTGGTAGGGACGTGTCTATCTTAATGTCCCTGATGTCAACGAGGTCGTTGATGTCGATATCTTCAGGCGGTTGATATGTCATTGATAATCCCTCCTGTCAAACCGACCTTTCCCAAGTTGGGAAAAGGTCGCGGAAGTGGTTATGTCTATTCCAAGCGTTTGTTTCATCTGCGTTAGGTCGTCATTTGAAGCGGGCTTCTCTAAAGTGATAAGGATTGGTATTTTGCGGCTCCACAGATCGTGATGCAACCGCTCTGGCAGATTTTTCGGCGTCGCGCGAAGGACGGCTTCGTCGCTTTGCTGTTCGAGCAGAAAGCTCCATTCGTCGATTCGAGCGAGGTTCACCACGCTATCCCTAAGTTCACCAAGCGTCCATATCAAATCGAGAAAAATTTCACAGCCTTCAAAATGCGCATTATCGGAAAGGATCATTCTTTCTATGTGACGCCAAATCGTGTCTTTGACCGATGACCGCTCCATCTGAAGCGTGTATTGTTCCGGGCTAATACCGAATCGGGGTTCGCGGCGGTATTTAGCTTCATTCGTGATATGAGTGGTGATTCCCAGCTGTCCGCATATCGCCCGGTGA
>Ga0099364_10014823_pt1 | contig 10330 bp, 8 predicted proteins | sample TergutTh196P3_FD_73070 | JGI IMG/M metagenome (GOLD analysis project Ga0099364, IMG submission 73070) | Microcerotermes parvus P3 segment gut microbial communities from Pointe-Noire, Republic of the Congo - Th196 P3 | ecosystem: Host-associated > Arthropoda: Insects > Digestive system > Gut ...
GGGCAGAGCCGTATTTACACCGCAGGAGAAAAGGAATATCTTGCCTGGCTGGAACGCAAAGACACAGGCGTACCATTAAATGACAGCCTAATGAAAACTCTTAGCAGTTTAATAGAAGAATATAGTTTGGAAGGGTATGAGTTTTAGCAAAAACACGGACTAGCACATACCATTTTTATAGCATATACTTAAACCATGAAAATTCGATACAAAATGTTTTTGGTGGTACTCCCCTTAATTATAGTTCCGCTTATCCTTGCGGAAACTGCCTCTTATTATCATGCCATAAACGGCGTTACAAGGCTTGCTAGGCAGCTTTTGGGATTTAAACTTGGGGAGTTAGAAAAATTCACTTCAAGCCAATGGGCGTTACTGGAAGAAAACAATTACTCAGAGCGGCAGGATATGGTAGATGCCGCCAAAAAAGCGGTTGAACAATACAGCCGCAGCATTCTCCTTAGCGATACCGAGATTATCTTTGCCATAGACAAAGGCGGTAATCTTGTAATGGCAACCTCACCCCCCGGGTTTTTGGATTCTGAAACTGCGCATCTTTTACAGTTTTTATCCAATGAAAGCAAGGGGCTTCAAACTGCCTTCATTGGGGGTGAAAAGCGGATTTTCCAATCGTTTTATTTTGAACCGTTTGGCTGGCATATTTTAATTACAGAAAAAGAAACTGTTTTTTATGCCGATGCAAGAAGCATTGCGTTACAAACCATTGTAACAATTACCGCCGCTTTAATTGCTGCGGTTATTCTTTTAATTTTTATAACAAGCGGTCTTACAAAACCAATTGGGAATATTGTAAAAGCAATGAATTCGATAATAGAAACTGCTGACCTTTCTTCCAGAGTTGAAGTTGAGTATAACGATGAAACCGGAAACCTTGCAATGACATTTAACAAAATGGCAGAAGAACTTGACAAAGCATACAGCCAAATCAAGCGGTACGCTTTTGACGCTGTTCTTGCAGGTAAAAAAGAAGAACGCATCCGTCACATTTTCCAAAAATATGTTCCCAACACTGTTATAGAAAAGTTTTTTGCCTCCCCTGAAAAAATGCTTGTGGGTGACAACCGCAATCTGTCTATTTTATTTTCAGACATTCGCTCTTTTACAACAATTTCAGAGGGTTTAGCACCTGATGATTTAGTAAATTCATTAAATCGATACTTCTCCGGCCAGGTTGATATAATCTACAACAGAAACGGCATAGTTGACAAATATATTGGGGATGCCATCATGGCATTCTGGGGCGCACCTGACAGCCATGAAGATGATGCTCTGCAATCTGTAGTATCCGGGCTGGAAATGGTAGAGGCAGTTGGCAAATTTAATGAAAATCAACGCAAACTTGGCAAGTGCGAATTCCAAATTGGCATTGGGCTAAATTACGGGGAAGTAACCGTTGGAAATATTGGCAGTGAACGGAAAATGGACTACACAGTAATTGGGGATGCCGTTAATTTAGCATCGCGCATGGAGGGGCTTACAAAAACATATCATTCAGATTTATTAATTTCAGAAAGTCTTTTTGAAGTGCTAAGAAAAAACTCCCCGGATTCCGGCTTACACTACAGGCTGTTAGACACCGTAGCCGTAAAAGGAAAAACCAAAGGCGTAAGAATCTTCACCGTAAAACGCACATTAACAACAGCAGAATCAAAAGCCTGGCCCATCCACAACCAGGGCATGAAGCTCTACTACAACCGCACATTCAACGAAGCAGCAGAAAAATTCAAAGAAGTCCTAAGCATCATCCCAAACGACTTCAACGCCGATAGCCTACTAGCCCGCTGCAAAGATTACGCCACAACCCCACCCCCCGAAAACTGGAACGGAGTAGAAATAATGAAAACCAAATAAAATCCCTGCGGCCTCTGTGCCTCCGCGCCTCTGCGCGAGGGAATTTGTATACAAGGAGAAAGATATGATTGAAAATGAAATAACTTTAGACTCAAATTCAGGCATCTCAATAGAAGAACAACAAGAAATACTATATCAAATCAACACAATAACAGAAAGAAACCGTAAATCTCTTTTGCAAGACAGCAAAAAAACTAACATAAACGCAAAAAAGAAAGGCTTGTTTCCGTTAATCGTAAATATTACTGCGCTTTTAATTTTGGGAGTTGGCGCTTTTACATTATATTTTGTAAACACAAAAAAAGAACATCAAATAAGGGAAGGCCGCGGCGAGTATTCCATGACAGAACAGGCGCTTATTGGTGAACTAACCGCTGCCCAAGAAGAGGCTTACTTAATTCTTCAACAACTGTCTACTGAACAGGAAAGGGCAGCCGGCATTGACGCTTATGTTTCAGGGGCAATCACTAAAATAAGCGAATTAATTTTAAGCGACGAGTTTGACCTTGCCGCTGTTTCCATAAAAGAACTTCAAAATTTTATTCACACACCCTCTTTTGAAGCAAACCGCACATTTATTACAAGAAAAGAATTTTATGTCCAGTCAATAAACTCATTAGAAAAACTTATAGACGACATCAGAAGAAGCGGCTACAGCTATGTAATGACATTGGAAACAAGAAATTCAGAACTGGAAAACACTGTAGAAAGAATGGACAACTCTATCAACACTCTGACAAGCAGAAACACAGAACAAGCCGGCAGAATAACACAATTACAGGACACAGTAACAGAAAAAGACAGGAATATTTCATCATTAGAAGCAGAGCGAAACAACCTGAATCAAACCGTCTCTTCCCTACAAAACACCAACACTCAACAGGCCAATGAAATAATCCAACTAAATGACCAACTAACCAACATCAGACAGGCACTACAGGCGCTGAGCCAGTAGAGTGTTATTTAGCCGATACCCTATCTGCTTCCTTAGCTGCAAGCCGTATACCGCCCGCTTTTAAGCCACGGACATTGTAATCTTGGGCTTTGAAGCCCTCTTCCAGCACTTTTAGGCGGGGCCTTGGCTTATATTTTACGGTGAAGGGGAACTTGGGCCTTGTGTCTACATGTAAAACGGTGGCGCCGTCAGGAACAAGGAAGTAATCTTTGTTCATTATCCAGCCCTCTATTACGCACCGTTTTATGCAGGGGTAACCGTTTTCTTTATCTTTGTAAATAATTGTAAATATGGTTTTAGCCAAAATATCTTTGTCCGCAACCCCTATCCACCAGGCATCCGCACCGGCGAACGATTTTTCCGGTAAATCCATGACTGTCCACATTCCGTTTTTGCGGATAACTAAGATTCGGTCAAAGGGAGAAACTTCACACACTTTGGAACCGCTTACATTTGTGCCAAGATAGCCGGATTTTGCATCGTATTTTAGTTCGACATCGCGGCGGACAACTTCTTTTGCTATTACCTTGTCAAAAGAGCCAACTACGGATTTCCGCGCTCCACCGCCAATTTCAGGGTTGGCTTTTATTTTTGCAATTACACTTTTTAAGTATGAAACGGAGTATGCCACAATATTTTTTAAGTGGTTATTTATTTCTTTAATTCTTGCCTTTATTGATTCCATCTCATCTTTTGCTTTGTTTATGTCGTATAACGATATTCTGCGGATTGGAATTCTTAGTAAATGTTCAATATCATCTTCCGTAATTTTGCGCGGCCCCACTTCTTTTAAGAAAGGTTTAAACCCGCTAATAACCGCATCTTGAACACCTTTTGCAGTTTTCATTTTTTCTATACCTTTGTAAATGCGCTCTTCTATGAAAATGCGTTCCAAGGTGCGCAGGTGCAATTTGTCCATTAACTCTTTTTTTTCAAGCTCCAGTTCTTTTGTAAGAATTTTTACAATTTGTTTTGCATGGTAGCGGATAATTTCATTTACCGTCATGACTGTGGGGTAACCGTTTTTAATCACCAAAAGATTAACGGAAATTGACTGTTCACATTCGGTAAACGCAAAAAGAGCGTCAATCGTTTCTTGGGCGTAAACGCCGCGGGCAAGTTTAATCTCTATTTCAACTTTGTCAGTTGTAAAATCATTAATGCCCTGTATTTTAAGCCTGCCGGCTTTTGCCGCGGTATCGATACTGTGAATAAGTCCCTCTGTGGTGGAACCAAACGGAAGCTCTGTAATTAAAATGCGTTTTGGGTCTGATGTATCAAGTTTTGCCCGCACTAATACCTTGCCGTTGCCGCCTCGGTATTCAGAAACATCGACGAAACCGCCGGTGGGGAAATCCGGGTATAGCTCAAACTTTTGGCCTTTTAGACAGGCAATTTCCGCTTCTATTACTTCTATAACATTGTGCGGTAAAATTTTTGTGGACATTCCAACCGCAATTCCTTCCACTCCTAAAACAAGAACCACTGGAATTTTAGCGGGAAAAAGAACAGGCTCTTTATTACGGCCGTCATAAGAGGCTGCCCACTCTGTCAACTTTGGATTATAAAAAATATCCTTGGCAAGGTTTGTTATGCGACACTCAATATAACGGGGAGCGGCAGCATCATCGCCTGTGTACAGGTTTCCAAAGTTTCCCTGCCTGTCAATGAACAGCTCTTTATTTGCAAGAACAACAAGGGCGGGGTTTATAGACTGCTCACCATGAGGGTGATACTTGGCGCAGTGGCCGGTAACATTTGCAACCTTGTGAAATTTGCCGTCATCCATTTCAAAGAGCGAATGAAGGATTCGCCTTTGGACAGGTTTAAGCCCGTCTTCTAAATCGGGGATGGCGCGGTCTTTTATTACATAAGACGCATATTCCAGAAAATTACGATCAAATAGGTTTTTTATGTATGCCATTATATTACTTTACAATTAATCCCGTTTTCTGACAAGCTTGCTAAGCAAACCTGTTTTATAACCCACACCAACCTGCCACATTTTGCGCTTATGATCCAAATCGGGGCCAAGATTGGAAGCATCAATATCAATAGTATAACGAGGCTCTATAACAAATATACCGGATTTAGTATTAAAGCAAAGTTCCAATCCGCCAAAATAAGAAAACTTAGAAGGGGTTACCGCATCCATTAAAGATATATAATTAAAAGACAAACCTCCGAATAATCCAAGCATAAGATTCTTTCCGGGTTTTAATACAATTTTCATAGCCAATGGGAATTCCAGTAAAAGATCGCGGTTTTCGTCTCCTCCCGATGTTTCTTGAATAACCTGCGCACCCGCTTCCAAAGCCAAAAAAGGCAAAAACTGCACTTCCAAAGCAAGATTCATCCCAAGATTTAAGTAGTTCATTGTATTATCTACAATATTTTCTCTTGGAGCCCATATAAAGCCATATTTAAAGAAAAACAATTTATCGCGCCAGTCATTAGAAAACCCAAATCTTTCAGTTTGATCATCAAAATCATCCTGCCGTCTTTCTTCTCTTAGCCGCCTTCTTCGTTGTGCCGGTGTTTCCTCCGGCTCTTCCGGCTCCGGTGTCAGGGCTATATAAGTCGGAATAACCCCCACATCGGGGGAATATGGCTCAGGGTCGGGTACTTGCATAAAAAAGTCGGTCATCATTTGGGATATGCCATGCTTTGTTTTATCGTCTAAATCATTAAAAACAAGCTGTTTTTCTGAAAGAAGCTCATTGGTACGGGTGCGCATCAATCTAACTACAAGAACAAATTCCGGCTGGTAGTCCTGTGAATATCGATTACTGGAAGTATCGTAAAAAAGAGCAGTGTCCCTGACTTCCCATGAAAGGAACTCCCTTCTGTCCCCGGTTGTCCTAGCCTGCCTATCGTTGGGAGGCTGGGGGGCAGTCTCATCTTCGACATCAAAAACCGGGTGAATTGTACCTCTAAGGATATAATCACTGCCTCTCCTACTCCAAACTAGCCCATAGTTCTGAAAAGCAACCTCATAGTTAATCCTGTCATATAAAAACGACTTAGCCTCGGCTGTCCCAACCCCTGTAATTGGCAGTACAAAAAACCGCGTTTCATTGGGAATTTGGGCAGATAAACCACCAACAACGAGGAAAAATATCGATATTAGCACCAAATTTGTAAGTTTTTTCACTATTTTAACTATAATACAGTTGAGCTAATTTTTCAAGGTTTCCGAGTAGGCGGGATTACCCTTTAACGCTGATTAACGCGGATTTAATTGATTTACGCGGAAATATTATTGACAGGTTTCTTAAAATAAGCTATATTTTAGTAATGATGAGAAAATTGGTCATTTTATTAATATTACTTGGGGTTTTTTACACTTCTTGCCCGAACCCGACGGATATTCAAGGGTTTATAGAGGATGAAAAAATCAAAGAATTAATAGATGATGGCAAAGAAGAAAAAGACCCTGAAGATCCTATCCCAATTGGGACACCGGAGCTTGAATGGTATTATATTGATGACCCGGAAACCACAGAAACCCTCGATAAAGGAGACACTCTTACAATCTTACTTGAAGAGATAATTATAGTAAAAATAACAAATAGTGAGGATTATTCAAAAATTGAGTGGTTTGGATCTAAAGATAGTGGAACCCCGTTAACCACCGGGGACACATTTACAATAGATACAACAGACTCAGCCCTATATGGCGATTTTGATAAAATTGGGACTTATCCCATGTCTGTAATGGCAACTTTGGAAGAAGGCGGAAAGACTACCAGCACCTTATTTACCATAAAGGTTATTGAGGTTATTGACTAAAAATATGAAATATTGTAATATAATTCTAAATGAAAAGGAGTTTACATGAAAATACTTAAAAAATTGGCTTTTGTCCTTTTGACCGCTTTAATTGCTCTGCATTTTACAAGCTGTCCAACAAGCTCAAAACCCAACCAAGTTGGCAACGGTTATGCCGCTATAAGCTTTAGCGGGGCAAATTTATCCAGAACCATCCTTCCGGATGAAGGCTCGATAATTGACAGTTTTGAATCTTTCAGGCTTGAATTCTCCCCCACAGCCGGATATGCAGAGCATGTTAATTATACTTATGATGAGCTTATTCTTAAAGCTAATATAGAAGATCCAATTTCCCTAGTACCGGGAAGATACGATTTAGTAGTAACTGCCTATATGAATGCCGCAGGAACCTTGCCGGCAGCAGAAACAAAAGAGGCTGTATCAATTATTATTAATGAAAATGATACAACAACTAAAGAAATAACATTGGTAACATACAGCCCCGGTGATGCTACCGGAGATGGTACTTATTCATGGGATTTCGACTTTTCCGGCATTTCTGCAACAACTTACAAAGTAGAAATGGAAATATTCGAAGATGGCAATACTACGGCTATATATACCATCGATCTCCTTGACACTGACGATGTTGCTGGTGATTGGGAAAACGATTTTACTGCCGACATTTCAACCGGCAAAGCGTATCTTGGTACAGGTTATTACGAAGTAAAATTCACATTAGAAGTTGAGGATGGTTCATGGCTAGCTAACAATCCCGCTTGGAATAATCTTAATATGGAAAACCCATTTGTAAATGGTAAATTTGAATTTTCACAAGCTCTTTGGGTATACCAGAATTTAGACAGTGAATTTGAATTTGATTTTACAGATGACTCTTTTGGTCCGCAAAAAGTAACATTTAAATACCTTGATGGTCTTCAAAATAATACAGCTACACCGGACACTTATGGCTACGCTGTTCTTGGCAAACCTGTTGACGCAAGTTATTTCCCGGTAGATGGTGCTTCCAATTATGAAAAAGATGTTTATAACAAAACATTTACAGACCCCGCTCCCGGTTCCACTCCTGTAAGATATTTCTTTGCCGGCTGGTGGACTAGAGACGGCAGCGCAGAAGGCGGTCTTCCCGGTATTGATCCGGATGAAGATCCTTACGATCCTTCAATGACAGCTCATCCAACATGGGGAAACCTTTTTACAGATGTTCCGGTAACTGTAGGCGGTGTGACTGTTGACCGAATTAATATTTTTGGTGACATTACAGTTTACGCCAGATGGGTACAAGACGGTGATATTGAACTTGAATTTGAAATTGAACCTCTTGGCGGTAACTTAATAGAAGTAACCTATACTGTTGGCGGCGCTCCCATAGATGTACCTATCGGAGATAAAATAACTATTGCAGCTTTAGATGACATAGCATCAATCACCGTTACTAATGTCGAAAATTCAGCTGGCGATACATTATTATCTGACATTGAATACTATTACAACAATGTTTTAATAGCCGGAGCCTCAATTGGCGGTGATGACGACGAAAGACTTGTTGTTCTTACTACCGGCAGACTCCAACCTGCAGGCAGTCCGTTTATTAAAGGATTTGAACATATAGTAGTAATAAAGGCAAAAGACGAAGAAAATAACAATGCATCCCAGAGTTTCTGGTTTATATTAGAAATTGAGAAAGACTAATAATACAAGGAGAAAAAGATTATGAAGAAAAGAATTTTTAAAGTATTTACCGCATTGGTAATAGGATTAGCAGTCCTACTAGTAGCAGCCTGCCCCGGAGAAGTCCAAAAAACAGACGGCTTCGGCTATGTAACCCTAAACATCGGCGACACCCACCTAACCCGAACCATCCGCCCCGATTCAACTGATGTCGAAGACAGCATTGAATCCTACAAACTTACATTTACTGCAAAAAGCGGCTATGCACACACACTTGGTTATTACGCAGGCGGAACAGAGGGAGCTGTAGAAATAACAATTGAAAATACTTCTACAATTGATACCATTGCTCTTGTACCGGGGTTATATGATTTAAAAGTAATTGCATATACCGAACCTGTTGCTACTCAGGCTGTTGCTAATGCTGTTGCAGAAGGTACTAAAGAAGATATAAGAGTTTCAGAAAACGCTATGATTGCTGTTTCTGTCAGCTTGTCTGCATTTGAACCTAACGGAGATGGTGAAGGAACATTCTCATGGGATATTACTTTTTCAGGAGTTCTTGCTTCACTTACTGCAGGATCATATACTGCTGAAATGGAAATAACAACGGTTACCCCCGCCCTGCCAAAAATAAATTTACTTACGAGGGGTGAAAGCACCCAAATACTTGATTCCGGATATTATGAAGTAACGGTTACACTAGAAGCTACAGATGGTGATTGGGGAACACTTACTAATCATGCAGTAGAAGCTGCTGACGCTAAACTAACTTTTACCCAAGCACTTTGGGTATATCAGAATATGATCAGTCATTTTGCATTTGATTTTTCAGAGAGATCTTTTGGTGCACAAGAAGTAATCTTCAATTTTAAAGATGGCATGGCTGGTGCAGGTACTGAAACAGCCCCTGTAAAAAGATATACAGCACTTGGCGGCACAGTAGATTTACCCACTAAAGCAGCCCCGTCTACTGAAGAAGTATATGAATTTGGTAAAAAATATCCTTTTGGTACTGAATATTATACATTTGTAGGCTGGTGGACAAGAGATGGCAGTGCATATAGCGGCGCAACAGCTCTTGATTTTGTTACAGATTATAACACATACTGGGGGCAAAGATTTACTGACAGTACTCCTGTATTGGGTAATATACAAGTTCACGCATGGTGGGTAAAAGCGTTAGATTTAGATATAGACTTTGACCCAGACTCAATCGCCGGAACTGATTTTGAATTAGAAATTTCTACGGGTGGTGCTTTTACTACATTAACAGCTCCTTCCACAGATATTCTAACTACAGTAACAACTGTAACATTAAGAATTAGCAACCCTGGAGATTTTGATGACATAAAATGGTATGATTCCATTTCTGGACAATTAACCCCAGAAGCCTCAGGAGATATTTTAATTACAGTAGGTAATTATCCATTTATCAGAGGTTTTGAAAACACAATTACTATAATAGCAAAAGATGATGACAATAATCCAGAAAGCGTGGTGTTCAAATTGAATTTCTTAACAACACCATAACAACCAACCCAACAAACACAAAGCCCGGTATCCAAAAGGTACCGGGTTTTTTTGTGGGCGGCATAAACCCTCGCGCTACTTGCAGCGCAGCTTCCAGCAAAGGCGCAGAGACGCAGAGAACGCGAAGAACTGCTCTGCGCTCTCTACTCTCCGCGTACTCAGCGCGAGAGATTATGTAGAAAGAGAGAGAAAAAGGTTGACAGGGTGGGGATATTGGGGGTATATTAAATAATATGACATTAACACAAACCGTAGAAATACCGGAAAATCGGTGGTTAAAAATCAAAGTACCTCGTGAAATCCCATCTGGGAAAGCTCGGTTCGAGTACAGAATCATTCCCTTTGTTAAAGAAAAACCCTCAACACCTTCCAAAAGGAAATTAACAGCAGAGGAAGAGGCAGAGCATATTAAACTTAATTTTGAAAGAATCAACAAGGAAGCAATGGATGTATTTGAAGACCAAAAGTGGATTTTTGAATCAGATGAAGGGTGGGAAAAAGAATGAAGCC
>Ga0099364_10014824_pt1 | contig 10329 bp, 7 predicted proteins | sample TergutTh196P3_FD_73070 | JGI IMG/M metagenome (GOLD analysis project Ga0099364, IMG submission 73070) | Microcerotermes parvus P3 segment gut microbial communities from Pointe-Noire, Republic of the Congo - Th196 P3 | ecosystem: Host-associated > Arthropoda: Insects > Digestive system > Gut ...
ATGGTTAAAATCTGCGCCATATTGCATAGTTCCCGATTTGGGAGAGGTTAGGTCGCCGCTTGTAGAGGGTTGTGTGCCAAACCAAACTTCGCCGCGAATGTTGGTAATTCCCCACGAACTTTGTGCGGCAAATTGCGCATCAATACCATAATATTGTCGATAGTTTTTTCCCAACGTATCCACATCTTTCTCTTTCCACCCCAATAACCCGTCATCATCTTTTTGTATGCTAAACAGTGTTGTGGTGCGATTGGTTACACTTCCGTAATAAACAGAAGCACCTACACCAAACATTACTTTCGACCATTTTTTATCATATTTTAGGTGTCCTATTAAGTCCATTTTGCCGTTATCGGGGAGTGTGATACCGTTTCCGCAAAATGCACCGATATCTAATTTCAATCCCTCGATGGCGGTTCCTTTAGGTGCGGCAATGGTTAGCATAGTGCCCAAATCTCTTTCATCGGGAAACAATTTTTGGTACAGGATTGTTCTTTCAGGGCTTTCTCTACTTGAAGATGAATAAGTAATTTCATCTCCAAATGGTCGGTTGAAAATACCGGCAGTAAGCGAAAAAACATTAAGCCAGGGTTCAGATACTTTGATATAAGCGTCTTTCACAGCAAATCCTTTTTCAGTCATATCCATTTGAAATACGGCAGAGCCGAACGATTCTTCCCACGCAATTTTAACACGACCACGCCTAATTCCGAAACGGAAAAAATTATCGGTGTTAGATTTTTCATTTTCGGCATCATATTTTCCATCTTTGGTATTGTCAAATCGGGTTGGATTTCCCACTTTTGTTGAGGCAAACTCTTGTCCTACTTCAAATTGTGCTTGAAAATACCCGGAAATCTTTAACTTTTTCAATTTTTTAATCTCACTCGCATTGTTTTCAACATTCTCTTGAATAATCTCTATTTCTGTTTTTTCAGGTTCAAGCATAAATTGGTCGTTTTGAGCAGAAAGCGAGAAAGCAGAAAGCAGAAAGCAGAAAGCAGAAAGCATACCTAAAACCTTATTTTCAAAAAGTACCCTTAGTAGCGGTGTGAGGTGAGAGGTATGGGGTTTGGGGTTATTTGATGTTATTTTTTTCATATAATTATTCATTAGAAAGATATCCCACTTTTTCCACAATCTTTTGTCCTTCATTAGAGAGTACGAAATCGATGAACGGTTTCACTTTTTTCTCATTATTGAGACTATAATAATAGTATAACGGGCGCACTACCGGATAGGTTTTGTTTTTGGCATTAGCAACGGTTGGTTCTACAAACGTTTTACCGTCATAACTTACATGAATGGCTTTTACTTCTTTATTCACATAAGCCAAACCCACATAGCCGATGGCACCTTTGGTTTGTTTTATCGATTGAATAATGGCACCTGTGGCGGGCATTGAAAGAACAGAAGAAACGTAGTTTTTGTTTTTCATAACATGCTCTTTAAAAAACTCATAAGTACCTGATGAACTTTCACGCGAATAAACAACAATTTTCATATCACTACCGCCAACATCTTTCCAGTTGGTAATTTTTCCGGTGTAGATTTGCTCTAATTGTTGACGTGTTAAGTTTTTTACCGGATTATCCGGATTTACGATAACTGCCAAAGCGTCATAACCGATAATTACTTCTTTGGGTGTTTTTCCTGCATCCGACATTTTTTGTTTTTCATCGAATTTCATAGGGCGCGAACTTTGTGCGATGTCGCAAGTGCCTGAAATGAGCGCGGCAATACCCACGCCGGAACCACCGCCGGTTACGGTTACATTGCCTCCTTTTTTTCCGAAAGTTTCGGCTTCTTGTTGAGAAACGGGCAAACAGGTGTCAGAACCTTTTACCACAATTTGCGCATTTGCAAAAGGATTGATGAGGGCAAACAACCCCAATCCTACCACAAGGGATTTTAAATTTGTGAACTTTTTCATAAAAAATTAAGATTTGGTTTTTACTTTTTTTTTAGTACCGCAAAAAAGCAATGTAATAATCACCAAACCGTTTCAAAATAATGTAGTTTTTATGAAAAAAAAGTTTAGGAAATGTTACAACTTTATTTTTACTCCACCCAAGAAATTTATCCCCGCCTGTGGAAAATAACCATCTTCAAAATATTCTTCACCATCCGCTTGCGCACGCCATAACCACGCATTACTCTCATATTTTGCATTGAATAAATTATTAACACTGAAAAACAAAGTCAAATTTAACTTCTTCAATTTTGGAATTTCATAACTTACATTCAAATTGTTTACACAATAGGGTTTTAAAATAAAATTGTTATCTTGCGAATTATCAATATATTGTTTACTTACAAATTGAGTAAAAAGATTTACACTGAAATTTTTAAACGGATAAAACTGAAACAAATTTGATGCCACAATTGCAGGTGAAAATGAAATGGTGGTATTTTTCATATTCGTACACAATAATCCTGTAAAATTCCAAACCGAATCATATTCTTCTACATAATGTTCATAATTAAGAATTTTATTCAAACTAACCGTTCCGGAAATTTTCCAATGGAAAAATTTTACAGGTTGGTAATTTGCCACTAATTCTACCCCCAAACGATAACTGTTTTTCACGTTGGTCATAATGGCTGCCCCCACACCATTGATTTGTCCTGTTAAAACCAACTGATTATCATACAACATATAATATCCGTTTGCATTAAATCTGAATTTCTTCATATCTAATGTATAACCCAATTCAAAATCGTATAAAGTTTCCGGTTGAGGAGTTATTCCAAAAAGGGCATCAATTAAATCGGAGCGAGTGGGTTCGCGGTTTGCCACAGCAAAAGAAAAATAGGTTGTATGTTCAATGTTCCGTTTTTTCCACGAGTAACTGAGTGCGACTTTTGGGTTTAAAAACTTATCCCACACATAACTTTGCGAAATATCCACCAAGCCATCATCTATTCCTTTTATTTTGTAATTAATATAACGATATTGAAAATCAATATAAGCAAACAAACCTTTGTAAGTATATCCTAATGAGGCAACTAAATTTGCCTGTATCTTCTCCCCTACCCCATAATACCACTCATAATTGGGCGATATGTTTTCTAAATATTTTCCCCAAATTATGTTTCCGTAATGTTTTCCCGAATAATTGTTTAACGCAGCGCGGGCACTTAAAAACAATATATGCTCTTCTTTGATTTCAAACTCTTTGGTAGAATTAAAAACAACACCATAGAAATAATTATCTAAATATTTTCGGGTAATAAAATCTGATTTTTTAATGGTTGTATCTTTCATTTCAAAATCGGGTAATCCATACGTTAAAAATTTTCTATCTTGTTTATATTGTTCGTAATAACCGATGCCACGAGTAAGGTGTGCCCCAATATTCATTTCAAACCTTCTTTTAAGATTTTTATAATCGTAAAACAGTTGGTAATGGGTTTGTTGGTAATTATCAGTTTCATTATCATAATGTTGTGAAATTCCATCAGCATCGTAAAACAAGCCGCAACTGTTATATCTGCGGTTTTCATTAAGTAAATAAGAGGGTACGCCGTTACATGCCAAATTTGATTTTTCATTACCATAAAAAATATTGAATTTCAATTTACTAAGATTTGTTTTTATTTTTTTAGGAAGAAAAATATCGGTAGTAACAAACAATGAATTAAGATTAACATTTGAGTTATCAATAAAACCGTTGGAAAGAATATTAGAGTAAGAAACAGTGGTTGAAACTATATCTTTTATCATTCCTGTTGAGGCGGTTACGCTGTTTCGGAAAGTATGGAAAGAACCGGCGGCGGTGGTAAACTCAACAAACGGTTGGTAATTAGGTTGTAAAGTATTAAAATTCATAGATGCACCGAATGCTGCGGCACCGTTGTTCGACATTCCCACGCCGCGTTGCACATTAAGATTTTGAACCACAGACCCTAAAGCAGGCAGATTGACCAACCAAGTGCCTTGCGATTCCGCGTCATTCAAAGCAATACCGTTGAAAGTAACATTAATGCGTGTTTGGTCAATTCCGCGCAATCGCATATAGGTATAACCCAACCCCGTGCCTGCATCGGAAGTTGTAATCATAGAAGGAATAAGGTCGAAAAGATTGTTGATACTGCCGTTTCCTAAATTATTCTGAATATCTGTTTTTGTGATGGTAGTTGCCGAAAAAGTTTTTTCCAACGATTCGGGGGCTTTCACTAATACCTCAACTCCCAAAAGTTCTTTTCCCGCAATCGAGTCGGTAGGAAGGGTTTGAGCAGAAAGAGAAGAAAGCAGAAAGCAGAAAGCAGAAAGCAGAATGAGGTGTGAGGTGTGAGGTGTGAGGTGTGAGGGTAATAAATCCCCTTCAAATTTTGAAGGGGTGGCTCGCAAAGCGAGACGGGGTAGTTTAACTTGTAACTTGTAACTCATAAATTTGAACTTTAAATTTTTAAATTTTTAAATCTTAAATCTTAATTCTTAATTCTTAATTAATAAATGAGAGGTTCTAAGAAAAATTGACGATTACTTTTCCTCCGCCGGCATTATCCGGATCAGGTTCAATGGGTTTAATCTCAGCCTTTCAGCACCCCTTCATTTTCGGCGGCAAAAATAGAGTTTTTTTGATTGAATGAAAGTAGCAGAAAAAAAAATTAATATTTATCTGTAAAAGAGTTTTTTATTCAGTGGTTTTTGTGCTGATTAAACCTGCTTTTTTTAACTTGTTTACTGATTTAATGAAATCTGCCAATTTATCAGGTGTAATGCTAAAATGAATATGAATGGTTGATGGGTTTTGAATTTCAGCCTCTCTTTTTTTGATATATACTTCAGAAATAAAATCATAATGCAAAACATCCGATATTTTACATAAAAGCGTAATATCTATGGTTTTGCTCTCAAAAATACCATAAATATTGGTTCTATAGGTGTCAAGCATTCGCGCAAATTGAGAAACCGTTAACCCACTTTGATTAAAAATGAGTTGAATTTTATTTCCAATATGAATTTCGTCGTAGTACATTGAGGTAATTTTAGAAGTTTTTTATAGTTTTTGCACGCAAACAGATTTTATTCAAAAAAAACAATGTGTCGTAAAATAGAACACTTTTAAATAAAAAATTTTCAAAAACGTTAAAAATGTGTCTAAATATTATACACATTTGATAGGTTACTTTTTTATAAAAAGTGGTTTTACAACCATATCAAATATAGATTTTTTTTAAAATTTCGATTATGAATAATTTTTTTCTACGTTTGCACGCAAAATTTTAAAAAGTATGCGATTTCAATTTTCAGATTTTCACATCATCAATAAGGATACCATTAAAGAAATTTATATTCCTGTTCCTAAATCTGCGCACAAGGGCAGCAATGGGTTTGGGTTGTTGATTGCGGGTTCACAATCAATGAAGGGGGCTGCATTATTGTCGGCAAAAGCGGCGTTACGTTCCGGAATCGGAAAACTCATCGTTCACGCGCCCACAGAGGTTTTAAACAAACTGATAGTTGCTGTTCCCGAAACTATGACAGATGCGGATGAAAATCCTTACTTTTTTTCCTCTTTACCTCAAAATATTGCTCAATACGATGCCCTTGCCATTGGACCCGGCTTAGCAAATAATAGGATTACTGAAAAAGGATTTTTAGAATTATTAGAAAAAAGACTCCCCTACCCTATTATTGTGGATGCCGATGCTTTAAATATTTTAGCAGATAATAAAGATTGGTTACATTTAATTCCCCGCAATTCTATCATTACCCCACATTTAGGAGAGTTTGACAGGTTGTTTGGAAAATCTGCGAACAGGTTTGAAAGAGTGTTAAAATCTCAGGATTTTGCACAAAAGTATGGGATAAATGTTATTTTAAAGGGACATTATTCTACCATAGCAACTTTTGAGGGTAAGGTCTTTTTGAACACAACGGGCAATCAAGGTATGGCAACGGCGGGCAGTGGTGATGTTTTAACCGGTATTCTTTTAGGATTGCTTGCCAAAGGATATGCTCCCGAAAATGCCGCAAAATTAGGTGTTTATCTGCATGGATTAGCAGGTGATATCGCATTAAAAAAGCAATCTTACGAAAGTATGATTGCTTCAGATATTATTGAAAATTTGGGATATGCTTTGAAAGAAGTTTCGCGATACACCTCTTACCTCACACCACAAACCTCAAACCTCATTCATTAATCTTCCTCTTTGTTTTCTTCTTCGTATTTCTTAATGATATCACTTTGAACATCGGCAGGAACTTGTTGATATTCTGCAAATCTCATACCATAAGAAGCACGTCCTGATGTTATGGAACTTAATGTAGTAGAATACTTGTTCATTTCTGCTAATGGAACTTTGGCGCGAATTTTTTGAAATTCTCCTTCGCTGTCCATACCCATTACCACACCTCTTCTTCCTTGAAGGTCGGTCATCACATCGCCCATTCTTTCCGAAGGAACGAAAATTTCCACATCGTAAATAGGTTCCAAAATTTTAGGACCTGCATTTTTGAACGCTTCACGGAATGCATTACGACCTGCTAATTTAAACGCCATTTCGTTAGAATCTACAGGGTGCATTTTGCCGTCGAAAATATTGATAACGATATCGCGTGCATAAGAACCTGTGAGCGGTCCCTCTTCCATTTTTTCATTGATACCTTTTAAAATTGCCGGCATAAAACGTGCATCAATAGCACCACCCACAATACAGTTGTTGAAAACAAGTTTACCGCCCCATTGCAAGTCGTAGGTATCCTGTCCGCGAACGGGGTATTTGCTTTGGTTGGGCATACCATCATAATAAGGCTCAATAAGCATCCAAACTTCGCCAAATTGCCCTGCGCCGCCCGACTGTTTTTTGTGGCGGTACATTGCTTCGGAGGATTTAGTTATGGTTTCGCGGTACGGAATTTTAGGTGGATAAAACTCAATCTCAATTTTGTTCAACTTTTCAATCATCCATTTCATTATGTTGAGGTGTTGTTCGCCTTGCCCTGAAATAATAACCTGTTTTAGTTCTTTCGATTGTTCGCCCAAGAAAGTAAGGTCTGTTTTTTTGAAGTCGTTTAAGATTGCCCCTAATTTTTCATCATCGGAACTGTTTTTCGCACGCACGGCTGTACGGAATTTTGGGTCTGGGTATTCGGTGGGGATAATCACTTCATCGCCCGATTTCACTAAGGTTTGACCGGTTTGTGTTCCTTTCAGTTTGATGGTAGCGATAATATCTCCTGCTACTGCTTTTTCAATCTTTTCTCGGTTTTTTCCTGCGATACTAAACAGTTGCGACAAACGCTCTTTGCTGTTTGAGACGGTGTTTACCATATCCATAGCTTCCGTGATTTCGCCGCCGTACAGTTTCATAAAAGAAACTTCGCCAAGGTGTTGTTCTATCGCGGTTTTGAAAACGTAAGCGATAGCGGGGTCGGTGGTTTTGCAAGTAAAAGTTTTTCCTGATTCGGTTTTTGCTCCGGGCATTTCATCGGGTGAAGGGGCACTTGATTTGAGGATATCCATAAGTCTTGTAACGCCTTGGTCGTTTTTGGTAGCCACACAAATAACGGGGAAAGTACCGCGAGAGATAATTCCGAGTTTCAATCCGTGAGCCATTTCTGCCTCGGTTAATGTTCCTTCTTCAAAGAATTTTTCCATCAATTTTTCGTCGTTTTCTGCAGCGGCTTCTATCAGTGCATTGTGCATCTCTTCTGCTTTATCTTTTTCGCCGGCGGGAATCTCTTCCACCACTACTTTTCCACCACCTGCGGGGAATTTCAACAGTTTCATTTGTAATAGGTCAATCACTGCATCAAATCCAACACCTGCATTTACAGGATATTGGAAAGGCATTACGCTATTTCCGAAGTAATGTTTCAGTTGACGTAAAGTTTCATCAAAGTTTGCTTTTTCGTGGTCTAACTGATTGGCAATGAAAAACACCGGAGTATTCATTTTTTTTGTCCAGCGCCATTGAATTTCGGCACCTACATCTACGCCATTTTGCGTATTGATAACCATAAGTGTAGCATCTGCTACTCGAAGTGCGCCGATGGCTTCCCCAACGAAGTCATCAAAACCGGGGCAATCAATCATATTGAATTTACAACCTGCATATTCTGAATACATTACTGTTGAATAGATAGATTGTTGTCTTTCCAACTCAATTTCTCTATAGTCAGATATTGTATTTTTATCTTCTATGGTTCCGCGTCTGCTCACAACGCCTCCGTGAAAAGCCATAGTTTCTGCCAATGTGGTTTTTCCTGTACGATTACCGCCAATGAGGGCAAAATTTCTAATTTCTTTGGTTTGATAAACTTTCATTGTTTAATTTATTTGTTTGATTATTAATTTATTATTATTTTTTTAAAAGGGGCGCAAATATAGAGTTTTTTTGTAAACAGATGAAAAATAATTTTCAATGAAAAGTTTTTTAAATAGTAACTGATACATATAAAATGATATTTTTGCGAAAATTTTTAAAGATGAACCAAACTCATTTTTGCAACACATAATTTATAAAATAACCAAACATTATGGAAAATCAAAACATTTCAAAAGTAGATTGTGGTTGCAGCGACGGTTGCTGCACACCCCCAAAGAAAAAAAATAATCTTTGGAAAGTAATTATTTTTGCAGTCATTATCCTTGCAGCAGGGGCAATAATAACTGTAAAATTAGTGAGCAAAAAAGACACAACACCCGAAAAATGCTGTCCTGATACGGAAAATTCAACTTGTTGTCCACAATCTAAAACAGAGGAATAATGAACGAATGGATAAATTCAGTTATTAGTTCCGACCAAGCAGGAATAATAGCCTTTGCCGCGGTATTTCTGTTGGGCGTTATTAGTGTTTTCACTTGTGCCTGCAATTTTGCCGTACTCGGCGTTGTAGGCGGATACACAGGCACGGTAAGCGCAGCAGGCAAAACAAAAACAGTAGTTGTAAGTAGTCTGTTTTTTCTGTTAGGCACAGTTGTCGCTCTGTCCGCAGTGGGTTGTTTAATCGGATTTGCAAGCGAATTTGTAAATGCAACAATGGGGAATTATTGGAAAATTGCAGCAGGCATTATCGCCATTTTTTTCGGAGTTTACACGCTCGACATTCTACCTTTCAAAATAAAAGGAATATCAACTAACTTTCAGAGTAAAAAAAGTGGCATTGCAGGAGCGATAATATTCGGTTTTGTAATGGGCGGGGCTACCTCGCTCGGCAGTTTATGTTGCAACCCCATTTTCCCTGTCGTTTTGGGTGCTTCGTTTCTGAAAGGAAGTACACTCTGGGGGGTTGCCTTGCTGTTTTTCTACGCATTAGGCTATGGCGTTACACTTTCAGCGGCTATGCTCGGCGTTGGTTTGGGGCTGGGAAAAATATCAAACATTCTCTCAAAATCAGCAGTAGTGATAAAGTATGTAGGCGGTATTACGCTAATCGTTCTGGGTTTTTATCTTCTTGTAACTATTTAAAAGTATATGAAATCGCATTTTATCATAGGAGAAATTAAAACAGAAACAGGTAATATTCAGCAAGTTTCAACAGAATGGTCAAATAAAGACTATCTTTCAACCATAAAAGTTCGTTGGTCAATCGGCAGAATGAATTACAAGGTAACGCCCAACTTATACGCTGTGGGTAATCCGGATAAAGACTCTGATGTATATGTTTCCTGTAATTTCAAATTGAGTTTCGATATTCTACGCCGTGCTTTAAAAGGATTGAATGCTTGGATTTTGGTACTTGACACAAAAGGTATAAATGTTTGGTGTGCAGCAGGAAAAGGAACTTTTGGCACAAAAGAACTCGCTTTCAGAATAAAAGAACACCAACTTGAAAAAGTTGTAAATCACAAAAAAATTATAGTTCCACAGTTGGGGGCAACGGGCGTTTCGGCTTATAAAATAAAGGAAGAAACAGGATTTAAGGTGATTTTCGGACCCATAAAAGCAGACGATATTCCTGCATTTGTTAAAAACGGATACAAAGCAACCCCCGAAATGAGAAAAATCAATTTTAATCTTTGGGAAAGGGCAAAACTTATACCTGTTGAATTGTTTTATGCCAAATATTATTTGCTTTTAATTCCTGCCATTTTCTTTATACTTTCGGGCTTTAATGCGCACGGGTTTTCTGTGGATTCCTCGTGGAGTAATGGCGGTAGAGCAATTCTCAATCTCTGTATTGCCTACTTGTCCGGATGCGTACTAACGCCCATTCTTTTACCTATAATTCCATTCAAAAGATTTTCACTAAAAGGAGTTATTATTGGTTGGCTTATGGCAATTTTATTATTATACTTTAACTTTCTGGGCACGAACATTTTGGAAATGATATCGTGGTTTCTACTTATTGGCGGAATTTCATCATTTATGGCT
>Ga0099364_10014825_pt1 | contig 10329 bp, 9 predicted proteins | sample TergutTh196P3_FD_73070 | JGI IMG/M metagenome (GOLD analysis project Ga0099364, IMG submission 73070) | Microcerotermes parvus P3 segment gut microbial communities from Pointe-Noire, Republic of the Congo - Th196 P3 | ecosystem: Host-associated > Arthropoda: Insects > Digestive system > Gut ...
GGTAAAGCGGCATTTTTGATGAATGTCGGCTCATATCGGCTCATTGATTTGGTCAAACGGCTAGGGAGCACCATCGAAGCGGTTGTTCGGACTCACTTGCAAAAAATCGTCGCGACAGATTATCCCGAATTTTGGACCCCGGAAAAAGGAGAACGCCAAGGTCCCATTCTCTTGCTTAACGCAAGGGCTGTTCCCCATGCCAAACTTCTCGAGATTCTCAAGAAACTGATCAACCAAGAGCAAAGCGGAATCGTTCACAAAGGACATCAAATCGCTTGTGTTTATCTTTCCGGACAGCATCATTCCGCATTGCCGAATCAAATCATCGGTGCCGGACAACTCATGGGCTTGGTCAGTGACAGGAAACTCGATTCGATCGATGCCAATATTCCGCTCATTGAGTACACGCACGATCTTGTCCGGTTCCAAATGGAGATGCTTAACGAAAATCTGGAAGATCGGCTTCGGATGGGGAATTTCAGGGAACTCGAAGACGGCGTATTTGCCGCCGGCGGCGTGTCGATTGGCAATTATCACGTGTTCGACACGAAAAAAGGTCCGATTTTGCTCGAAAACGGCGTCAACATCGGTCCCTATTGCTTCATTCGCGGTCCGGTTTATATCGGTGAAAAAACGAAAGTGATCGAACATTCGGCAATTAAAGACTTCGTGACGGTTATGGAAACAGCCAAGATCGGCGGCGAAGTGGAAACTTCGACCATTGGTGCGTACTCGAACAAGCAACATCACGGTTTTCTCGGACATAGTTACCTTGGCAATTGGATCAATCTCGGTGCCGGAACATGCAACAGCGATTTGAAAAACACCTACGGCGAAGTAACAACAGAGTTTTCCGGTCGAAAAATCAAGTCCGGAATGCAATTCCTCGGTTGCGTGGTCGGCGATTATTCGAAAACCGCAATCAATACAAGCATTTTTACCGGTAAAATCATCGGAGCCTGTAGCATGGTTTACGGATTCGTAACAACGAACGTCCCGAGTTTTGTGAATTACGCCCGGTCGTTCGGACAGGTGACAGAGGCGACCCTTGACGTCGTGATTGCTTCGCAAGAGAGAATGTTCAAGCGGCGAAACGTGGAGCAACGAGAATGCGACCGGCAACTTTTACGGGATATTTACGACCTGACGCGAAATGAACGGCAATTGGCGAACGAACCGTTATCGTTGTAATTTTTGAAAAAATCGATTAAACAACTCGACAAGGAAAACCGAGTGATCTGTTGTTTGTCCGGTTTCATCGAAAATCGTCGTGATCGGGACCGCTTTCAGTTCGTCCGGGATATGTGTAACAGAGTTGTTCGTGTTAATTCCGATCCCGAAAATCGCATAATCCGGTTTCGGACTTTCGATGAGAATCCCGCCAACCTTCTTTCCGTTAAGGTAAACATCATTCGGCAGACGGACTTCAAGTGAATGTTCGGGAGCAACCGCACTTCGGATTGTTTCGCCGACGACCTCGGCAACAATCGGCGAAAACGAGGCCAATTCCTCCCGGTCCAACCCGATTTCCGCGAGATTTAGGGCAAGCGAAACGGCAACGGCCCCTTTCCCGGTCCACCATTTCTTGGCCCCGCGTCCGCGCCCGGCGGTTTGTTCCGCGGCGGAAATCAAGAGCGGAAATACTAGTGGAACGACATCTCCGGACAAAAGTTCTTTGGCGTAATCATTTGTCGAGCCGATGGTTTGGAAAAACATCGCCGCACGAATCGGCGTTTGGCTCAGAATCGCACGTTCCACCTCGGAATTTGAATTAATGAGCATCGTCTTCAGGGTGAACGTGCTGATGGTGTTCATCGAGTGGTATTTTGCTTTTCACCAGCAATGCAAGTGCCGAAATCAACTCAATGCACCAATAATAAACATGGGCAAGCAGACTTCCGGAGGCACCGCTGCAAAACCACAGCAAAAGCGTGTGTACAATCGCAAGGCGTCTTTCGGGTACGCCGATTTCCGAAAACGACGTCACAAGAAACAGTCCGCAAATCAAGCCGCTCCAGAATCCACAGCATTGATAACAGGTGAGAATTCCTTCCAGGAATTCCGAAAACGTGAATCTTGGTTTGAGATTCAGGCGTTCCCGTTTTTCCCGAATCAGCCGGGTGCGTTCAAAAAGATGGCCGCGCAAAGGCGCAAGGATTTTTCCATCAACAAGAATCGCCGTCAGTCCCACTGACGCAATCGCAAAAAGCAAAAGTTCAAACATTTGTTAATTATGAATTATGAATTATGAATTATGAACTGCTCCAAAATTCATAATCCAGAATTCAGAATTAATGAACTACCAAAGCCAATTCGATTTCTGCACCGCGCTCTGGAGCCGGTTATTGCTACTGAGACTGCTCGAGGCCTTGCTGTTTGCGTTATAGGAAGACGCCGGGGCTTTCGGGCAGGTCGGGCAGTTCGAGCTTGTCCTCGACGCAGTTTGGGAGCTACTGGAACTTCCACGATTACAGCCTGGGCAATTCACATTGGAACCGGAACTGGAATTTGTCCGCGCGGCACTCGAAAGTGTATTCGATTTGGAACTCGAACTCGGGTTTGCCCGCGAGGCGTTCGAAAGTGTATTCGCTTTTGACGGAGAGTAAAAGGCGGAACTATTGCCGGCACAGTTCGGACAACTCGCCGATTTTGCCTGTCCACAAGTCGGGCAAGAGGCACTGGAAGCGGAACCCGACGACCTCGAGTTGAGACTACTGAGGGCATTGCTGTAGCCGGAAGAATAAATACTGTTGACGGACATGCTGATCTCCTAAAACGTGGCAGGGGAATGAACTTGGAATTTACACATTTACCGCGTGAAATTTTTAAATATCCTCTCGCTTTTTATTATCGCTTACGATTTCCTGTCTGGCAAATAAAAAACGATATTTTTCAGGATATTACGATTACGCAAACTTTACGGCTTCCTGCTTTCCACTTTTCTCATTTTTCCTCTTGCATTGTTTCGCACTTTTTGAGATAATTCCCCTGCTCTGAGTGGAGAATGCACACCGGTTATTTTACCCAGTTTTCGTAGTTGCCCTTTTTGGCAAGATACGAAATTTAGCAAAAAAGTTTTTTTCGCCGTTTTTTTGAACCGATACCTCTATGGGGAGGGTTCTTCCCGGTGGAAAAACGGATTTTTTTTCAATGGCCGAGTTTTGGAAGGAAAGCACGACCTATACTTACCTATACCTACTCGGTTCAGGGCTGTCGAAGACTCCCCAGCGACGGTTTGTCGCAAATTTTTCAAAAATTTTTGAAATTTTAAGAACACCTTGTCGTTCGGTGCGTATTACCCCCTGTGAGGCTCATTAATGAGCCGTATTTGATGGAACGACAACACAGCGAAACCGAAAGGCCTCGCGTTTTTCCCGAAGGGAGAACAGAAATGGAACTCTACAATTCTCAATTCATTCATAACGCCCATTCCGTAAGTGCTCCCCATTTTCGCGGGGGTGGGACACAATCGCCGCTGGAAACGAACCGTATTTCGGCTCCCATTCGCGACGAAATCACGTTGTCCAAAGAATCGCAAGCGTTAGGTAACATTAAACCGGCTTTGGACTCTTCGTCGTCCGCCGCGCCGCGGTTGGATTTAATCAACCGCCTCCGTTCGGAAATCGCCGCCGGAACCTACGACACGCCGGAGAAATTCGAAACGGCCTTGAGCCGGATGCTCGGAGCGAGATAAGAACGCATGTATCCCATGGAAACACTTTCCTGGTCTGGAGATCACCTTACCGGATTTTTGCGGTTGATTGACCAAACGCTTCTCCCGGCGGAGCTTGTCGAGATCGATTGCCGATCTGTCAAAGTCGTTTGGGAGGCGATCAAATCCCTGCGGGTACGCGGTGCTCCAGCGATTGGAATTTCTGCCGCTTACGGCGTTTGTGTCGGCTTGCAACCGGTTCTACGGGAACCCCGGAATTGCACCGAAGAGGTGTTCTTTGCGCAATTGGAAAAAATTATCTCCTATTTGGCTTCAAGCCGCCCGACGGCAGTTAATCTTTTTTGGGCTTTGGACCGAATGAAAGCCAAAGCGTTTTCTCTTCGGGAAAAACCGGCTCATGAAATCGCGGTTGCACTTTTAATCGAAGCGAAAGCGATTCACGAGGAAGACCGGGCAATTTGCCGGGCTATCGGTCATTACGGAAACGAACTTGTCAAAGACGGCGACTCGTTTCTCACCCATTGTAACGCCGGTGGGCTGGCAACGGCGGATTACGGAACCGCGCTTGCCGTTTTTTTCGCGGCGGCGGAATCCGGGAAGAACATTCACGTTTTCGCCGACGAAACCAGACCGCTCTTGCAAGGAGCGAGGTTGACCGCTTGGGAATTGATGCAGCGTAAGATTCCTGTAACGCTTCTTTGCGACTCCATGGCCGCTTTGGTGATGAGGCAAGGCAAAGTCAACGCCGTGATTGTCGGAGCGGACCGAATCGCGGCTAACGGAGACACCGCCAACAAAATCGGGACTTACGGTGTCGCCGTCGCAGCCCATGCGCACAAGATTCCGTTTTACGTTGCGGCTCCGGTTTCCACGTTTGATTTGACGCTCAAAACCGGCGGTGAAATCCCGGTCGAAGAACGGGACGAAAGTGAAATCACCTGCGGATTCGGCAAACGAACCGCCCCGGAAGGAGTCCATGTTTACAATCCCGCATTCGATGTTACCCCAGCCCAATTGATTACGGGAATCATCACGGAAAAAGGAATCATTTGTCCTGTTCACGAACAAGCGATTGCTGATCGGATTAGAGGATAGAGCGACGCGGGTTTTATTTCTTGTTTTCTACCCTCTCTCTCTAAAAACATTCTACAAGTTCCGAACGGATCTCAGGAAGGAATGTCCGTAAAAATCTTGCGATGACATCGCTGTCTCCGCTCTGTTCTTCACTGGCAAATGCTTCGACTTGTAACTTATAAAGAAAACGAACATGCAACAAATCGGATCGGGAACTCCCCGTAATCGGCATCCAGTTTTGACCGGTTGAAACGCCGTAGTAAAAAAGCTTTGCGCCACCACTGACCGATTGGTTTTTGAACACGATTTTGGAAAGCACATCTCTACTTTCTAAAGAATCGTCATCTCCTTCGCGAGGAAACGAGACCGGAAAGGGAGGCGAATCCATTTTGAAATTTCGCCCACCAAAACAAATTTGCGGTGTATGAGCCGTTAAACGTCCGGTCGGACCAACCATGAAAATCAATGCGACGGTTTCGTTGGTCGTTTTACTCGTGTATCTTCGAACGACATAATCCTCAAGTTCCAACTGCTCAATGGAAGCCGCATCTAGTTGTTCATCGTCGGCCGCCGCTTCCCATTCGCCAAAACTTCTTGGAATTTTGTGGATGACAAGGCCAGCTTCCCGCATCGCCGACCTCATTTTACCCCACCATCCCCAATTGGCCCCTATGACATACGTCGTCAACAATGTGAAGACCATCACAAAAGCCATTCCGAAAAACAACGGGCCGGTTTCCGTCTTACTGGACTGTTCGGCAATATGGGCACTAACAATGCTGTCCGACAAACGCGGTTCTTGATGATGTTGATCCATAAATAATGGCAGGTAACAGGTGATCGAGGTGACAGGTAACAGGTGATCGAGGTGATAGGGGACAATTATTTATCACTTATCACTTTTCACCTGCTTATTAAAATCTTGGTCCGCCGAGTCTCATTTCCATTTCGTCGAGCATGGCTTTGTTGTCTCGCATAAGTAAATCTGTGCGAGTAATCAACAGCGAACGGACTTTTTCAAAAGTCGCCAAAGATTTCTCGTTTTCATTGTTTTTCATCTGAGCATAAGCCAGATGAAGTACATAGATTGGGCCTTCACAGCTGATTTCAACAGCCCGTTCCAGCAATGGGATGGCGTCTTGTGGACGACCGTTTTTCAAATGAATCAAACCCTTCGTATCCAAAAACACCGGATTATCCGGTTCACTTTCCAGGGCTTTATCGATTAACGCGTAAGCCTCAAGGCTCGTAGAGGACGGCGAAGGACAAAAAACTTCGTAAGGGCCTTGATAATTCCCGTCATAGACGATTTCGGACAAGAGAAGCGGACTGGGAAAATCCACTTGAAATCCACCGGAAATCGGAGTGATTGTCGCCGAACTGGTTACATCGACGGATACCCCGGATTGCCGGGCTTGGGAACCCCAGTTCCCCAAAAACGTCAATGCCACAACAATTCCGAGGGCAGGGAAAATTTTTCTGAATATCGTTTGGTTTAGAGCTGTTTTCATGGTTTATTGTAAGTAAATGTTAATTGACCACCCCTCCATTTTAATCCAAAGCTTTCTTTCTGTAAAGAAAAAAGTCCTTTTTTTGCGATTTCATTCTTTCGGAAGCGTAAGGAAACGAAAATCTTCCGGTTTGGGTGTCGTTTGCCCCGAAAAACGGATTATATAGGTACTCCTCGGCTGGGGAGTCGTCAGTAAAATACGCTTGGCTCCGTTTTCGCGAAATTCGCCTCTTGCGATTGTCGATGCCTCCCCCCCACGGGCACTTTCCGCAAGCAACATTGCAAGATTGTTGAGGATAAACAAGTGATTCGGTTCCATTTCCAATCCTTTTCTGTAAATCGGGATGGCACGGTCAAGTCTGTCACGGTTGATCCAATAGTCGGCTAACTGAATAAGGGTTTCCATTTTTCCGGACAATAACGGTTCCAGCCGTTCCAACTGCCGGTCAATTTTTTGAGAGACCGTCTCCGAGGGCTGCGCCTGTGTGGACAAACGTAAGAGAGAAACCAAGACTACAGAATCCGCGGTTGGTTTTTCCAGTTCACGGGCAAAAAGTTCGAACGCCTCATCCACTTTGTCCATTCTGACGTAACAAATGGCCAGAGGGAACACGAATTGTCCACCTTGTTCGGCGACCGATGTGAGAAAACTTTCAGCACTGGCCGCATTGGCAGAATCCATAAACAATTTGCCAATTCGCGTATTCAAATCCAGGATACGGTCCGTCGGCTCTCGATTTTCAATCGCTCTTTTGATGCAAGCATTGGCAAGCTCCTCCGCAGAACCAATATTGCCTTCCTGAATCGCCCGATAGATTTGTTCATAATATCCCTGATAAGGGGGCGGAAACATATTGTCACTTTCAAAAAATGCCGCTCCGAAAATTCCGATGGCGATTCGTCGTACCCCTTCTCCTCTATCAACTTGTCCGGCCTGATAATAGAGTGAAATCAGATTACGATAAACCACCGGTTGTCGGGTGCCGCGATCCACCGCCGCCTGATAGGCAATGATCGCTTCCGAAGTATTGCCGGATTCTTCTTCGATTTCCGCCTTCAAAATGTAGGTTCGATCCCAATTAGGACGCATCCCCGCAATTTCTCTTTGGATTGCCCGGGCGGTATTCAAAAGCTCACTTCCGGGGTCCCCGCCCGCCTGTCTGACCAAACGTCTTACGGCCAAATAGCGCCAAAGTGTTCCCGTTTGTTCCCCTTCGATTTGCTTCAAACGATCTTCGATATTTTTGGCGAGCTCCACTTCGCCGCGAGAAAAAGCCAAATTTGCCAATTCGAAAAAGGTTTGCGGATCGTGAATTCTTCGTCCGTCATAAAGTTCTTTCAATCGGCCGTATTCTTCATCAGGGTCCAAAGCACCGACACTTTCGGGATTTTCAAGGGCTTCCCGAATCCTGGCAAACCTTGATTTTTCCGACTCGGAGACGACCAATAACGCTTCGTCGACGAGGAACAATGCCGTTGCCATATCGCCGCGACGACGTGCGTCTTCGATTCGGCGTACATAATAAAGGCTTTCGCCGTTTGGCAGATCGCGAACATGATTGACTGCACGATTGAAATCATCAAATGCTCCCATGGAACTGTATTGCGATGCGACTTCCGCATAAAATTGCGGATCATCCGCATATTGGGCGTTTCTTTCCAATTCCCGCAATTGTGCCAGGCATTCCTGCTGAACCTGGCGGGTTCCTCCTCCACGGATATATTGGAGTTGAACTCGCATCGTATCAAGCCTCCAGGGTTGCGTGAGCTTGTCCTGAAGGCCAGCGACCTCGTTGAGTTCGTTTTCCAGAAGCGTGTAGTTTCGTGTCGATGGTTCCTGTTTGGCGATTTCTTGCGCAAAAAGCGCGTTGAGGTAAAAGAAACGAAGCATCGGATTTTCAGGATAACGTCTTGCCCCATTTTGAAGCGTTGCAAGCGACGCATCAAACCGATTCGAGCGTTCATAGGCATTCGCGGCCTGGATCGTCGCAAGCGGGGCGACGAGGGGAAAGTTCCTTGCGATTTCATACCATTTTGCCGCATTATCCCACTGTTGAAATTCCGCGTCCAGACGACCAAGGTTGATGAATCCTTCTCCGGTCAAACGGGAAATCACGGTTACGCCGCTACGATCATAATAGAGTTCATCCAGCCCATTCAACTGAAAATGAATCTCCCGGTAAGCCAAACTACGCAAACTCTCCGCTGCAAGTCCGCTGTCTTCCGCCAGTTTCAGCAAGTTTGGGTCCACCACGATGTTCCTTGCCTGGGCCTCCTCGATTTTGCGGTTGGCTTCCGTCTGTTGTGCCAACGCGTCATAGCGTTCGGCAAGAAACAGCTTTCCCCGAAGAAGACCATTCATTCGGGAAAGATTTTCGCGACGAATACCTTTCATGCGAGTTCCGGAAGTGGTGTAAAATCGCTCTAATTCGGTCATTGCGCTCTTGGCTTGTTCGTAGAGCTTTTGTTCAATGGAAACATACGCGACTTCACCGGTCAGTTCGGGAGCAAAACTGTTGACCCTTTTGCGCCCCGTGTTCCAGGTTTCAAGTGCCTGATCGACTTGATGGGAAGCCATATACCATTTACCGAGCAACTGGTACCCTTCAGGAAAGGTGGGGTTGGCTGCAATCGTTCTGGTGAAGTATTCATGCGCTTTTTCTCGATTTTCATCCGCTTCCTGGATTTTCCCCTGAGATCGGGCCGTTTGGGAACTGATAAACATTTGTAGTCCCGCATACAGGAGTGCCTGCGGCGAGTGGGGTGTATATTCTAATGCTTTCACCAAATCCGGTTCCAAATTCAATTGGGAGATATCCAACAGGTTGTTGGCACGTTTATACTCATAGCGTTTAAGATAGGCTTCTGTGTTCTCCGGATTTTCCTGAACCATCAGATTGATAATTTCGTCCGCTTCCGCATTTCTGGATTCCGCGTCTCTTGCAAGGAGCGGCTGGCTGACCACGCCTTGCCAATCCGACCTAATGCCGCGCAGGAACGCGGCATAATCGACCGCCAAATCGATATCTCCGCGATTCAAACTCCAAGCTGTTCGAAGAAGGTCGTCCAGAGGCAAGTCGTCGGCGGCAGGACGTTGTCCTGCGGTGACAAACCGTTGGTAAACCCCCATCGCCAAAACTTTTTTGGCTAAAGGATGATTGCCCATTTCCCTGGCATTGGTGACGAGTTCCTGCCCAAAATGGTCGTCGGACTTGGCCATTTCCAACTCCATTTCCAAAATCCGTTCTCGCACATCCCGGATCGATTCGTCATTCAAAAAGGGTATCGCATCTTTGTGACGCTCAATCGCCCTGGACAACATGTCGCGTGATGCCATTCTTTGCGATTGATACAATTCGTTCCATAAATCACATTGACGCTTCCAAACCTCCGGATTGCTCGGATGTGACACCAAAAATGACGCCAAAACATCAATGGCCCCTCTGAGATTGCCCTCTTCTTCCAGTCCCCTGGAAATACCAATGATTTGGTTGCCCATACTGAACATGTTTAATGTTCGCATTCCATAAGTCGAGAGACAAAGCAGGGTTAAAACGAGAATGCCGCCAAAAAACCAAGCCCACGAAAAGACATAAGACTGTCCCGCTTGCTTCATAAGATTTTTGGACAACTCTTTTTTGGAAGAGGTGCTTTGATTCGTTTTCATCGGCGAGGAAGACATTGCTGTAAATGAAAAATGAAAAATGAAAAATGAAAAGCGATGTGCCGCGCGGGACGTGGCGGATCATCCCAACCTTTCAATAGGCATCACTTTGTTTTAACAGGTGGGCCAGGCGAATTTGCTCGATCTTGTCGGCGAAACCGCCATCTTTCCCGGCGATATGGGAATAAGGGATATCCTTGACAACTATCCCGTCCACATGGCTGCCGGTATTGACAAGTTTTCGGAAGGTGTCTTCCATCGCGGCCAGGACGGTTTCTCCCTGACGAACACAAAGGAGGACCGAATCGACACTGGAGGCCATAATCAACGATTCCGCTGCATTGGCCACTGGCGGTACGACGACCAAGATCACGGCATAATGCGTCGCCAGTGTCTCGAGCAATTCCC
>Ga0099364_10014826_pt1 | contig 10329 bp, 4 predicted proteins | sample TergutTh196P3_FD_73070 | JGI IMG/M metagenome (GOLD analysis project Ga0099364, IMG submission 73070) | Microcerotermes parvus P3 segment gut microbial communities from Pointe-Noire, Republic of the Congo - Th196 P3 | ecosystem: Host-associated > Arthropoda: Insects > Digestive system > Gut ...
TCAGCCTGACGGCCCCGGCCTTCGCCGAACTGGGGGCGGTACGCATATCCCCCAATTCCAGCAATGACAAGCTGAAGCTGGAAAACGGCTTTGTGCTGCGCCAGGGCGGGACGGATGATTTCGGCCGCGAACTGTGGGAAATTGGTTTTGAAGGCGGCCAGCCGCCGGAACCCAGTGCTGGCAGCCTGAAGAAGAGCTACAGCCTGACCCTGGAGGCCTGGCCGGAGGGTACCTTCGCTTGGGAGGACGGCGACATCATCCCGAACGGCGAGGGCAAGACCGCCGCCCGCCCGGCCACGGTGAAGGTGCGGGTGAATGTGCGGTAGGGAATGCGGAATTAGGAATATAAATAAAAAAACAGGTCGTTGCCTCACCGCAGCGGCCTGTTTTTTTACGTTTTTTTATCCCTGTTTTCACGCCATCATATTGACGATGGAATGATAAAATGTTATACTGGCCGCAGAGGTAGTATTATGTCAAATACGAAATCAACAGTCAACGTAAAAATTGACGCAAATGTGAAAAGTACCGCAGCTACGCTCCTAGCCGGGATGGGTTTAAGCCAGACCACGGCAATAGAGATGTATTATCGTAAAATCATAGCTGCAAGAACCCTACCCTTTCAACCTGAGCCGCTCCCATCAAACAAGGAGCAAGTGCTTGCCTTGATCAAATCAAAAAATATTCCGAACATTACACTTCCGGCAGATGAGAACGGACATGCGTTTATCGACAAGGAAAAACACCCTGATTTATACAATTGGGCATCAGAGGGATGATGAACGTTTTTGATATATATATTACATATGTTTCTTGGGGGAGCGGCGGAAAACGCCGTCCTGTTCTGATACTTGCCGAGAATACGGAGCATGTTATTGTGTTCAAAATTACTACGCAATTTGAAGGCAAGAGCGTATCAATACGGGAAAAATATTTTGCAATCAGCGAATGGCGGCAAGCAGGGCTTAGCAAACAGTCATATATCGATACAAATAACACAATCACTCTACCTCTTGTTGCCGTGGACAACATGAATCCCATCGGTAAATTGAGTGTCATGGACGAAAGACGGCTTATCGAATTCTTAAGCCGCCAATAAAATAAGCTTCTCAATCACATGAAATTATCAAAACCCATGCGTCAAAAATCCATATTTTTGAATCAATAATCCATACCCAAACCCAAAATAACATGATACAATAGTGCCAGACAGTAGTTTGACACATAAAAGGTAGTGTCATTTTGGAGCGACAAAACCCGCTTCGCGGGATTTTGCGAAGAATCTTACATGGAGGACATCTTATGAAAGCAACCCCAAAAGTACGTCTCATTGCCCTGCTCATGGGCGCAGTTTTATTGACCCAAACCCTGCCCGGCCAGGCCATAAGCCACGCCGAGGAAAAAATTTTTGGGGGGGGGGGGTAAACGTTAGTTCGATAGACGACCCGGACTCAGAATCCGTCACCCCGCAAGGTCCTAATGCGGGGTCCCCTGAAAGTAGCGACCCGGGCACGAATGATAATTCCACCGACCCGGACTCAGAATCCGTCACCCCGCAAATTCCTAATGCGGGGTCCCCTGAAAGTAACGATCCCAGCGACCCGGGCACGGGTGATAATTCCACCGACCCGGACTCAGAATCCGTCACCCCGCAAATTCCTAATGCGGGGCCCCCTGAAAGTAACGATCCCACAGACCCGGGCACGGGTGATGATTTTACCGATCCCACCGACCCGGAAACCGACCCAGATGGTGATGGCACGGATCCGGAAAACCCCAGCGCCCTGGACGAAAACCCCAACCCCAACCTTTCCCTAATGACGGGCGACGACCCGCCTACCCTGTTGATAACAACCAACACCGCCGACCTCATGGGGTACGACTACGCAAAGACCTGGGCGCAGGCCGCCACAGACGGGGTGATACGCCTGTCCGGCGGGGAAACCATGGTGATCGCGGATGATGCGGGCAGTCCTGACGAGCCCACCGTCATCGCCGTGACTGACGTGACCAACGGGGACACGGTTACGATTGAAAGCCAGATGGAAGAAACCATCGAGAACCTGCGTATCAATGTGCGCGAGTCCGATATGACGCTGAGCATAAAGAACCTCAAGCTCCAGTCGCCGAGGATGTCAACCTATGGCTCCTGGTTTGCCGCGATAGACTTTGTCACCATAAACGCGCAAAACAATCCGGACGCCACAATCGGCGGCACCATCGAATTTACGGGCATCAACTATATAGAGGGCCTCGGCTCGGCGGCTCCGGGCATACGCGCCAGGGCGCTGACGCTGAAAAGCACGGACGGGAACGGCAACCATGACAAAGATGCCCGCCTTACGGCCAAGGGCGCGGACGGCAATACCGTCGAATCAAACTACTACCAAATAGGCCGAGGCATACTTATTTCTTACCGCGACCTCGGTCCCATCCCCAGCAACCCCAATAGCGTGCAAAACGCGTTGGTGGTAGAGGCGGACACCCATGTCACCGGCATAGGCGGCAACTGTGACGACAGCGGCAACAGCAACACCAACGCCGGGTTGTACGTTCGGGGGCAGATGAATGTGGACGGCACGCTGATAGGCAAGGGCGGCGATGCCGAGGGCGACATCGCCGGCCGCGGCATATTTATTGACTGCTTTCAGGCAGTAAACGGCGGCCCCACTAACGATGAACTTACCTCGGTCATAGGCCCGAATGCGCATGTCGAGGGCATAGGCGGCACGTCCACAAACGCGAGCGGCACTCAGGGCATACGCGGCGGCCCGGGCTTTGCCTACGGCGAACTCGCTGCTCGTTCATATCCCCCATTAGTGGTGAAAGGCACGTTGATAGGCACGGCAGGCGATTTGATAGGCGCAACGAGCCTCAGTTACGATAAAGGAGTAGGCGTTGAGGTTTTCAACCTTATCACGGAGAGCACGGCCGTAATAACCGGCGTCGGCAGAGAAGGTATGATAATATTCATTTCGCCGGAGCATCCTCTCGAAGGCACGCTTACCGGGCACAGCCAATTGTACCGTACCACGAGTACAGTTGGAAATGGTGTCGGGATATATCTGCGGACCGCCGCCAGAACAACCAACGATCAGGACGAAGATTATACGTACGAGGTAGACAAAAGCGCGGTGCTGACCGGCACATCTTCGTCTGCAAGCGCAACAGTGGGTGTGAAGTCTGGGATTTACATTTTTTTGAACGGAAAAGCGAGCGACAAACTGGTCTTCAACGGCAAAATAAGGGTGGACGAAGAATGGATGGCGCAATACCCGCGGTCCACCGCGTGCGTAGAGTTGAGGACGAATTTCAATGACAATGCTTTTGAGATAGGCGAGGACGCGGACATCACCGCCATATGCGGGTGCCGAAGGGGCGCGGTAGATTCGCATATGTCCGCCGGCCTCAAGATGCCGTCTTCCGGGACCCTCACAATAAACGGCAAGCTCGCGGCATATGGCAGCGCCACCGCGAACAGCAACCCAATCCAATTTGCCTACGCCGGCCCGGGCGTGGGCGTGCAGGGCGCCAATCTGTACATAGGTGCAACAGCCGACATCATCGCCGCAGGCGCGACGACCTCGAATGTCCAGGGTCTGCCCATCAAGGTGGAGAAAAACGAGGAGTTCCCCGAGGTGACGGTGGAGTCCGGCGCAATCATCAAAAACGGCCTCGGCGAAGATGTCTATATGCTGAAACTGGATCGGCAGCCCGACCGCACAGATGATGCCATTACAAATGAGGCTATTGTGCTGGGGAATGAGCTACGGCTTTATAACAACGTTCTCTGGCAACATAACCGAGGCCGCGCATATGTGTTCGTGCCAACAGGATGGTATAACGCTGCCATAAAAACCGCGAATCTCGATGGGTACGCCGCCGTGTCCAAAGAGGTGGTGGACAACCACGACAACGTTTATGAGTTCAAGGCCGGCAATTATGGGTTTGCAAATTCCGCCTTAGTCGAAGCGGATTTGGCGGTCGCGCCCGAATCGATCACGCTGAGGGACGACAGCGGTACTGTGCTCGACTACTACAACAGTCGCCTGAACCTGGCTGTTGGCGAAACCAGACGCATAATCCCGACGGTCGAACCGACCAATGCGAGCCATATATTGGTGTGGGATGCAGACCTCTTTGCCGACAGAAACACCGACACAAAATTCGACCAGGGCTTTGTGACCGGGCTTGCGGCAACGACGGGCCGGGGGGTCAGCTTCAGCTCGCGGTATGGGAGCTCCACTACCAGTATCACGGCGGGAACATTTGTGGTCGTGGCTGGCGGTGGCGGCGGTGATACCCCGGTCATCACCATCAACACCCATCCGCAAAACGTGAGCATGGCCCCGGGCACATCCGGCCTAACCCTGTCCGTGGCGGCCAGCGTGACCCAGGGCGGCACCCCAACATACCAGTGGTATTCAAACACAACTAACAGCAACAGCGGCGGCACGCCGATAGCCGACGCGACGAGCGCGACTTTCGCCATACCGGCCACGCTCACGGCCGGAAGCTACTACTATTACGTGGTCGTTTCCGCCACCGGGGCGACCCCCAAGACCTCCGACGTGGCCACGGTCACGGTGGCGGAGCCGGTGGACGTGGCGAGCGTGTCCATAAGCCCGGTCGGCCCCAGCAACCTGCGCACGGGCCAGACAAGGCAGCTTACCGCCACCGTCCTGCCGAACACTGCCACGGACAGATCCGTCAGCTGGTCGTCGAGCAATGATGACATCGCCACAATCACGGCCCTGCCCGGTTCCGATGGCAACCGCACGGCCACGCTCACGGCAGTGGGCCCCGGCACGGCCACCATCACCGCCACCTCCAACGACAACGGCACAATAACGGCCACCCACAGCGTCATGGTGTCAAAAGCGCTGCCGACCGCGCTCTCGCTCACGCCTGTTTATACCCTGGCGGAGACCGGTGATACCGTGGTGATTGACCTGGCCGTCGGCTCGGTGGGCAATCTGGGGCCGGCTGCCCTGGACCTTGACGGCCTGGCCTGGACCATCAGCGGCCCCGGCATCACGGGTGGCAGTGCGAGCATAAATCCGCCCGCCGTCGCACAGGCGTTGACGGAGATAAGTTTTTCGCCAGACAAAACCAAGCTCACGGCCAAGGCCGGGAGCGGGGTTGAAAGCTACCAGATCCGCGCCACGGCCCCGGGGGCGGGCGGCGGCACACTTTCCGCCACCGCCACCCTGGACATAAGTGCGGCCATGAAGGGTGATGATGACATCATCCGCCTCCTGTCCAGCTCCGTCACCGTCAACCCCGCCCGCACGGACGGCGAGACCGTGGCCTTCCGCATCGAGGACATGAAGACGGACAGTCTGCGTAGCGCCATACAGTCGGGTACCGCCAGCGTCAAGTTGTACAGGAACTATAAGGGCCCGGGCGACACCGGCGATGAGCTGACGGGCAGTGCGGGTCCGCTCGAAATCAAAGGACTGGGGGCCGGCGGCTTCACGGTCGGCGCCAAGGCCGGTGCCGCAAACGCCAACCTGGGCAACGTCAGCGTCGTGATTGAGAGCGGAACAAACGCCGTTGCATTGGACGGCACACTCAGTGTCAGCATCCGCAGCTGGCGGCCGAAAATCAGCTTCTCCACCAACGTCCCCCTCAACGCCTTCTTCTCGGCGGAGGGCCAGATGATGTCCGCCAACGTGATTGCCACGTCCGAGGACGGCTCCACGGTGCGGGTGACAGGGCTGACCGCCAACGCCAAGAACATCGCCAACCATCCGGAATACAAGGCGGTCAGCGGGACACTGACCCTAAACGGCAACCAGCGGACGGGCAGCTATAAATACACGGCCACGGTGAAGGTGGATGGATACCATGAATATGAAACCGCCGCCACCTTCCGGGTCACGAATGACGCGCCGAGAATCGCCGTCAGCCCCAAGACCCTGACTCTGGACGCGGCGGACACCGACACGGGCGGCAGGCTGAGACTCTCCTCCAGCGTGTCCGGTCGTACCCTGTCCGCCGGCTGGGGCTCTGTCGAGCGGGCCGAGCTGTGGGGCACGGGCAAGGGGGCCAGCAAGGTACGCGACCTTGAGAAACCTGCCACATCCGGCGCGGACGTCCTCGTGACCGTGCCGGGGAACACGGATGCCGGCAAGTACCAGCTGCGCCTGTACTTTGAGAAAGACGGCTCCCAGGGATTTGCCGCCGTGAACCTCACGGTCAAAAAAGGCAACTTCGACACCACGGGCAGCAAACGCCCGGGCCTGTCCGCCAACCCCAAAAGCATCACCGTGAACAAGGATCATGGCATGGGCAAAGAAATTGCCCGCATAGACCTCCTGCCCTCCGCCGCCAACATCGTTGTTCCGGCGGACGAGTGGGAAAACGTGAATGACACGCTGGCGGGCAGCGGCATAACATTCGAGGGTAATGACGACAATTCCATCACCCTGTTTGTCAACGGGGAGCTGAGCCCCGGCAGCCGGACGGTCGCCTTCAACACCAGCAGCACCCTCAGCGAGGCGCGTTTCAAGAGCAACGCCAGCATCAGGATAAACGTGAGCGGCAAACCCTCGGCCTTCAAACTCTCGCAAAAGGGCCGGATAGACGTGGCCGACGAACACTCGCGGACGGCGGTAACGGTGCGGCTCAGTAACACCACCTCGCGGATAAAGGAGGTTTACCTCTATGACCCGATGAGCGCCACTGCATTAAACGACTTCGCGGGCAAGTTCAGTCCGGCCAACCCGGACGACCCGGCCACCACGCCGGTAAGCACCCAGTTCGAGGTGATTGAGATTGTCGAGGGGACCGGCTTTACCGCCAACCTCTTCCATGTCCGCGCCAAGGGCGGTGTCCCGCCCAACGGCCGGGCAAGACAGAACCTGGCCGTCTACATCGTCCTGGAAAACGGCGAGGGCATAGGCTCCTGGACGCCGCAGAAGAACGGCAGCTTCCGCAACAAGCCGCTGGCCATCACCCCGGCCCAGGCCGGCGCCCGGGCGCGGGCCTCCAAGACCACCCTCAACCTATACACCGCCCGGCCCGCGATGAGCGACAACCTGGCCATCAGCCTGACGGCCCCGGCCTTCGCCGAACTGGGGGCGGTACGCATATCCCCCAATTCCAGCAATGACAAGCTGAAGCTGGAAAACGGCTTTGTGCTGCGCCAGGGCGGGACGGATGATTTCGGCCGTGAACTGTGGGAGATTGGCTTTGAGGGCGCCCAGCCGCCGAAACCCAGTGCGGGCAGCCTGAAGAAGAGCTACAGCCTGACCCTGGAGGCCTGGCCGGAGGGGACCTTCAGCTGGGAGGACGGCGGCATCATCCCGAACGGCGAGGGCAAGACCGCCGCCCGCCCGGCCACGGTGAAGGTGCGGGTGAATGTGCGGTAGGGGGGTAAACGGGCAAATGAGCAACTAATTAATTCGCATTATCATCGCGGTGAAAAAAATTCGTTGACAATCGCTCACCGACCGTGCTAAAATCTCATCAGGCTAAAACATGAGCAGGGAGTCACTCCATGACTTCACACAAAAAACCCAGGATGTCATCCTGGGTTTTTTGTGTTGCGTGGGCTAATCACCGCTTCCGTGTCCACCGTCTAGCCATTTGCAGACGTAGTAGGCAACCACGCCCGCCATGACGGAGACAAAAAACATGAGCAGGTACTCCATTTCCTCACCCCTGCAGCGGCGACGAATACGACGGCCTGATGCGCGGCATCAAGGAGATGTCAGACAACAACCTGCCCTCGTACACAAACACCTTCAACGCCCCCGGCGTGTATGTGGTGGGCGATCTCAGCATTGGCGCGAACGCCGTGATAACGGCGGACGGCGGCAACTCCGGTCCCACGCAGGGGGTGCCGATACTGATCCCCAACAGCGGTACGCAGCAGCGCACGCTGACCATAAACGGCTCGCCGAGCATCAAAAACAGCCACGGCGAGAGCCTTTACCCCCTTTACATGGACCAGCGGCAAAACAACGACTCAAACACCATCAATCAACGCGCCAACGATTATTTCCTGGCCAACGAACTGCGCGCATACAGGCTTTCCATCCAGAACGTCACCATGATGCATATGTTCGTGCCGGCGGGGCATTATAACGCCGCCCGCCCGGAGCGCTTCGGCAACGGCAGCGCGGCGAACAACCCCTCCGCCAAGACCTTTGAAGTGCAGGCGCAGTATAGCCCTGTCAACACTTATGCGTTCAAGTTGGCCAGCGCCAACAATCCGTCCACCGTGGACGCAGCCGACATCGCGCCCGCCGCCACCGGCATCACGCTGAAGGATGACAGTGGCAATGTGCTGGATGCTGGCAATTACCTGGATCTGGCGGTGCGCGAAAAGAAACGCATCATACCCGTGCTGACGGGCACCGGCGACTTTGACCGCATCGTCATCGGCGGCTTTTCCACCTACAACGATACGATGGCCAATGTTTTTTCTTACGACCAAGGGTATATCACCGGACTCGGCTATGGCAGTGTGAAATCGGGGGAGTACGGAACAAGTCTTTATGAAACGAGGCCGGGCGTTTCCGGCTCGCCTTCGGCCGGCACCCAGATAGTCGTGGACGGCATCATACCCATCATCAGCATCGACACCCAGCCGCAAAACGTGAGCATGGCCCCGGGCACATACGGTCGGACCCTGTCCGTGACGGCCAGCGTGGATCCGGCGAACACACCCCTCACATACCAGTGGTATTCAAACACAACTGACAACAACAGCGGCGGCACGGCGATACCCGACGCGACGAACGCGACCTTCACCATACCGACCACGCTCACGGCCGGAAGCCACTACTACTTCTGCGAGGTGATCGCATCGGGGGCTATTGCGGTTGCTGTCCGCTCCGACGTGGCCACGGTCACCACCACGCCGGAGGAGGCCGAGCCCGATGGGATCACGTGGGCGCTCTTAAGCCCCAGCGGCAGTTCCATTAGCCTGGATAGCGTGCTCGACGATGTCCGCGAAAGCCCTGATAATAAGAGCATAACGGCCACTGTAAAAGATGGCACCGCGACGGGCGCATATACCCTCCGCGCCACGGCCCCCAGGGCCGGCGGCGGCACGCTTTCCGCCAGTGCCGTCTTCGAGGTGCATGAGCCCTTCGATAATAACAACAACGACCTGCACTTGCTGGAGGGCAGCATCACCGTCAATCCCGCCCGGGAAGACGGCGTGGCCCTGCCCTTCGCCATCACCGACATTACGGACGCCAGCCTAGGCCTCATCCAGCCGGGAACAGCGGTCAGGCTGCTGGATGTCAGCGGGAATCCGTTGACCGAAACAGTCAAAAAAATCCCGGCCCGGCTAGAGGCACAGCTTTTGGACATGCAGACGATAGAGGTGAAGGCCATACAGGGGGCGACCAATGCCAGCATCAAGAACGTCACTGCCGAGATAGTAAACACGAACGGGGCGAACATCCCCCTGGCGGGTACGCTGACTGTCTCCATCCGCAGCTGGCGGTCGAAAATAAGCTTCTCCACCAACGTGTCCCTCAATGCCTTCTTCTCGGCGGACGATTGGGTCAACGTGAATGACACGCTGGCGGACAGCGGCATAGGCTTCCAGCCAAATGAGGACAATTCCATCACCCTGTTTGTCAATGGGACTATGGAACCCGGCAGCCGGACGGTCGCCTTCAATGCTTTCAGCACCCCCGGCGAGGGCGAGGCTCCTGGACGCAGCAGAAGAACGGCAGCTTCCGCAACAAGCCGCTGGCCATCACCCCGGCACAGGCCGGCGCCCGGGCACGAGCTTCCAAGACCACCCTCAACTTATACAGCGACCGGCCCGCGATGAGCGACAACCTGGCCATCAGCCTGACGGCCCCGGCCTTCGCCGAGCTGGGGGCGGTACGCATATCCCCCAATTCCAGCAATGACAAGCTGAAGCTGGAAAACGGCTTTGTGCTGCGCCAAGGCGGGACGGATGATTTCGGCCGTGAACTGTGGGAGATTGGCTTTGAGGGCGGCCAGCCGCCGATGGCCAGTGCTGGCAGCCTGAAGAAGAGCTACAGCCTGACCCTGGAAGCCTGGCCGGAGGGTACCTTCGCTTGGGAGGACGGCGACATCATCCCGAACGGCGAGGGCAAGACCGCCGCCCGCCCGGCCACGGTGAAGGTGCGGGTGAATGTGAGGTAGGGAATGTAAATAAAAAAACAGGCCGTTGCCTCACCGCAGCGGCCTGTTCACATAGGACAAACGTAAGCGTCTAACTGCAGGGCGCATTCCATGACGGCGCGTCCTGCGCTACAATTGACCCAACAAAGTTGGAGGGGTTGAAAAAGTTGCACAACTTTTTCAACCGGAATGGAGGGCGATTGTATG
>Ga0099364_10014827_pt1 | contig 10328 bp, 2 predicted proteins | sample TergutTh196P3_FD_73070 | JGI IMG/M metagenome (GOLD analysis project Ga0099364, IMG submission 73070) | Microcerotermes parvus P3 segment gut microbial communities from Pointe-Noire, Republic of the Congo - Th196 P3 | ecosystem: Host-associated > Arthropoda: Insects > Digestive system > Gut ...
ACTTGAAACCGTCCGATGTTTTTTCAAACGCCCTCAACCGCTTTTGCGCATCCGCCGTTGCAGGATTGTAAAACACGGTACAATAACCCGGATGCTTGCCTCGGCCGATGCGTCCCCGAAGTTGATGCAACTGCGATAACCCAAACCGTTCCGCACTTTCAATCGTCAATAAATTTGCATTGGGAACGTCCACGCCGACTTCGATCACCGTCGTCGCCACCAGCATTTGAATTTCTCCCGTTCGGAACTCGAACATAATCCTCTCCTTTTCTTCGGTGGACATTCGTCCGTGGATCATCCCCAGCCGAAAGTTTTTCATCGGGCCGGTCGATAAATGTTCGTAAGTTTCGAGTAAACTTCGTGCATCGAAATTTTCTGACTCTTCGACGAGCGGCACGACGACGTATCCTTGCCATTGTTCTTCGGTCATTTTTCGTGCGACGAAGTCCCACCATGCCGTCCGGTGTTCTGGTTCGGCGATGTACGTTTTGACTGGTTGCCGACCGGGCGGCATCTCGTTCATGATCGACACATCGAGATCTCCGAACATTGTCATGGTAACGCTTCGTGGAATCGGCGTTGCGGTCATCACGAGATAATGCGGGTCAAATTTTTCGGCGGAAATTTTTAACGCTGCCCGTTGCATCACACCGAATTTGTGCTGTTCGTCAATGATTACCAACCCCAAGTTGTTAAACGGCACATCACCATAAATAATTGCCTGCGTGCCGACAATAATCTGTGCCGCTCCGCTTGCAATGTCCCGAAGGACTCTTGAACGCTCCGCCGTTTTTTGTCCTCCGAAGAGTGGAGCGATTTTAGTTTGACTTCCTTCAAGTATTCGCGTCAGTGTCCGAAGGTGTTGTCTGGCAAGGACTTCCGTCGGTGCCATAAAGACTGATTGATACCCATTGGCCGCAGCGAGGAGCATCGCATAGACTGCAACAATTGTTTTGCCGCTGCCCACGTCTCCTTGTAAAAGCCGGTTCATCGGCACCGGCTGCGACATATCTTTCACGATGTCTTTGATGACTCGTTCTTGCGCTTTCGTCAAGGTAAAAGGGAATCGTTGCCTGATTTGCGAATTGATGTCCGCCGTCAAAGTCATCGGCGACGCTTTCAGTTGCGTTTGATGTTGCAACCGCCGCATTGCAAGACCGAGTTGCAAAACGAAGAGTTCCTGATAGACGAACCGCCGCAGTGCCCAGATTTTTTCCGTTGGGTCTTTTGGGAAATGGATTGCTCTTACCGCTTCGTCAATGCGCAGTAATTTATGGTCTTGCAAAAATTGTTCGGGAAAGACTTCGTCCAAGAGCGGTGTGAATGTCGGCAGCATTTCGCGCACGATTCGCCGTAGATGGAACTGTTTCAATCCTTCGGTCAGCGGATAGATCGGCAGATAGGGTTCGACGCTTTCTTCGTCTTCGTTGTCGGCAAGGTACGTGATCTGCGGGTACATCATCACCCAAAACGGATAGTCGTATTTTGGTTTGCCGGTGAGCATGACTTTGCGTCCCGGTGCGAAGTCTTTGAGCATATAGAACGCATTAAACCAGAGTCCTTTAAGATAACCTTTACCACAATTTACGACGAGTGAGAGCATTTCTCCTCGCCGAGTGGACTTGCGGCTCCATTCTTCGATGGTGCCGACGATGGTTTGGAGTTTATTGCCTTCTTCGAGTTCATGGATTTCCCTGCGTTCGGTCATGTCTTGATAATCGCGGGGAAAATAAAAGAGCAGATCGCTGACACGGTGTATGCCGATGCGGTGTAGTATTTCCGCTCGCTGCGGACCGACTCCTTTGAGATAGAGTACGGGAGAGCGTAGGTCGAGCGTATCGGACGTCATTTTTCGATTATACCCCAACGTTTACGGGTGCGTAAGCCCTGGTTCGGGCCGTAATGACGAGAGCCGCCGACTATGTCGGCGCAACGACGGAACTTTGCGTCCTTTGCGTAAACCCTTTGCGCTCTTTGCGGTTAAGTCTTCTTTTACCGCAGAGGCGCACTGCGCCGACAAAGTCGGCGACTCTCGAGTCGCCGACTCTCATTAACCACTAAAAACGCTCCTACCAATGATAAATCCCGCCGATGTAGCCCACGCTTTGATAGCCCGAACGATCCACCGCAGCCTGACCATTGTAACCGCCGAATAATGAGACCCGATCCGTTACCTCACACACCCCCCGAAGATTGAACGCAATCAACTGCCGTCCAATGTTCGAACCACGCATCATCGCCGAATGACTGCCGTTGGATATCACCGTTTGGAACTTCGGGTCATTCAACTCATGAGCATAATAAACGCTCCCCTCAAATCCAAACCAATCCTTCTGGTACCGGACATCCGTTCCAAGCCGCAAAAATGTCTGCGTCATGCTCAACTTTCGGTATGCAAGCGGGATGTCGTCTCCTAACTCCGACTCCGACGCAGCGTCGAGGTTCGTCAGGAATAGATCCGCTGCGATGAAGGGACGATGGCTCAACAGCCCATTGTGCCGGCGTTTGCCCAATTCGAACGTAATTTCCTGCGTTCGGCCTTTGAATTGGGAGGTATGCCCGCTGCGTACCATATTGAAGTCTTGCCAACCGTGATTGTACAACATTCGGAAGTCCCCGCCGCCGCGAAGCACCTGAGCAAAATAGGCACCGACATACACATCGTCCGAATTGACCCGGTCGCGTGATTCAATCTCGCCATCAACTCGGTAGGTGTTTCTTGCACTGCCGTCTTCGTATCCGAAGATAACCCCGAGTTGGCTTGTTCGGCTTCGGAGCAAGTCGCTGCCCGCCTGGACGCCGTCGGTCGATATTTTCCAACCATTCCCCCGCGACCAGCCTCGGTACTCATCGCTTCGTCCGACATAGTTCACCCAGGCGGACTTGACCGAAGGATGATGCGACCATGATCGGGCTGCTCCCTTACCGCAGGGGTCATACGAACCCGACCCGCAAGGATCGCAGGGGCTTGGCCCGCAGGGATCGCAGGGACTTTGCCCTCGGTAGGCTGCCCGGCGATTAACCGCTCGTCCCGGCCGGGAGGAGATGAAGTGATCCCTTACCATATTGTACCCGGTGTATCGGCCATGGATCATCGCCGCTGCGAGGAACCCGTCGCTGAATTGGACGTTGGAGTTCTGTATGGTAATGATGTCATACAGGTTCCCGCCGGCGTTTCTTAAGTCGAAAATGACAAACCCTGTTTCGAGGCTTTCGAACTGGTTGTTCGCCGTGCCTCCAAAGGCAAACCGTATAAGGTCACCCTTTTTTTCGTATTCCTCTACATTGCCGGAGACTTTAAGAAATGCTCCCGTCTCGACGGTATTGGTACCGTCCAGTTCGCTGTCGTCGGTGCTAAATATCAGCGTGGTGCCTACGCCTCGGACGGTTACATCGCCGCTGCCCGATGAGCCCGTCGTGTCAATGCTCCCGAGGTTGGCGGTACCGCCGCCGAAAATGTCTATTTTCCCGCCGCCGCTCTGCGTGTCGGCAGCCATCAGGGTCTTGTCTTCGCCGACATGGAGACTCATGTCGCCGCCGGAATAAAGTTCATTAAATGAGGCCGATGGAGTCGAGCCGTGATGACCAAAGCTGAACGTCCCTCCTGCATGAACATCGGGTCTCACCGGAGTTGTGCCCGCTCCGGCAATACTCCCATCTCCGCAGATAACCATATCGCCGCCGCTGTAAATTGCATGTTGGGTTCTAAGTGTTGTCCCATCCTCGACATGCAAATTAAGACTGCCTCCGATGTCCATCGCACTTGTTGCCGCAGTAATCGTCACGTCATCCGTAATGTAGATAATTGCGTCGGCGTTTTCGCCTTTGAAATAGATACCGTGTGCTTGTCCGCTGGTATTGGTATTCTTTACATCGATGTTCCCTTTCAGGGTTAAGGCTCTTATCACTTTATGTTCTTCGTCAATTATTCCAACATTGCCGGCAGCGTAAACACCATAAGCATTTGTTCCCGAACCTGTTACACTTACCGTACCCAACACAATATTTGCGTTCGTGTTGTCCGTGCCTTCTAGATAGAGACCGTGTCCTTCGCCGGTTTCTGATATCACTGTTATGCTGTCGATGGTAACATCACCGGCGACATTGCCCGTGAATCGGGCACCATCTGCACTCTGTCCTTCGACTTCGATTTCCTTGATATGAATGTCGGAGCCGTCTTTTGTTTCGCCATCGACCCAAAAACCTGTTCCCGCAGTAGTATAACCGCCGGCTTCTTTACTGGCAGCGACTTGAATTTTGGCGATGCTAATTTTGCCGTCTTCTTCAACATCCCCGGATCGCCAACCGATGCCGGTACCTTGCGTGAAGGCGAAAATTTGTCCCAGTTTGTTTTCCGTTGTTACGGTTCTAAAATCGACACCGACTGCCACCGTTGTTGCGCCCACTGCCAAAGCACTGATGGCACTCTCTTCATGAGCGTTGATGGTTGCACCCGCTCCCAACATTTGGACACCAAACGGCGTCGATCGGCTATTTGCTGCAATGTTACCCGCCGCACCAAGTGTCAATGTAGCGTTGTCGCCATCCATTTTGACACCGTAGGCCGCTTCAGTAATGGTACCCGGTTTCCAACTGAACCCTTCAACGGTACCCGCGTTAATCGTTACACTGGCATTATTGCCTTCCATGTGAATACCGTGCGCTGCGCTGCCCGTCGTTTCGCCTGTAATTGTCTCGCCGGTCACTGTTACGGAATCATTGTTACCGCTCATAACAATACCGGACGCTCCGCCGGAACCTTCATTATAGGCATGAATGGCAGAACCGACAGTAACGATATTGCCGCTTGCACCTTGCATCGCAATACCAATCGCCCGACCGGCGCTTTCTTCACTAATGACTTTGGCGGTAATGTCGTTCGCGGTGGTGAACTGACTGTTGACTCCTTTCGCCACAACACCGTACACATGTTCGGCTATCGCTGTGCCGCTCGCTTCGGCATGGATCTCGCCAATGCTGGAGCCGTTGGCTACATCAAGCCTTCCTTCAACAACGATACCGGCAGTTGTTGCATCGTCTCCATTGCTTCCCCCGATTGCGGTGATTTTGGTGAATGACAATCTTCCGAATAAATTTCCCGCGACATAGACGCCGGCGGCCCCGCCCTCCTCTGCCTCAACGTGAATCGTTCCGAGTGAAAGTGCGGCATTGACGCCGCTCACTGCACCGGAGTACCAGCCCTGGGCATCGCCGTTGGTGGTGCTTACATCGATTTCTTGTACGGTAACGCTCCCGCCGGTAACTTCGGCACCCGTCGATGCGATAAGATTTCCGACTCCAATACCGGCGGCTTGGGTTTCTCCCCTGACGGTAATGGTGTTGATGTTAATTGTCCCGCCGGTGATGCCGCCAGTCGCTGTAAAGCCGACCGCCAGTGTAGCGGCATCGTAGTTCTGTGTGTTGGTGTCAAAGTCTTTTCCTGCCGCGATGATGTCGCCGAGGGTGATGGTCCCGCCGGTGATGGTGTCGGTAACGCCGAACCCGACGGCGACAGTATTGGACAAGGCGGTGATGTCTTTGCCGCCGATGATGCTCCCCGAAAAATCGCCGTTGATGCGGATACCGGAACTCATACCTGCGGTGCTTGTAACTTTAATGTTCCCCTCCAAGTTAAGGTTTTCTACGCTGGCGGCCTGGATGCCGTAAGAATCGCCAAAGCCTTGTACATTGATACCGCCGCTGCCGATGGTAACAAGACCTTCAAGGGCATAAAAAATGTTGCTGTCACCATCCGCTGACAGAAGACCGCCTGCGCTGCCGGCACTTTTGACATCTATTCCCTTAATGGTTAAAGAACTGCCTGTGTTAATCGCACCGATGTGTGCGCCGATTGCATAACGTTTCTCCCCGTAGTATTCCGTTTCAGCGGTAAGAGTACCAAGTGTAACGTGAGTTCCCGAGCCGCCTGAAGTGCCGGACTTAAAGTCTCCCGCCCTAAATGCGGTTGCTCCGCTGCCCTCGGCGGGAACGGTTATTGTACCATTGCCGATGAGTGTTATCGCGGTGAGGTCGCCGAAAGTGATGGTAGCATTTTCAAAACAAGCACCGCCTGCTGATGCAAAAGTTGCGGCAGCGGCAAAAAATGAATCCGTAGCGATAACGATAATATCTGTTCCGCCAGTAATGGTGCCGCTAAATGAACCGCCTAATTGACGAAAGCCGCGTATGGCATCATTGCTGTTTACTGCCGTTGGAGGCGTACTGGTTGCATGGATGGTAATGGTTGCACCGAGATTAAAAATACCTTGATTCGCGTTTGTGTGGAATCCAGAGTAGTTCCTTGAGGTTGTGGAGTCGCCCGTAATTGCGTTGACGCCTGTAAGATCGATAGATATATTGCCGAATTCAAAGATGCCATCCGCCTCAACGTTGTTATGGCCTGCATGCGGGATGGTATTATCTTTCTCGTACCATTTGATAGTTTCGCCAGTTATGATGTGGATGGTAGCGAAATTGACTCCGCTAACCACGCCCATTCCCGTGGGATCACCGGTACTGGGAATGTCATTTGCCCTTACCGGCATGGCGATTATTACGGCTACGATAAGTGTTAGGGCGATTTTGCACCATTTCGTATTCATGTTGTGTATGGGATTTTATTGGGGGGAATGATTTCTATGTCCCTCAATCGGCTGTGAATTTGGGAAAGTTAAGAAAAGTTTACCGATTTTGTCGATTTTGCCGGTTTTGCGGTGCTATCCGGCTACCTTACCCAAACTACCTAATTGTAATTGTTTCAATTTTTGGTACACTATAACTTATCAATTTGACCAAAAAACATTTTATGTCCTATTCCGTCCAGTTACGACTCGTCGCAGCCCTACTGATTTTCGTTTTCGCCAACACGTCGCTCTTTGCACAACTCTTCCGGAATGTTCCCCGAAGAGTCGAACGGCAACCCGCCGCCGCCGCTCCACGAGACACCGCCCCGCCGAGAACGCCTTCGTCCCGGGTCGCCGTCCCAAGAACCGAACGACAACCCGCCGAACGCCAAACCCGAACAGAACGAACAAGACCAGAACGGCAACCCGCCGTTACGGCAACGTCCCCAGCCGACGCAATCGAACAATTACAACGCTTAACCAACGAAATAAAATCGGAAACGCGAATCATTTCCGAAAATGATTTACAAAGAAGTCAAAGACTGCTCCTCGATGCCGTCACCGATCTCCAACGCCGGTTGCCTCGCGAGTTCGACCGGGAAACGGCCAGCGATTGGATCACAACGTTTCAACTCGCCGAACTCAGGGCAGCGCTCAACACCGCAACGCCCGAACCAGCGCTACTCAACGCCGTCCAAAATGCGTTTTATTCCGGTAAAGAAGGAATCCTTTTAACAACATTCGACGGCCTCCGCACCGCCCTGCGCCGTTATCAAACGGTCGCCCGAATGCTTCAAGACGGCAGTTACGAAAGACAGTTGACCAGCGTTTGCGATAACCTCGTCAATTACATCGGAGCATACAGCGAAGGACGTAATCCGCTCTATTTCGTAACATTAAGCGACGCCGTCGCCTGGCTTGACGATATCAGCATCATCGACCCCAGAGCAGCCCGGCTGGTCGAACTCACACGAATCGCCTACTCCGGCGTTAACATCAATCTGAAAGTCGGTAGCGGTTTTGTCGGCGCCGGATTCAAACAACCAATCGACGAAGCATTGGATATTAACGAAACAATTTTAGGAACGAAAGTCGTCGGCACCGGAACACTGTTAGGAACGAGTTCCGGCGAACTTGTCCTCTCGCCGAACAGGGCAGTTATCAAAGTGTTGGCCGAAGCCGAAATGGAATCGCATACCGAAGGAAGTCAACGTATGGTAACGCTGCAAACGCACACGACGGGTACACTGCGCGGCGAAAAACAAATCCTGTTCTCCGCCGAAGGAATTACAACCTTGCCGGCAACGACCAGGGCAAACCTCAATGCGGATATTTCGGACGTCAACATCAACGCCGGTCGAATCGTCCAAAGGGTCGCCAGAAATCAAGTTGATACGCGGCGAGGAGAATCACAAGCCGAGGCAGCCCGAAGAGCCGAACGGCGAATGAACGAACAAATGAACGAACGAATCAACCCCAACATCGCCGAACTGAATGAAAGATACCAAAAGATACGAAAATTGCTTACCCAAACAGGCCTGTTCCCGAAAGTTTGGAATCTGGCAAGTACACCACAGCAGATTGATTGGTCGATTCAACTGGGGAACCAATATCAACCGTCCGCTCCGGTGCCTGCACCGGCAATACCCGAAACAAACGGATTGGCGGTGCAGGTACACCAATCGGCATTCAACAATATGTTGGCGATTATCTTGTCGGGACGTTCGATTGACGAAGACAAGTTCGCTGCCCGGGTCGGAGAGTTCTTTGAGGAGCCGCCCGCCTTTCTGGAACGCAAGGCCGATGTGAATCCGGCCAAGGTATCCTTCGGAACCCGGGCACCCGTTGACGTACTCTTCGTTGACGACAAAATCCGGGTCGTTGTCCGATTGAATGATATTCATGTGATGGATAACACGAGCCGGTCGTTTAACATTTCGGTCGAATACCAAATCAAAAGAGAGAACCGCGAAGGACGAAACATCATCATCCTGGAACAGACAGAGGCCGAAGCGTTTCCGATAGGGCATCGTCGTGGTGAAGATACGCTCTCGGTAACCCAAATGGCAATTCGGTCGTATTTACAACGACGATTGGAAGCGCTGCCGAAGGTGCAGGAAGCGACTGCCTTGGATTTGGGGGGCGAATGGGCTGGCAAGGGACAGTTGGTACCGAAGTTCGCATCGGCTGAAAACGGCTGGCTGACGTTAGTGTGGAATTGGCAAGAACAATAGGCAACAGAGCCCGACGATGCCGAGGCGGTTATCGCGCCGCCTCGGCCGCTTTGCTCATGAGTTTGATCGTCTCCTGCAAGACGCAAACGATTTTTTGATAATGCTCTTTGTCATCATAAGGGAGCGTTCGGCCTTTGCGGTCCTTCAACCACTTTTGTGCCGGTTGATAGCCCCCAATGTAAAAATCCCAAACATCCGCAGGAACACGATCAAAACATTGCGTTTCGTTAATCCAAACTTTACCATCAGAATAATGGACTCGCTCCACCACATCGCTGCCGCTCACGGCGTAATCGGCAAGCCCTTGTTTCGGTTCTATCCCTTCGAATAAATGCAACCGCCGCAAAGCCGCACCGAGTTTTGCCAATTTCCGAAACGATTTCGCATCCTGCGGATAAGGCACACGAGGAAAATCCATCTTCAGAAATTCCTTGTACCGCTCCCGATATGCCGGACTATGCAACACTGCGTAAATATAATCAAGCATGTCTATCGGAGCAAACTTTTTTACGCTGCCGCTCTTTTCCTCTTCAAATGTTAACTGGACGGAGTCCGCAAATGCCGACACGATGGTCATGTCAAGATTAGGCTTGCGTTTTTTCGCCTCAACGAGTCCGTCGGATTCGAGGTAAAGATAGAGCGGGAAAATGTAGTTAATGTCCAATGATGAAATTGCCGTTGCGCCTGCGACAATGCAATCGCTCAGAAAAACGAAATTCCACGCTTGCGGACTCCGGCTCCGACGAATGGTTATCAAGCCGACATTTTCTCCTTCGAGAAAATGCCGCATCACTTTTTCACGCGGTCGTTCCATGAGAAAATGCCGCATCACATTGTCGCGAGGCATGCAGTGAAATCCTTTTGAATTGCCCGTGTAATAAGTCAATCGTTTATCAAAGGGGCGGTAGTTTATCTGAACAATTTTACGAAAATCAGGAGACGCTGTTAAATCTTTTTTCGCACCGGCAATACTCCAATCTCTGGCATCATTTCCAAGACCAAGATGCTTTCTTGCCGACTCCGTATCCAAGCGGATAAAATCTTTGATCGTCTTGACGAGTTCCTCTTTCGTATAGTGGATTGTTAGCGAGTCTCTCGCAGTTACGACACCAACAGAATTCACCGGAAACAACTCCTGCACGCCGAAGCCTTTGTCGTACTCTTTTTGTTGCGACGTGTTTTTCGGGACAAAAACATACTGCGGTGCCGACAATTTTAACTTTTTCCACTTCACGGATTGCAGCCGATGATCCTGTAAATAAGCGTACTTTTTAGAACGTCTGCCGAAAAGTTCGCCATGAAACACCGTCGCCAACTCGTCCGCTGACTTGCGACCCGTCTTGACGAAAATGTTGATCGACACGCCTTCAGTAATATCAAATATATTTTCGTCCTTGCTGCCGTCGGGACAAACTTCTCGTTTCTTACTGTTCCCGTGCAAGTCTAGAACATAAATCGTGTCAAACGTCTT
>Ga0099364_10014828_pt1 | contig 10328 bp, 7 predicted proteins | sample TergutTh196P3_FD_73070 | JGI IMG/M metagenome (GOLD analysis project Ga0099364, IMG submission 73070) | Microcerotermes parvus P3 segment gut microbial communities from Pointe-Noire, Republic of the Congo - Th196 P3 | ecosystem: Host-associated > Arthropoda: Insects > Digestive system > Gut ...
TGGTGAGCGTGCGTGGCGTGGGTGTGTGTCGGGGGGGGCTTTCCTGCGAGGGGGGCAGGTGGAACCTGAGCCCGGCTGGGTGGGCCAACAAGCCCCGCCGCTAACGGGGGATTGCGGTGTCCGATTTCGAATTTTGGATAAACCGATGCAATTCTCGGCGGACTTCGCCGGGCAATCTCCGCCCGCTCTGCCAGCATCGCATCAAGATCAAGCGTATAGCTCCTCTGCGGTACAATTGGGAACCCGAACAACGCGATTTCCGGGCGGTAATCCGGGAGCGGTTTTGATGGTTTCGGTGTCGGCTTAACTGGCTCCGGTGCGATTTCGACCGAGGTTTCCCGGATAACCTCTTGAACGACGACAATTTGTGGTTTTGCCAGGGTCAACATGAGTAAAAACATTGCCGCCGCGCCAATCAACGCCCCGGCAAGCCCGCTATAGACAAGCGGCAACCGGGAAGGCCGCGGCGCGAGTTGACCGAGGATTTTCGCCGCAAGCCGGTCCTGCGGCACGGGTTTTAACGCGGAAAGTTTTTTTTCGAGGTCGTTCATTGTTTTCACAAATCAATTCGTTCACGTAACATTTCAATCCCTTCCTGATATTTCCGATGGGCACTGCTCCGGGAGGTTCCGTAAACGGCGGCGATTTGCTCAAACGAGAGTTCGCCCCAAATTTTCGCCGTGATGATCTCCCGGTGCTCCTGCGGAAGCGATTGTAATGCTTCAATCAATTCCTGTCCACCAGACAAATCCGGTTCCTCACTGCCTTGGAACAGCGGCCGCTCTCGTTCCCGGTAGTATTCCCGTTCTTGGCGGCGTTTTTGCGAACGGACCTGATTATTGGAATCGTTCCGAATCACGGTAAACAACCACGCCAGCGGCTCGGCGGGAAACGGATCCTGTTGGTACAATTTCAAAAAGGCATCCTGAACCACATCTTCGGCTTGACCATGCTTCCACTGCCGGGCAAAAAGCACCAGAGCGGAAAGCCGGTTGTGAACCAATTCCTGGATCAATCGTCGTTTGTCGTCGTTCATTGGGAGGAGGGGCTACAAGGATAACACCGGGAACATGATTTTATCCCAAAAAATCCATTATTGCATTTTCGAGAGGGGGTACTATAATCGGAATTTCACTAAACCTGTAAGAATCAATGAACGATTATGCCAGCGAATCTGACACAACAATATAAGAAGGCGGAGGAGAAATACCGTCAAGCGCAAACGCCGGACGAAGAACTGAAATGGTTGCAGATCATGTTCTCCGAAATGCCGAAGCATAAGGGAACCGACCATCTTCAGGCGAAGCTGAAAACGGAAATTTCGCAAAAAAAGAAAGAACTGGAGCAATTTCGCGCAACCGGCGGTAAAAAAGGGGGAAGTTCGGCACGGTCGTTCAAAATTCCCCGACAGGGAGCCGGAACCGCCGTCATCATCGGTGGTCCCAACGCCGGGAAAAGCCAATTTCTCACCAAATTAACCCGTGCAACGCCGGAAGTTGCTCCGTACCCGTTTACGACCCAGCAGCCGCAGCCCGGCATGATGCAATGGGAAGATGTGTTTATCCAGTTGATCGATACGCCGCCGATTACGCCCGATTTTCTGGAACCGTACATGTACGGTTTCATTCGGAGTGCCGAGTTGGCACTTCTCATGGTCGATCTCGGCAGCGACGACGGTATTGAACAATGCAAGGATGTTGTCGATAAACTGACCTCCACGAAAACCCGGCTCGCAACCGAATCGTATCTCGACGAAGAGGATGTCGGCTTGTCATTTACCCGGACGTTTTTGCTTGTGAACAAAATCGACCTGCCGGAAGCTCAGGAGCGGTTGGAATTGCTGCATGAACTCTGCCCGCTCCCGTTCGAAGAATTCCAAATTTCCGCAACAGAGGGGATCGGCTTGGAACAGCTTTCCAGATTGATTTATGAGACGATGGATGTGGTTCGAGTTTACACGAAAGCCCCGGCGAAAAAGGAAGCGGATATGGACCGTCCGTTCACCGTCAAACGGGGCGAAACGCTTTTGGACCTTGCGGAATTGATTCATAAGGATTACGCCGCGAACCTCAAATTTGGTCGCGTTTGGGGGAGTGCCGTTCACGACGGAACCGTCGTCAAAGGGGATTATGTCCTCAACGACAAAGATATTGTGGAGGTTCATGCGTGACCGATGGCAGATTTTTCAAACCGGTGCGTCTTGAAAAATAAAATTCTTTCTGTTAGGATGAAGGTTTGGTACTTTTTTCCCTCAAGTTTGATTCCAACGATTTCCCATAAAATACGCCATGTCCCTTTTTTTGAAACGGATTTGTATTCTCCTGTTGCTTGCTTCCTTCGTTTTTTTGACCGGTTGTCCGCCGCAACGTCCGTCAAAAAAGGAAACGGAAAAAAGGAGAGCTCAGGTCGCAAAAGCCAAAGCCGCCGCACTGGCGGCAGTACCCGCTCCAATTGCCGCAAGACCTGCACCGCAGCAACCTGTAACCAGACCGGTTCAACGCCCGGCGGCAAGACCTACTCCGCCTCCCGCACCTCTGGTGCCGTCGATGACTCCCGCAGAAGAGGCGGTCAAAGCTCTCGTCGAACAGCTTGGAACGGCAAGAAATTCCTATAAATCATCTCCTGTGAGAGCAATCCATGAGCTTTCCATCAATGCGGACGTGTTAACACTGGAAGACGTGCAACTTATCGCAAAACTCAACGGCCTCGAAAAACTCTCGTTCACCGATTGCAGGGATTTTTCCGACGATTACACGAAAGAATTATTGCCGCTTAAAGATTCGTTAACCTCCCTGAAAATCGGAAACAGCCGCATTACGAACGATTCAGCGGAGATTCTCGCGGAGTTCCAAAAACTTGTCGAACTCAACCTGGAGAGAAACGCCAGCATCGGAAATGCCGCTTGCCGATCTTTGGCAACCCTTGAGAACTTGGAACGCTTGAGTTTGATTTATACTGGAGTTGGTGAACCCGGTTTATTTCAAATTCGCAGACTTCCCAACCTTCAGTCTCTCGACATTCGCGGCTGTATGAGCATTGCCAACGACGGCATGAAAAACATTGCGAGAATCAAAACCTTGAAATCGTTCCAGCATTACAGTGGCAGCGTCTCGGATGCCGGCCTTGAGGAATTGACCGCCGCAGAAAATGTCGAATCGCTCTTTTTGCAAGATTTTCGCCTGTCGGATGCCGCCGGAGAATCGCTCAAAAAATTCAAAAACCTGACAGATTTAGTGCTTTTTCGTTGCGGCGAGTTTGGGTCGCAAGGGCTTTTGGAACTCAAAGGAATGCCGTTGACCCGTTTGACGCTTCGCGGACTGCCGAATGTCGGAAACGATGGCTTTGAAGTCTTCCGGGAATTGCCGAACCTCCGTCGTCTTGACCTGACGGAAATGGATGCGGTCAGTGACGGTGCTTTCATTCCTGTAGCCGAGTTGCCAAACCTCGCAATACTCAATGTGGAAGTCGTTGGGATAACCGATGAAGCCTTGAAATCAATCGCAAAACTACAGAATCTGCGTGAACTGAAACTCCGCCAGGTGGAAATCACCAACGCCGGTTTGGATGAAATCTTGAAATTACCGCGACTCACGTCCTTGCAATTACTCGATAACGGAAGAGTCGATGAAGCCGTCGCGAAAGAAAAATTCGCTGGTCAAAACTACAGAGTTCTCACCATTGGAAAGACCAAAGGCGAAGTCCAGGAATAGTACGAAACGTCCGCAATCCCAATTTTCTCTCCTCTCCCCTCTTCCCTCTCATGTCAAAAAAATTCGGAATTATCGGTTGCGGAATGATTGCCGCTTTTCATGCGAAAGCCATCGCCGACGTTGGCGGAAAACTTGCCGCCTGTTTCGATCACGTTCAACAGGCGGCGGACCGGCTTGCCGGGACAACCGGTTGCCGGGCGTATTACGATCTGAAACCGTTCCTTGCCGACAAGGAGATTGAGATCGTAACCATCTGCACGCCAAGCGGTGCTCACCAAGACGCCGCTGTTTTATCGGCGGAATCGGGCAAACATGTTATCGTCGAAAAGCCGCTTGAAGTTACGTTGGAGCGTTGCGACAAAATCATTGCCGCCTGCGAAAAAGCAGGTGTTGTTCTTGGTACGATTTTCCCCTCCCGGTTTCACCAAAGCTCACAGCAACTCAAGGCGGCGGTTGATGCCGGACGATTTGGAACCCTGACGCTCGGCGACGCGGTTGTCAAATGGTATCGCACTCAGGAATACTACGATAGCGGCGTCTGGCGTGGAACCTGGGAATTCGACGGCGGCGGCGCGTTAATGAACCAGGCGATTCACAGCGTTGACCTTTTGGCTTGGCTGATGGGACCGGTTGCAGAAGTGACCGCACAATCGGCACTCCTTGCACATAAGCGAATCGAGGTGGAAGACAATATCGTCGCAACGGTGCGTTTCCAAAACGGGGCACTTGGCGTTATTGAGGCAAGCACCGCCGCTTATCCCGGCTCTTTGAAACGGATTGAAATTCATGGTGCCGCCGGTTCCGCCGTGATCGAAGAGGAAGACATTATCAAGTGGGATTTCCAAACCTCCAGGCCGGAAGATGCGGAAATTCGGGAAAAAATGACCCAAAAAATTTCCGGCGGCGGCGGTGCGGCGGACCCGGCGGCGATAGGGCATCATGGGCATACCATGCTTTTTGCCGATGTCGTCAAGGCGATAGAAACCGGCGGCAAACCGCTCATCGACGGATACGAAGGCCGACGTAGCGTCGAAATCATCCGGGCAATTTACGATGCCGCCAAGTCAGGAAAGACCGTGAAACTTGGATAGTCATGGACCGGCAAGTTTGGTCGGGGGAGTTGCGTCGGAAATCACCGCTTACCGTCTCTTTTTTCAATTCCAACAGTTTTGCGAAAGGTGCGATCAATCCTATGAGATTACGTAAATCTTTGGTATCAATCAGTCTTTTTTTTAGCCTTTGTCTCACCTGTTTTTCGGGCGATACACCCTCGCAGGTTTCCATCAAAAAAATCAAGGATGTGGTGATCTACGAAGATGCAAAATTCTATCCCGCCTTTCCTTCAGTGGTCAAACGGCCGGACGGAGAATTATTGGTTGCGTTCCGGCGCGCGCCGAGCCGAAGAGCATTGGGGGAAGGATGGGAGACCCATATCGATCCGAATGCCCAGATGCTTCTGGTTCGTTCCAAAGATGGAGAAACCTGGACAAAGTCCCCGGAACTGATCTATGCGGATCCCACTGGCGGGTCATCGGATGTGAATCTGGTGCAGTTACGTGACGGAACCCTGCTGTGTGCAAGTTATACCTGGATTCTTGTGCAGTCGGCAGCAATCGAAAAGCTAAAGCAGCCTTTGTGTACCGACGTTACCATTTTTCCGGGCGCAACCGCGATCATGACGGGCGGATATTTATTACGCTCAAGGGACGGCGGGAAATCGTGGGAGGGACCGATCTTTCCTCCCCACATCAGCCCGCAAGTCAATGTTACGCCGACCGGGGAGGGACTTCCCGCTCATAACAGGGGGGCGATTTGCGAAGGAGAAAGCGGGCGGCTCTTTTGGGGGGTTGCCGCTACGGATAACGCGGAGACCCGAAAAACGTCTGTCTACCTGATCACTTCGGATGATCAAGGGGACACATGGACGTATCGCAGTCCCATTGCGGTGGATGAGGATGTCATCTTTAATGAAGCGTCCATGTATGAAACGCCCAAAGGTGATATTGTCGCATTTTTGCGCACAGGAAATTTCGAGGATCAGGCCTGCATCGCTCGCTCGACAGACGGGGGAGAATCATTTCAATGGGAATCAATGGGCTTTCAAGGGCATCCGTTAAATGCGTTGCGATTACCGGATAACAGGGTTTTATTGTCCTACGGATACCGGCATGAGCCCTATGGTGTCAGAATACGCATCTTAAATGCCGAGTGTACCGATTTTTCGACTGCCGAAGAATTTGTTTTACGGGATGACGGTGGTAATAGTGACGTTGGCTATACTTGGCCTGTGTTGTTGGACGAAAACAGGGTTATGGTTGTGTATTATTTCAACAAAAATAATGGAGTCCGGCATATCGCAGGGACCATTCTCGAAATCCGCTAAAACTGACATCCAAATGACAAAATCCAAATGACAAAATTCAAAACCGTTTTGGCCGTAGCCGTATCGGCTGTATCGATGTTTGGCGTAGCCGTTTTTGCGGTGGAGTACGAAGATTGGACCCTTTCCGGCACCGGAAAGCGGTCAACCGCCGATACCTTGGAAATTAGCGGTACCGGAGAAGGTTCCGGGCAATGGCGAAGCGGACCGCTTGCCCTCCAACCGGGCGGTTTTTACAAGTTTTCCGTGTCGATCCGGGGAGCTGAAACGCAAGGGGGTTGCTTGCCTTGCGGGATCGACGGTTTCAGCCGTGATTATTGGGCAACAAGGGACGAATGGACCGATGAGTCGTTCTGCTTCCAGCTCCAAGATACAATCTCAAATTCCTTCTTGCGTGCCGGTCAATGGGAATCCCGGGGAACGTTTCAATTTCGTAACATCAAACTCGAACCGGTCGTGCCGATCCTGAAAGAAGTCGAAATCCCGCTCGAGACCGGCATGACAACACTCCTGCTCGGCGAAGGGGAAACGATCCGGGATGGTGTTTACCGTTTTGCGACTCAACTCGGCGGACCGGGAAGCAATATCCAACGCCCGTTTCTCTATTCCAATGCGGTTTTCAACTCGGTTCGGTGGTGTTTGGGAAACAATCTCCAGGTGGTTTATCGTTTCGAATTGAACCCCGCAATCCGTTTTGATGGCGGAACGATCAGCGTTGGCGTTTGCCACCGTGATTCCGGTGCCGCAGGAGAGGGGGTTGTCGAAATCAGCCGCGATGGCGAAACCCGATGGACCGAACTCGGACGGCTCGGCGATCCCGAAGTCAGGGAATTCCCATTACCATCCATCGCCTTTCCGCTTGACACGCTTTATCTTAGGATACGCGGGTTGGAGAACTCCAATTTCCAGGTCGATTCCATTCGTCTGGAGGCTCCGTTGACCGGAGATGCCAATATCGAGAACATCAATGCTTTCGGCGAGACCCGGTTTGCAACTTACACCGGTCCGACACCGGAAACGCCCGACGAACTGACGCTGACCGCCTGCGGTTATAACATCCGGGTCAACGGCACGGTTCTCCATTGTCCCCTTTCCCCCACACCGGGAGAAACGGAGCATCAATTCAAGGTCGGTGACCGGAATTACCTTTTTACAACCAGTACGCATCCCTTGCATCGGGGCGATTACGGTTACGCTTTGCCTTCTTCACCGAACCTTTCGCTTTGGTGGGCTGAGGCCGATTGGAAAATCTCCCGTGAACGCATCGCTCCCGATGCTACAATGGTAAAACCGGTTGAAATTTCCGCCGCGAAAAACGATACCGAAGCGTTCCAGTTGGTTATGCGTGCGAATGCCGCGCCGATCCTAGGTCTCTCGGCTTCCATCGGTCCCCTCAAAGGTCCCGGCGGCGCAACAATCCCGGCAGAGAATATCGAAGTGCTTTATGCGTATTATCATTTCGTGCATTCCAAGACGGACAACACCGGGATCATTGATTACTGGCCTGATGCCCTGCCACCGCTGACGCAGCCGATTGACGTTGAACGGGGAAGAAATCAGCCGCTTTGGATCGTCGTCAAGGTGCCTGCCGACGCTACACCAGGTCGATACGAGGGAACGGTGGAACTTTCCTACGACGAAACCGGGCAAGCGAAAATTCCATTTGCCGTCAATGTCTGGAACTTCGCATTGCCGAAGGAGAATCACCTGGAAACGGCATTCGGCTTCAATCCGGGACAGGCGGCAAGGTATCACAATGCCCGGACCGAGGAAGACCGGCGGCGCGTTACCGAAATGTATCTGCAATGCTTTTCCGACCACCGGATTAGTATTTACAACCCGACACCCCACGACCCCATCTCCGTGAAATGGTTGCCGGAAGAGAATCCGCCGCGTTGCGAAGTCGATTTTTCCCGTTATGGTGCCGAAATGGAGCGGGTTCTGGAAAAATTCAATTTCACGAATTTCACCGTACCGGGGCACGGTTTGGGGGGCGGGACTTTCCACAGCCGGAGCGAGCCGTCGCTTGCCGGGTTTGCCGCCGACACACCGCAGTACAAGGCGATGATGACCGACTACTACACCAAGCTGCAACAATTCCTGGAAGAGAAAGGCTGGCTCGATAAGGCGTATGTGTATTGGTTTGACGAACCCGGTACGCATGATTACGACTTCGTCGCCGAAGGAACGGCACGTTTGCAACATTACGCCCCGAAGATCAACCGTTTTATGACACTGATGATGGAAAACGAGGACTTTTTGAACGCGATGGAGCGGATCGGAACCTCACTCGATATCTGGTGTCCGGTTTCAAACCATTTCTCGGAGAACTTGGGCAGGAAACGGATGGAATTGGGAGAACGCATTTGGTGGTACATCTGCACCGGACCGAAAGCTCCCTACTGCACGCTCTTCATCGACCACCCGGCAACAGAGCTCCGCGTTTGGCATTGGCAGGCTTGGCAACGGAACATCGTCGGCACGCTGATCTGGGAATCGACCTATTGGCATAGCGAAACGGCGTTTCCAGACAGTTACCAGAACCCATACGAAGACCCGATGGGATATGTCACCGGTTATTCAACACCGAGCGGCACGAAACTACATTGGGGGAACGGCGATGGACGGTTTATTTATCCGCCTCTTTCCGCCGCCGTGCCGGGCTTGAATGGCGGTCAACCGGTGTTTGACAAGCCGGTTTCCAGCATCCGCTGGCAAATGATCCGGGAAGGGGTTGAAGACTACGAAATGCTATCTCTTCTCCGCGAGCTTCTGAAAACAAAGGGAGCGGCGTTATCCGAAGCGGATCGCAAGGCGGCGGCGGAACTGTTGACGGTTCCGGCGTCAATGACCGAATCGATGACCAAGTTTACGATTGATCCGCGTCCCTTGTTGGAACGCCGCGCCGCCATTGGTGCGATGATCGAACGATTCCATTGCCGGTAGCTCATAACCCCATTTTTCTTGTCAATGGGCTTGACTTTTCACTTGGAAACGCATAGCATGGGGGAACTGTGAGTCGTTTGCGAACTCCGGGTACTCCGGGTTTGGAATACTTTTTTATTTTTTGTGACCTTTTCTCAAAATGAGGTGGACTATGAACAAAAATGTTAAACTGGGGTGGGGGGGCAAGACATGTAAAGTTTATGCCTTTACCCTCGTCGAACTTCTTGTTGTCATTGCGATCATTGGAATCCTGATTGCACTTCTTTTGCCTGCGGTTCAGGCTGCACGTGAAGCGGCCAGGCGAATGCAGTGCTCCAACAATTTCAAACAAGTCGGGCTTGCGCTTCACAATTATCACGACTCTCACCGGGCATTTCCGGCAGGAAGTTGTTATTTTCGCGGATTTCGCCAAAACATTAATACCGTGGATTGCCCGACAAATGGTGCCATGCCATTTATGCTTCCCTTCATGGAGCAAACGGCGATGTATGATCTTTACGTCGATTATGCAACTCGCGCAGACGCGGACCCCGCGCTGACCAGTGGGTATTATGCAGCCTGGGATTTAATCGAAAAGGATTGGTTTGCCCAAAAAATTCCCGTACTTTTGTGTCCGTCTGACGGAGAGAGTCAACAGGTCACTGCTCAAACAAGTTCCTCACGAACAAACGTCGCTCAGTGTGCCGGCGACGGATTATGGACATTTGCCCGTCGGGCAGATCAGGAATGGACACCTCGTTCCAATGTCGGGCCTCGCGGTTTCTTTCAGCGGGAAGTCTGGAAAACGATGGGATCCGTAAGCGATGGGTTAAGCAACACCATAACATTCAGTGAACGTTTGGTTCATGTTCAGGGATCAGTCGATCTTAAGCGGGGAATTGCTCGTTATCAGCCCCATGACGGAGAGGCAAGGCCAGCTCTTTGTCTTGCCAATGCATACGATCCCAACAACCGGAGACAGATTCAAGCACCGGCCTCTCTGTGGTCAGGCTTGATCTGGTCCAACGGTCGCGCAGCTGACGCTTGGTTTAACTGTGCATTGCCACCAAATTCCGTTTCTTGCGTCGCCGGTTCCTTCAACGTTCACGAATGGGGAGCGTTTCCGCCGACCAGCAATCATACCGGCGGGGTTCAAGTACTGTTCGGAGACGGTTCCGTTCATTTTGTTTCCGATAGTATTGGCACCGGAAACCTGAACGATGCCCAGGTGACTTCAGGACCAAGTCCGTGGGGAGTTTGGGGAGCTTTGGGAACCATCAACGGGGGCGAAGCCGCGTCGTTGTAGTTTCTCC
>Ga0099364_10014829_pt1 | contig 10327 bp, 17 predicted proteins | sample TergutTh196P3_FD_73070 | JGI IMG/M metagenome (GOLD analysis project Ga0099364, IMG submission 73070) | Microcerotermes parvus P3 segment gut microbial communities from Pointe-Noire, Republic of the Congo - Th196 P3 | ecosystem: Host-associated > Arthropoda: Insects > Digestive system > Gut ...
GGCTCATAACCGATAGGTCCGGGGTTCGAGTCCCTGAAGGCCCACCATATTTGTACGTTAAGATTGATACAATCGAAAACATCGAAAAGCCCCATTCTACCTGATACTTAGGGTCGGCAGAGTGGGGTTTTTCTTTTTTGCGGATTTTTTGTAAAGCGTTATCTTCCTTGTGGTAAACTTAAAGACATAGTTTTCTTTTCATCTCTTTTTCAAGCGTACCATTATTACCATTAGCTTTTATGGGTTGACGGATAGTGAAAGGACTGTTATTGAGAGGAAATAATATATGAAAATGCAGATTATAAAGATAAAAACTATATAGAAAATCATTGCAAAAATATATATTTTAAGATATAATATATTTGGACTATAAATATAACCTTGGAAAGGGATTGATAAAAATTTGAATATATTGTTTTGGAACACGAATAAATCAAAGGAGAAAAATAATATAAATAATTGCTTGACAGAATTAATTTTAGAAAAGGATTGTGATATTATAATTCTGGCAGAGTATGCTGACAATATTCAAATTCTTTGTGGCTTAACAAATATTTTATCTAAGGATGAATATATTCCTATTCCAAATAATGGTGGTTGTGAAAAAATTAAAGGGCTTATTAAGAAAAAATATAATATTGAAGTCGTTCTCGAACAATCGCGTTACCAAATAGTCATTATAAGAACTACGCTTTATAAATTGATAGTTGCTATGATTCATAATATAAGTAAACTTACTCCGTCCGAAGAAGAACAAAAAGAAAATCTGAGAATATTTCATCAAGATATTTGTGCCGAAGAAAAAAAACATCAGACCAAAAACTCAATAGCTATTGGCGATTTTAATGTAAATCCATTTGAAGTAGCTTGTATAGCCGCAAATACGTTGCACGCTATTCCGTTTTTGGAAGAAGTTAAAAGCTCTAATCGAATCGTTCAAGATAGGCTTTATCAAAAATTTTATAATCCTATGTGGAAATTTTATGGTAATAGAGAAGTGCCTTATTCATCTTATTATCTTGATAATAGCGGCAAGCATATTAATTATTATTGGAACGCATACGACCAAATAATCATACGTCCAGAATTAATCAATGCGTTTGAAGATGATTCATTGACCATTATTATTGAAACCCAAAATCATAATTTATTAAAAAATAAAAAACCTGATAAAGAAAATTACAGCGACCATTTACCGTTATTTTGTACTTTAAAGGAGGAAAAAATATAATGGAAAATTTATGGAAGATAAATTTTGAACCTATGTCAATTAATACCCCAAAAGAAATTGTCGAAACCCAGTGTGAGTATTTAGGAGAATTGACAGACGGAAAAATTATAGCAAAAATATCAGATTATGAGGGACCCATTTCATCCTATACTAAGCTGAATTTTCTCACAATTTTTGGTAGTAGTTTTAAAGACCAGAAAGTAAATATACAGGAAGATTTAGGGGATATAGGTAAAAGCACATTTACTTTTGAATTTTTTATTACTTCACCTAAAACTCCAAATTATAAATACAGGATTATGTTTTTTCAATATGGAATAGCTTTTTTTCCAACTGTGATTGTTTTAGATGAAGCCATTGCAAATGAACTTGAAGGGGAACAAGACATTATATGTTATTCCCAAGAAGAATTTGAAAACAACTTAAAGAATATACTAAATTCCCAAAAAATAGAAAACGTTGTCAACGCATTATTGGCAATAGCTCAAAGTGGAAAACCTGTTTCTTCTTAGCAAATAGGAATTATGTAGTGGTTAGATTCACGGAAACCCATTAGTTGTTCGTGAATACCTCTGGCGATACTCTGCCTCCACCATTGGAAACCTCAAGCAGGGGCGAAAAGCCCCATTGCATAGGTGAATTACGTTGTTTTCATGAATACTTCTTAATAACGGTTCGCCTCCGCCAATATTTGTACGTTAAGATTGATACAATCGAAAATGTCGAAAACTCCTATTCTACCTGATATTTAGGGTCGGTAGAGTGGGGTTTTTCTTTTTTGCGGATTTTTGATATAAGAGGGATTTTAGCGTGTTTCTTAGCGGTTACTTAAAACGCAGACTTCCATGCTCAAAAGTCTGCCGACCCAATAAAGTTTTTGTGCAATAATGCCACATAATGCCGATTATACCGTGTTTTTTTTCTACATATACATCGAACCACGCTTCGAAGTCCAATAAGTCCAACTAAAGTCCAAGCAAAGTCCAATGTACCCAGAGCCGTACCGCCGACTTAATAAAAATTTTCGTTTGAAGGGTTAACTTTTACAGTTTCCGACCGCTATATAGTGAAGGCAACAGAAACTGCCTTACTAAAAATTATATCGGAGGATTTTGCTATGGAAAACAAGCAAATAATCGAAATCAACGGCGTGAAACTTGAGGTTGACCTCACCAACGCCCGCGTCATCGAAAATTACCGCGTCGGAGACGTGGTAAAGGTACTGCGTAAAGAGTACAACAACCAGTGGAAATCACACTCAGGAACGATTGTCGGGTTTGACGCGTTCGAGAACCGCCCGACCATCATCATCGCATATGTCGATGACGGATACAACGCTGACATACATTTCCTGTACTACAACGCCGACACAGAAAATGCGGAAATATGCCCGGCGAACAGCAATGACCTCGCGTTCAGCAAAGAGAGCGTGATTGAGAAAATGAACCGAGATATAGCGAAGAAAAAGGCTGAAATCGATGAAATCGAACAGAAACGCAACTTTTTCGTCGAGCACTTCTCGCGGTGTTTCGGCGAAAACTGCTGACGGAGGAGGTACAGATGACAAGTAAAAATATCGGCAAAGCACTCAAGCGCAAGCTCGATGACTGGTGCGCCAGTATTGGCGACGAGGCAGTAGTTAAGACAATCAAGGAAAACGCCATTGTAACGGGCGGTGTGTTGGTGTCCATGCTCAACAGCGAGCCGCCAAACGACTACGACATATACTTCAAGACATACGAGTCATGCCTCGCGGTGGCGAGGTACTACGCCGACAAGTGGAATGCTGAATCAAACAACGGGTACGATAAGCCGCCAGTTGAAATTAAAACGGACGAGGCAAAGCGAATCACGGTGTTTATTCGGAGTGTCGGAATCGCCGCGGAAGATGGCGAAAACGGCATTGATGACGAAACTGAGCCGTATGTTTCCGAAAGCGAAGAGGAACAGGAACAAGAGACGCCGAAATACCGTCCTCGCTACTTCTCCACCAACGCAATCGCCCTCTCGGACAAGATACAGCTCGTCATACGCTTCTACGGCAGCATTGACGAAATCCACACCAACTACGACTTTGTGCATTGTACGTGTTCGTATGATTACAGTGAAAACAAAGTCAATCTTCCAGCGAGAGCATTGGAGGCAATTATAAACAAGGAGTTGTACTACTGCGGCAGTAAATACCCGTTGTGTTCGATTATACGAACGAGGAAATTTATACAGCGCGGGTGGAGCGTAAACGCAGGGCAGTACCTGAAAATGTGCCTGCAGTTGAATGACATCGACTTGAAAAACCTCGATGTATTCGCCGACCAGTTAGCGGGAGTAGACTCTGCGTATTTCAATCAAGCAATCCGTGCGCTGCGCGAGAAACAGGGACAAGACCCTGACTTCAAGATTGATAACCATTATCTCTTCAAGATAATTAATAAGATTTTTTAAGGGGAATCAGATATGCAATGCGAATTAGTCAACCCGTCAGACCCGTACACGTTCGTGGCGGAAAGCCGTGAAGTTGCCGTGCTCGCTGTGTTTTTGTTAAATCCTGCCTACGGAGCTACTCCACAGAGTGGCAGTGACGATGACAAGGTGCCAACATTCATACTCGGCGGTGCTGAGGAGTGGTACCAAGAAATATTCGGTAGAACGGTGGCTGATGGATTTAAAGCACTTGAGAAAGATTTAGCGGTGATGTTCGCCCCGCTTTGTGGCTAAATCTGTAATGCAAAATCAAAATTAGTGATTGGAGTTTTTATTATGAACGTATCAATTTTTACAATGATTCTATGGTTGGTGATAAGTCTGCTGACAATCAAAGGCTTATTTTCGCCGAACAAACCAGCAAAGCTCAAAAAAGAGCTTGACGAAACAGTAGAGGCGACCACATTCGTGGTTATGACGGTAATAACCCTATTTATCAGCGTGCTTAACGTGTGGTATCTGATAACTTCAGCGGTTATCATAAACGATGTTTATTTCGCTACGTGTTCAGCTATATTGGTTATTTCAACGCTATCTACAATTAAAAAAGCGTTTGGAATTACTCAAAAATTCTTGGATGGCGAAGAAGTAGATATGCCGGGCAAATTAACTGTCTTTTTGTTGCTTAAAATACTCCATTTAGGATATTTTGGGTATTATATATTCACTGGTGTGTCTTTGATTGATTTGATTGGAGGATAGCAATGAAATCACTATTACAAGGCTTCGGCGGACGTGCGCATGAACTGGCAGAGCAGATAAAAGCGAAGCTGAAAGGCGAAGCCATGTACGCAGTAAATCTAATTCATGTCACAGACAGCGAAAAAAGCTGTTTTAAATGCAAACTAAAAGGAGTTAAACTATTTTTAGACTGCTTTGTATGTTTGAATCCCGCCAGTGAAAACAACGGACTTTATATACCGTTTAAAAACGAGGGTATTATGTATGCAACTACAGTAGGTTGCAAAAACCATGTGCCGTTGAAGAGGCGATAAAAAAAAGGAGGACATCGACAATGAATAATTCGACCAATTACAGACCATGTGAAGCAGACGGCAAAAAGGCGTTATTCCACCGTTGGACTGATTCGATGTTATGAATAGGCATGGGCAGTTCGTCATTCTTTGGAACAACCGCTACGCAAAACGCAACGGTGGTGCGTATTCGTGGGAATCCAATCCGTGGGTTGAGGTTGATGAGTTTGAGAGGGTGGAGGTAGAATGATGAAATTTTTTGAAATTGCTGTAGGTCTTGCGCTATTAGTATTATATGAAAATACTGGACTTGAACCGCAACAAGGGGAGGCAAAATAATGGGGCATCACCTTATAAAACCAACTGCTCCGCCTCCGCCGCCACGGCGAACACTGAAGCCTAAACCGAGGTGTGAGTATTGCGGGACGCTCAAAGCAAGCGGTGTAAAATGCACGTTTTGTACCGCACCATATTAAAAGGAGAACGAAGTATGACAAGAGTGCAATACAATAACTGGAAAGACTTCACGGTAAGAATGGCTAAAACTGTGTACCCACACGCGACAAAAAAACGGCGTGATACCATGTTACAACACATCACGTACCTTTTTGATGAGCTTGAATGTAATGATGAATGGTCGTGGATAAAAGACTGGGACGGCAACGGTGATAATTGTTTTTTAGAGGAATCCCTCGAAGAATTTTATAGAGATATTCTTCATTGGAATGACAAAAAGCAATGCTACACAGGGAAATTCTATAACCGGTTAGTGTGTTGTATTCAAGCAGGGTTCGACATGGCTGTAAAACAAAGCGGCGGGGCTCTCGATTTCACAGTCGGTGATGTAAGAAAAATGTACGATGGGCAAGTCCCAGAATGGGTTACACCAGATAATTTTAACAACGAGCCTGACGATACGCAGGTATGGCTGTAAAATAGGAAACGGAGGCTAAGTATCATGTTAAAGAGATTTATAGACGACTGCAACAAAATGACCGTACAGCACAACGAGGGTAAACGCCGAGATTACCCGCATTGGAAAGACCATGTTCTGCTGCCGCTTGCCCGCGAAATCGGGACACGCTTAAATATGCAGTACGAAGTGACGGGCGTGTTTGGGTTAAGGTTCGTGTGTTATATAGCCGTTTTCGACGATGACAATCGTTATATACTCAGCACAACGCCGCAGTTCAAGCCTAACAATCGAGAAACTATCAACAGAGCCGTAAAATACAAAAAATGTCACGCGATGAACGAAATAGAGCGTATAATGTACGACGCAAACGGCTTCGGGAATGAAGCACAACCTCTGCCGGACAGCGTGGAGGATATTATTAAAATAATGATGGAGGAAACAGTACAATGAGCAAAAAACAACGAAAAATAGTCGCAGTGTGGGAGGCGTTCGAGGACGCCGAGCCTGATATTTCCACGGAACGCTTACTGCAAATGGTGACTGATGCGACAGGTGCGGACGTTGACGAAATATGCGTCGCTATGGTCGCCGCCGGAAAAGCTGTGTAACGCAAACAAAAGCGGGAAAGTTAGGGTAGACAATAAATGAAATTGGAGGAAAAAGTATAATGAAACTCAATTTTGAACAAATGACGCAGGAGTTTATACGCGACATCAAGAAATATTTGGAGAAGTCGTCATTCCAGCCCGTACTTTTGAAAGTTGTCTATGATATGCTTGACAACAACAGACAGGATATCAAAATTGCTATGCGTAATTATTTCGCATTAGCAGGGCTTGAGGACGGTATGATTATACCACCGCCGCCACGGGAGGAAAAACTATGATAGTCACATATTATGAAAATCATCAGGGCGGTGTGAACAATCTCGCGGTCGCTCTGGATAGGGAAACAGGGCTGTGCGCAACAAGCACCAAGGGAAAATACACGGCAGTGAAGAATTTGAAGCGTAAACTGAAAACAAACGCTTCATTCCGTAACGGTGAAATCGGACAAGCAATATTAGATGGTTTCGCCGCAGGCTTTACTGATACCAACCCACATCACGCATTGGGCGAATATATCGCAAAGCGTATATTATCTGACTTAATAGCCGCAGAAGAAGCGGCTGAATAGCGTGGCGGCGAAAATAGAAAATTGAGAGGAACATGAGAATGAATATCAAGGACATTATACCAAGCGGCTTATACAAGTGTATTTGCCCGAAAAAATATTATAACGGTGGTCTGCCGGGAAAAGACGAGAATTATGAGTTTCTGTATCACTGCAAAAACTGGACGTTTAGACCTCGCATATCCAAAAGCGGCAGTATAGAAATGCTTGATACCTATTACGACAGCTACGAGAGCGGAATAACGCTTACAGAACAAAACGCATCCGACTTTGAGTTGGTTTTTGATTTTAACGATGTTGAGCCATGCCGTGTGGACGATATGGACGAGTATGAAGAAGCTGACGTTTATCGAACAGCTACTAACAGTGGCGGATATTCATACGGCGGCGGCTTCTGGAAGAAGATGACCGCCAAGCGTTCATCGGAGAAGCTGTTATTCAAATATGAAGCCAAGCTCGCAAGCACACAGCTTGCTGTTGCGAGTCTTGAGCAAGACATCGAGCGAATCAAGAGCGGCGAGCATTGGAAGTTGAAGTAGCTCCACCGCGAACAGCATATGTCAGTGAAATAGTGTGAAAACAAAAAACAGAGAGCCTAAGCTCCCTGTTTTTTTGTGGTTTCGCGGATATTGAGTTTATTTGTTATTTATGGTACCTGATTCCCGTCCACGAATTCAAAATAAACTGGCGACGGTGGGAATTTCTGTATTGTCGAAGAGTCAATCCGTTCTGATGCGTATTCTTCAAAGCGAGCACGCACAGGTTCTGTTCCGCTCTTTAAGGTGAAATAATTTCCATCTTCTTCCCACCACATACCGACTAACTGTATATCGCTGTTAAAGAAGTTATACAATAACATAATAGCATCACCGCGCGTGAGCTCATAAAAGCTGTCGTTTGCAAAATCCTCTTTAAACCCGGCAAACAAGTCAATCTCTGTTGCTTTAGTCATAATTGCATCGCCCTGAACATCAATGTAGCCAAGAGCATTTATAATCATCTCTGCCGCATCGACAACAGACACGCTCCCTTCGGGATTTAATATTTCATGTCTAATTATTTCATTGTCATAGCAATACAGGATTGCGTCTTGGAATACGGGGTCGACATCGGAAATACCTGAATTTTGTAGTCTCTCATCTTTAGAAAGTGTGGGGACGTGCTGAAATAATGACTCAAGTTCCATTTTCTGCATTATTTGAATATCAGTTTCCCTACCGGCATATGGGTCATCGGGCTCTTCCAACACCAAATCCCCGCCGAAGTATCGCGGAGTTCCCGTGTGTATTCGCGCAATAAGCATAAGCCATTCTTGCTGTGTTATTTTGCTTACAAAGTCAACTACTACTTCGCCGTCTTCGTTCGTGTTTTTTCCTTTGATAACGCCGAGTGAAACTAAAAGTTCCGTAGCTTCTGTTAATACTTTCATATCTGAAATTGTGTCCAGCCCGACTAACGCCGTCTGCTCGTTTTGGATTTTCGGTGCAGCGAAAGCCACTAACGTTGTGCTTGCTATAAGCACCAAAGCGATTATTACGCTGATTAATGATTTATTTTTGATTTTCATAATTGATGTTATCCTTTCTGCGGCTGCATTTTTGCTGTAGCCGCTATAAAATGGAGTGAATCTACTCCGTTGTTCAGCCATTCTTATTATCGAGTAAGCATAGGCTGTCTTTGTTTGTGTCTGCGCTCCGAAACGGCGCACAACCATCTCGTCGCAGGTAATCTCCAAATCGCGGTTGACTAATACGAACATTACCCATACCAGAGGGTTAAACCAGTGTATGCACAGCGCGGCAACCAACAGCAGTTTCCACAGCGCGTCAAAACGTCTGATATGATAATATTCGTGCATGAGAATATGGTTTAAGAGCTGTTTGTCGTCAAAGCTAAGGCATTTAGGCAGAATAATCCGAGGCTTCAGCAGTCCGACCGCGACCGGCGATGATATTTTGTCAGACTGCATTATATTAATCTGACGCTGTAGCTTATTCGCCGCAAGCCACTCATTCAGGAAAGTATCGCCCCTTACAGGCAGCGCACAGCGCACTCTTTGGCGGCTCTTGATGTAAATTGCCGTGAAAACACCCGACATAACCAACATACCCGCAAACCAAATGAGATGAATTACCATAGTTGATGTTGATGTTACCGTAGAAGTCTGCTCCTGCATCGGAGTTATTTCTGCTGTTAACGGTGCGGCAGTCGACTGTGAATCCGTGTGTACTGTCGGGATTGCTTGTTCACGCAGCGTAACTGTTTGAATCGGCATCTGTCCTTGCGGAATTGGTAGGAGTGCCGAAACAGGAACGGAAATCGGAATATTGACAGACACAGGCACGAGCATTCTTAAAAGTGCGACGCCCCAAAGCACAAGAAATACTGTTTTAGGCAGTTTGTCCAAGGCAACGGCTCGGATTATCACGACAATTAGTATAAGCACTCCCGCCGTGATACTCATCTGAGGTAAACTCATGTACCATACCTCCTACTTTAACTTTTCCACAAGCTGTTTTAGTCGCTCTATCTCGCTCTCGTCTAACTTGTTTCCGCTCAGAAAAGCTGACAGAAATACCTCCGCAGAGCCGTCGAACAGTTTACCGACAATCTCGGTCGCTTCATACTGCTGCACCTGCTCCTTCGTGATTAACGCCTTGCACGAAAATTTCCCGTAGCGTTCAATCGCCCCTTTCTCAACCAGCCTGACAATGACAGTATACGTCGTGTTGGGGTTCCAGCCTGTCTGCCCATTAAGAATTTTAGCAAGCTGTCCTGCAGTCAAATCACCGTCCTTCCACAGAGCCTCCATGACCTTTAGTTCAGAATCGAATAATTTCATTTTACGTTTTCCTCCTTTATATTTCACTATTGCAATAGTACACATATACTACCATGATAGTTAGAATTAATCAACGTCTAATCTGTTAATCATTAGTAAACAATTTATGAATGAAACTCGAAAAAAATATTTTTGAAAAAAGCACGTAACAATTTTGCTTTCATGTTATATATAAATAGGTGCTGGTAAGTGCTAATAAATTTTTTTGGAGGTCAACAATGCGAAAAATGAGATTAAGAAAACTTGTAGGCGTGATGCTTGCGGCGGTTATGGTTTTTGCAATCGCCATCCCCTCTTACGCAACTGTGAACGAAGAAGCAGGCTGCGGAAATCCGATTGTTAATATCGGAATACTCGGAAATGCTGCTGGAGGTAACTGTTCCCAGCAAGGCGGACCCTCTAACTGCATTAATACCGTGCGCATACACGGGTATCAATGCACTCCAACGTGTCACTCAGGCGGATACTGCGGAGGTATCTACCAGTGTACAACTGGGCACGTTGTCGGGAACATTGGACAAGTAATGGGTTATTGTCATTGCTAAAGAATACCTTAAGATAAATCCCGACTAACAGTCGGGATTTATTTATGTATAATAATTCATTTATGATTGCGAAACAAAATACTTCTCAAAAACCAATCTTTAAAAATTTGTGTAATAACTGGCGTTTTCTAAACAGTCCGAAATCGCTCATTTTACCGCGCATAT
>Ga0099364_10014830_pt1 | contig 10326 bp, 7 predicted proteins | sample TergutTh196P3_FD_73070 | JGI IMG/M metagenome (GOLD analysis project Ga0099364, IMG submission 73070) | Microcerotermes parvus P3 segment gut microbial communities from Pointe-Noire, Republic of the Congo - Th196 P3 | ecosystem: Host-associated > Arthropoda: Insects > Digestive system > Gut ...
AAAACGGAAAACCCTTGATCCCATGCCAATACGAAAAAATCAGCACTTTCAGCAATGGCATTAGTATCGTGAAATCAGACGGCGAAGTGTTTGCGGTTGACATAAAGGACAACAGGATCGCGAAACTCCATGAGCAAGTAAAAAACTTTGGCAATTATGCTCAGGATCGTATTCCGTTCCTCTTTGATGACGGTTGGCGAAGGGCTACAGGTGAATTTGTTTTCGGCCTAACTGTTTTTGAAGGGTTCGGTATGTACTCCGATGGTTTCGCGCCCGCAAAAAGCGGCGGGAAATGGGGCGTTATAGACATAGGTGCGGATTGGTTGATCCCGCCGGAATATGACGAACTCATCACGGATGATTTGGGGCGATGTTACGCTCGCGGAGCGGTTTTCGCAAAACTCAGCGGCACAGTCTATCTTATCATTTCCGGTGAACGGCAAAACGAAGGTTATGAAGATGCGCGTCCGTTTTCAGATGAAGGATTTGCGGCTGTCAAACGCGGCGGTAAATGGGGTTTCATTGACATAAGCGGAAAGCTGATAATTGACTTCATCTTTGACGATGCCCTGTCTTTTGGGCAGCATCTTGCCGCTGTCAAAAAAGATGACCTGTGGGGCTACATCGGAATGTACGGAACAATGGCAATCGAACCGGTTTTTTTAGACGCAAAGAGCTTTTCCGGCGGCAGCGCACCCGTGCTGACTGAAAAAGGCTGGCAATTCATCACACTTATCGAATACAAACAGGGTTTATCGAAAGGACTCACATTATGATTTATGAAGTTGAGAGTAAAAACGATTTTTCTATGGGAACGTCAATTATTGTCAGAATACCGGAAGAGCACTTGGATAAGAGCGCCCTTTATACGCTGGTCGCGGAAAAGCCGGAGTTCATTCTCCCCCTGCGTTACAGAAGCATAGAGGGGCAAATCGAGTTCGTCTACCAGATCGGGTCTCTACGCCCATTACATGATTTTCCGGAAATATACCCGAGCAAAGAATGTGCAGAGTTGTGGTCAAAGATACTCAGCCCGTTTCTTGAGTGCGGCGACTGGTTTATGAGGCCATACTCATTTCTGCTCGACACGCAATACCTCTTTTTTGACCGCGACAATAAAAGCGTCCGTTATGTTTACATCCCTTCGATCCGTGATTGCTGTGAACAAGAGCGATTACGGCAGATGGCGGTCGAGGTCGCGGGTATTGTAACCGTTGATGATGTACTTTTGGAAAACATCATATTGCGTATGATAATAAAGAGTTTCAATCCAAAGGATTTTTTACAGAAAATCAAACCGTTTTCCGGCGCAAACGCGCAACTGCCCAACACAAGAAACACCTCATCATTATATACAACCCGCCAAGCAGCCGATATTCCCGAACAAACACTGAATATCGCTGAGCCTATAATGCCTCGCGAGAGCGAACTAGACGACCTGCTCGAAAACAATCAGGAAATAGTCATCAATCTTTCCGCAGGGGCAAACTCACGGAAATACACAGATTTGGCTAAAAATGAAGTAACTTCGGGCACAAAAAAGAAAGCAAAAAAACCGCGAAAAAACGATAACTTCTTCAGCAGGCTAAAAGACTCCGTAAGAGAAGAAGTAATCATCACCTAGTGCAGTCTGCGGACTGCAAGGGGTTAGGATTTATCCTAAATCCTAAGCGAAAGGAGGTGTAACAAATGTCTGACATCAAAGTGGAATCTAGGGTCTATCCTTTGATTGATCCGAAAGGTAATACAAAAGCATTCGCAAGCATTTCTATCAATGATGTTATCGCAATCAGAGGCCTGCGTGTAGTCGAAGGTTCAAACGGCCTTTTTGTCTCAATGCCGCAATCAAAAAACGGCAGCGGCGAATATCAAGACATCGCGTTTCCTTTGACAGTCGATTTACGCAACGACATCAGCAAATCTGTATTAGACGAATTCCTAAAACTTGCGGGATAATTTAGTGACTTAAGCCATAACAACTCGCGGGATAACAACCCTTAGGACTCAACACGCGGCGGTGTGCAAAATGGCAGCCCATGAATAGTTGTAGAATCACATCGCGCTCCATGCACCGCCGCCCAACACTTAACTTGGATGATATTACTATGAATATTACAAAAACAGCAGCTCAACATTCACAAAACCCAAAAAACGCGCATACTGATTACATAGATAACAAGCTCGTCAACATTTCGATTGATGACTTTATTGCATATATTTCCAAACGATTTACAGCAACAAAAAATAATATGCAAGGAGAATACACGAATGACACATCTTAGCAGATTCATAACCGCTTTTTTAGCTTTTTCCCTTTCCTTATGCCTGGCAGTAGGTTCCGCAATGGCTATGGAAAACTTGGACGAAATAACTCAGGAAAACCAAGAACAAACTGCGGCAGAAGAAACAGTACCCAATACCTCTGACCCGCTCGGAGAGCACGAGACCCCCACATCAGAAGAGCATTCTCAGGAATGTGGCTTGCCGTTGGATGAATGTATATGTTCAACCGCGTCAACCGAAACCCATGCAACTGAAACCTCGGTCATAGAACCCACGGCTATAGAACCCCCGACTATCAATCCCACGGCATCAAATATAATATTCGGCAGCGACACTGCGCTCGCGCCTTTCAATACAGCAATTGATTTTTTAATACTTAACGCATCGGGCAGCACCATCACAGGATGGAATCTTGTGACGGGTATTTCGCCTACAGATATAGTGATACCTCGCGAGATTGACGGTACAACCATAACGGCCATAGGCGCTAACGCTTTTGCGGGAGCAGGTCTGACAAGCCTAAGATTTGAAGAAGGCAGTGAGGTAGTTTCGATAGGCGCGTCGGCGTTTATGAATAACCCGTTCTCTATTGTCGAATTCCCTGACTCGCTGAAAACAATTAGCGACTCTGCCTTTCGAGACTGCGCTCAGCTCACATCCATCCTCATTCCGAACGGTGTGACGAGCATCAGCGAGGCTGCATTTCGCGGGTGTATACAACTTTCGTCTGTCGAATTATCCGAAACCCTTACAAATATAGGACGAAACGCTTTCTCAGGATGCACTTCACTAGCCTCTATCACGATACCCGCAAGTGTCAAAACTATTGCCTCGGACGCTTTTTCGAGCAGCAGAATCCCGCTTATCAACCTACCCAACCATGCGCCCGGCTCTATTTCCGGGGTACCGTGGGGCGCATCGCCCGCGCAGTATCTTGGTGTTGAGATTCTTTGGCGAAACGACAGTGACAGTATCTTTTATTTCGATAGCGCAACCGGCATTATCTTTGGTTTGAAAGCAGGCTACAGCGGCGATGGAAATATAGTTATTCCCGCCTCTATTGCGGTAAACGATATCCAACACCCTGTTACCGCTCTCTTCCAATACGCCTTTACATCAGAACACGCGAGAACCATGATTAAAACAGTGACCTTTGAAGAAGGCTCTCAAATCACTGAAATCCCGCCCTTCGCTTTCTATTTTAATCAACTGACAAACATAACGCTGCCTGATAGTTTGAGAGTCATCGGAAACTCCGCCTTCAACGGCTCGCGGCTGCAATCAATAACACTCTCCGATAATCTCGTAAGCATAAATCAGAGCGCTTTCTCAACTACGCGGCTCACATCCGTCACCTTACCCGACAGCCTGACGACGATCAGCAACTACGTGTTCAGCAGCGTCAGCACTCTCCAATCTGTCACGTTGCCAAGCAATTTAACCGCTATCGGCGATGGCGTGTTTCAAGGCACACGGCTCAGAACGATCGAGTTTCCGGACACGCTGAAGACTATTGGCGAAAATGCCTTTAGGAATTGCAGCACACTCGTCTCTGTGTCTTTCCCCGCAGGTCTCACACAGATTGGCAATACCGCGTTTGAAAACTGCACAGCGCTTGCGTCTGTTGTTTTTCAGGGAAGTGAAATAAACCGCATTGGCTCAAACGCGTTTCGTAACACATCACTCAAAAACCATATATACCTCGAAGAAATGTACAGAAATACTGTAGCCGGAAGCCCTTGGGGCGCGGTCAACGCTTTTGTGCATTGGAAAGATTTTACGGAACTGCCTCTGGAAGTTATCGACGATACCGGCACATGGCGCTTTAATCCTTCGACAAGCACTATTGTAAAATATCTTGGCAAGGAAAAAGAAATAAAGCTGCCGTCTTCACTTACATATGACGGCGAGACTTACGGCATACATACTGTGACAGGGGCGTTCGACAGCAACAATACCATAACCCATGTAACGATTTCCGAAGGAATCGTTACTATCGGCAATGCCGCTTTTCGCTGGTGTCCGTCATTGGCAAGTGTTGTGATCCCTGACAGCATCATGTTTATAAGGCAAGAGGCTTTTCGCGGCTGTTCTTCTCTTGTCACTGTAGACTTATCAAATACCGGCATTACAACATTGGGGAGTTCATCCTTTAGCAGTTGCATCAAGCTAACGTCTGTCAAGCTGCCTGAGACCTTAACGACCTCCGGCTTTAATCCGTTTTCAAATTGTTCAGAACTTGTTAGTATCAACATTCCCGACGCTTTGGAAACTATCAACAGCGGCGCGTTTTATGCCTGCAGCAAACTTGAAAGTATTGACTTGTCAAATACTAAAATCACATTGATCCAAAATCAAGCATTTCAAAACTGCACCTCTCTCACCTCTGTTAAATTGCCCGATACTTTGACAATAATCGACACAACCGCATTTGCCAACACAGGACTGACGGGTGAGATCGTTCTGCCCGGCAATCTAACAAGAATCGAAGCAAATGCCTTCTCCGCCACGCCCGGCATTACGCGATTCACAGTAAAACAATATCGTAATACGCCTTCCGATTCCGGTGCCTATGATGATTCCGCCGAACTGTACAAACTCTCTCCCGCAAGTGTTCAAGGCAGAGCCCCGTGGGGCGCCAATCATCTGAATACCTCTTTTCATGTCTACTTCATGGACGACCCGAGACCAAAATATACAACAGAAATCATTCAGCATACAGGCGAGGGGCAAAACGAAAATAGAGCCACAGTCCGTATACCCGACCTGCATATCCCGCCGAACAATTCACCAATAAGCAACGTAAGGCAAGGACAGGACGAGATGGAAAATTTCAGCGCGACCGGCTCTGATTTGGACCGTCTATGGAATGTTAGCTTTGAGGTTACTACTAGCGATAAATATAGCTTTACAATCTTTTTCTTAGGCAGAGATTATGAAATATACATTGACGTTGACGTGTTTAGTTCTGGATCGCTTGAAGAACCCGAACAGACTAACCCCATTTTACCGGAGATTCCGGACGACACAACAATACCGAATGAGCCTATTATTGATGACCCGCTTATTGACGATCCGATAATTGATGATCCATCGGATAATACTATTGTTGATGACCCGATTATCAAAAACCCGTCGGATGAAACTGTTGCGGATGATCCGATTGTCAAAAACCCGTCGAATGAAACTGTTGCGGATGACGCAATTATCAAAAACACACCGGAAACCACTCTTACCGCAAATCCAACAATTATAAATCCACCAAATGAACACCCGTCTATGGAGCGGCAACCGGGAAATGTAGAAATAGACGATATATCCGTTCTGCTACCCCAAGCCCCTGTTTCAGATTTTCAACCATCATCTCAAAGTCTGATCGATACCTCCGCTCCGCCTACAGGAGTTTGGGACTTACCGCCGCACAGTTTGCCAACTTCGCTCCCCTTTACGGGGGATAATGCAGGTACGGTCAAACCTATATCATTCAGTCGGCAACCCTATGGGATTCCTTCGGATATTAAACCTAAAGCAGTGCCGATACTTACTCGTCCATCTTCGGAAGTACGAATACTGCAACCAATCTACGCGCCAACTATCGGAGACGAAAAAACGCCGCTTGCAACTTTTGGCGGCATCCCGATTTTTGCCCCGATGGGCGCGTCATATTGGGCATTGCTGAACCTGATTTTAGTGATTGCAGGGACAACCTTAGCGGTATTTTCAGCAATAAGGCTCACGTTCAGAAAACGAGAAGAACGCAAACTCACAAAAACCGGTTTTGAAACGAGCATGGATATTCCGCTCGGCAAACGAAAAAGCATAAAACTAAAACTAAATTGGCTCGCTTTCGCACTCGGCATGGCACTTGTCGGCATCTTGGTATTCCTACTCACCCAAGACATGAGACAAATGCCGGTATGGACTGATTTCTGGACTATCCTACACGCCATTATCCTGGCAATAGAAATCATAGCCCTAAGAATCAGCATCAAAAAAATTCAAAATAACGAACCCCTAAAACAAACATAAAAAAACCAGGGGTAGTGCGCCCACCAGCCCACTACCCCTAACTCCTAACTCCTAACTCCTAACTCCTAACTCCTAATTGAATAAACTATATCCCAAGAATCGTCTTAGCAATCACGAAAAACACAAGCAGCGAGCAGGCATCAACTATTGTAGTAATAATCGGGGAAGCCATGACCGCAGGGTCTAGCTTTAGCCTGTTCGCCAACTGCGGCAAGAGACAGCCAATAGATTTCGCTATAATGACCGTCACGTACAGCGAGAGGGATACACTGAACGCGATTATCGGGTCGCCTTGCATAATAACGACCCTGACAAAATTGACACTTGCGAGCGCGGCACCGCAAATAACAGCCACGCGCAATTCCTTCCACCAGACACGCAAGATATCGGATTGGGTGATTTCTTCCAACGCTATGCCTCGAATCACAAGCGTAGAGCTTTGCGCTCCGGAATTACCACCCGTATCCATCAACATTGGGATAAAAGTTATCAGCACAGGCATAACCTCAAAAACATCCTCAAATCCCGCAATAATAGAACCCGTAACTGTAGCTGTAAGCATGAGCAGCATCAGCCACGGCAGCCTGTTTTTTGTAAGCCTCCATGTGCTTGTCTTCAAATACGAATCATCCGAAGGCGACAGCGCGGCCATAAGCTCAAAGTCTTCCGTCGCTTCTTCTTCCTGAATCTCCAAAACGTCATCGACTGTGACAATGCCTATCAGCCTCTGCTCATTATCGACAATAGGCATAGCAAGCAAACCGTATTTTCGGAAATCGTTTGCTATGCTCTCTTTGTCGTCGGTCGTAGTCCCAAAAACAATATCACGTTCCATGATATCGCCGATTTTCGCGTCAAGCTTTGCCAGCAACAGCGTTTTTACCGATATGGCACCAAGCAAATGCCTCGCCGCGTCAATCACATAACAAGTATAGATCGTCTCTTTATCAACGCCGTCCTTCCGTATCCTCTCAAAAGCCTCAGATACTGTCAGATGCTCTTTCAAATCAACATATTCTATTGTCATAATACTGCCGGAGCTGCCTTCGGGATATTTTAGAAAACTATTTATCATATCCCTTTTTTCCGCAGGTAATTGACTCAAAACCCTCTTAACCACCCCTGCGGGCATTTCTTCAATAAAGTCAACGGCATCGTCCAAAAACAGCTCGTCAATAATATGACTGATCTCATTATCCTTTATCCCGTGTATTATGCTCTCTTGTATCTCCCTTGAAAGATACGCAAACACCTCCGCCGCATTATCCTTTGGCAGCAAACGAAACAGTTTTATCGCCTCTTGATCGCTCAACTGCTCAATCCCATCAGCAATATCAACAGGATTTGTGTTTATCAATAATTCCTTCAATTCAGCCAAATCACGCGGCAGTTCCGAAACAATCAGTTTCATAGCAGATACCCCCTACTAGGATATAGGATAGGATTTAGGGTAAGTTTGAAAGTCTTCAAACTTCATTGGATTTTGATGAACGCAAGCGGCTCCCGCTACGCGAAACCGCCGCTATTGCGACATTTTTATGACCTTTCATGGTCGTTGATGTCGTTTGCACTCGGAAAGACAGGTCATAAAAATGCAAATAGTCAATGGCTAATAGTAACTTAATTAGTTCCCAAAAGTCAAGAAAAACAGTTTTCAGCCTTGAATTTTTTCTTATACGGTTATATAATGCCCCTAACCCAACAGGAGGATTATTACAAATGGACGAACGCAGAGATAAACAAAACTATTACTTAGACATCGCGGAGACTGTGTTGATTCGCTCCACTTGCCTCAGACGCAAATACGGCGCGATCATTGTCTTAAACGATGAAATCATTTCAACAGGATATAACGGTGCGCCGCGCGGAAGGCAGAATTGCATAGACCGTGATTTGTGCATGAGGGATCAGTTAAAAATTCCTCGCGGCGAGCGTTATGAGCTGTGCCGAAGTGTTCATGCCGAGATGAACGCCATTATATCAGCCGCGAGAAGGGATATGATGGGCGCGACACTCTATCTCTCAGGTCGAGACGCAAAAACAAATGAACTGCTAAACGCTGAAGAAACCCTGCCATGCAGTATGTGCCGCAGGCATATCATCAATTCGGGTATTGTCAAGACGGTCTGCCGCGTGGCACCGGATAAATATGTCATCATCAACACCCGCGATTGGGTCTTTAATGATGACTCGGTTATGGAGTAATGGTTTGAAAATAATCTCATGGAATGTAAACGGCCTTCGAGCCTGTCTGAAAAAAGGTTTCGCGGAGTCTTTTGCGGAGCTTGATGCCGATATTTTTTGTTTGCAAGAGACAAAAATGGAGCGCGGGCAGGCTGAAATCGATTTGACAGGCTATCACGAATTTTGGAACTCCGCCGAAAAAAAGGGTTACTCCGGCACTGCGGTTTTTACCAAAAATCCGCCAATCAACGTATCTTATGGGATGGATATTCCCGAACATGACCGTGAGGGCAGGATCATCACGCTTGAATTCCAACAGTTTTATCTCGTGAATGTCTATGTCCCTAATTCTCAAAGAGAACTCGCTCGCCTTTCTTATCGTATGCAATGGGAAGATGATTTCCGTAGTTTCGCGCTTGCTTTGGATGCTAAGAAACCCGTTATTATCTGCGGCGACCTCAACTGCGCCCATCAGGAGATCGACTTGAAAAACCCCAAGTCAAATACACGAAACGCCGGTTTCACCATAGAAGAACGCGGCAAAATGACAGAACTCCTAAACTCCGGTTTCACAGACTTCTTCAGACATCTCTATCCTGACAGGATTGACGCATATACATGGTGGTCATATATGTCCGGTGCAAGGGAACGAAATATCGGTTGGCGTATCGATGCTTTCATAGGCTCCGACAGATTCACCGCTGACATTACAGACGCACTAATCCACCCCAATATACTAGGCAGCGACCACTGCCCAATTGAATTGTTGATAAAACACTAAAGTTTTATACAGTTTCATCCGATGTATATAATGTATAGTATAAAACATTATTACAGTCGGAGTGCGGCAAGATGAGAAATAATCCTGTCAACTACGCGAAGGGTGAAACACCAATGACAGACCTTCAGTTTAACGCGTTTATCGAACTGCAAAACAAGTATGATGATTTAATTCAAGAAGTAGCTCTGATGCGGCGTGCAAAACCTAATCGCGATGACGATGGCATGACAGACTACCAGTTCAAAAGATACGAAAAAATACGCGACAAATGCGAAGAACTGTCACGAGAGGTCGCTCTCTTGCGCGAAGAAAACGCAAGGCTCAAAGTACACAGCGAAATGTTACGCGGCTTAAACAAGAGCTGATATAATTATATAAGGCTGAATACGCCTGATGACATAGGCGTATTTTTGCTTGCGTAAACACTGCGCTTGGTGTAGAATGTTTGCTAGGATTTAGGGGTTAGGATTTAGGGTGTAGGATAATTCCCCCGTGTCATTCTGAACGCAGTGAAGAATCTGAATTGATTTTAGGAGAATAAACAAAATGAAAAAGACAACAACTAAAAGACGTGTGGCTTGGGTGGCTTGGATATTGACGGTTACAATGATACTGCCGTTATTATTCATAATGCCAATGGGGGTACTGGCGGAGGATGAATTATGTCCATGCACTATGCCTGTAGAACCTCCGGATGACTGTACTTGCGGCGGAAAAACCCTTTGCGGTGCTGATGATTGTATTTGCGATGATCCGCCCACGAAGTACGATATTACTACAACAGGCACCACCAACGGCACAGTAAGCCGAACGATAAACGGTGTATCTGTAACAAGCGCAGCAGCGGGTCAAATAATATCACTTGAAGCAAGACCTAGCTCAAACTATGAATTTGTTAGTTGGGTAATAGAACCGAATATGCCGGATGCCGGACCCGGTCCGATTGGGACTTTTGTTATGCCCGCTTACTCTGTTAATATCACTGCAACATTCAGGCAAATCCCCGCTCCGACCACACGCTCAGTCATAATCGGGACTGCAACAGGCGG
>Ga0099364_10014831_pt1 | contig 10326 bp, 10 predicted proteins | sample TergutTh196P3_FD_73070 | JGI IMG/M metagenome (GOLD analysis project Ga0099364, IMG submission 73070) | Microcerotermes parvus P3 segment gut microbial communities from Pointe-Noire, Republic of the Congo - Th196 P3 | ecosystem: Host-associated > Arthropoda: Insects > Digestive system > Gut ...
AGAAAGAGCGGCGAAGGCAAAAAGAGAACCGCCTTGGAGCCTTCCGTAAACCCTAAATAACAAAAGATTTTGCGAAAAATAGTTTTGGCACAATGTCAAAATGTCGCCGACTTTTGTTTGTCTGCACAGTGAATCCATCGGACTCGCCGCCAGGGAATCGGTTGCGATTCGAGAAGAAGTTCGTCATCGCCGCCGAGTGAAAGATCAAAACGGAACATTCCCTTGGAAAAACTTCGCAAGCGTCCGGAAAGCGTTCTTCCGTCGGTCAGACGGATCGTTTCCGTTTTTTCTTTTTCCAGCATTGCGAGAAGTTTATCCGCCAGAACCGGATCGACCGGCGGAATCACGATCAACGAAGAGATGTTTTTCCGGGAAATCGACATAATCGCTTCTTTTTCCGATTGCAAACTGATCCGAAGTTGTTCACCGTCAATGCTTTCGATGCGACCGACGAGCAACGACCCGTCCGTGAGTCGCACCCAATGGGCGAACGACGGCGGCTCCGCGCCAACGGCGAGCGAAATGTACAACATGAATAGGCACCATTGAGCCGGTACTCCGGCTCGTCTACCAAAACGGAATAAATGATGTAGAATGGGAGGCATTGGAGTCATTACCGTAGCAATGCGAAACTTGCGGCTCCTGTAAAAGTCAGACCATTGGCGATTATCACTGAAACCTTCCTTATGGGCAAGCGGTTTGTTTGGAATCTTTCCTTCGTTTTGGTTTTTGCACTGGGCTTCGTCGCCGGAGCACTGTGGCGGTCGCCCTGCGACCACGAGTCCTCCTGCGACCACAGGCCATCCTGCGACCACAGGTCGCAGTTCGCTGGGAACTGCGACCTGTGGTCGCAGGACGACGACGAGGACGCCGAAGCCCGAATCGCCAAGGCATTGGAAGACCCCAATTTCAAACGCATTCACGATCATCTCACTCGCGAACAGCCCGTGCTGTTCGACTTCCCACGCCCCACTCCCAATGAAACACCCCTCCGACGACAGCCCGATGATGCGAGCGGTTCGTTGCCAGCCGAGTGACACCGTACCTGTTTGGTTGATGCGGCAGGCCGGTCGCTATATGGCGGAATATCGAGCCGTCCGTGAACGAGTCTCGTTTCTCGAACTCTGCAAGAATCCGTCGCTTTCCGCCGAGGTGATGCTCACGGCAGTCGAACGGCTCGGCGTCGACGCGGCAATTATCTTTTCCGATATTCTGCTCATTTTAGAGCCGATGGGCTTTCCGTTGGAATTTCTTCCGGAAGGCGGTCCGCGCATCGAACGGCCTCTGCGGGACCCGTCGGACGTCAAAAACGTTACGGAATTGCCGAACGCCGACTCGCTCGGCTACGTGATGGACGTCGTCCGCTACACACGGGAAGGACTCCGCAGCCACTTGCCGCTGATCGGGTTCGCCGGAGCGCCGTTCACGCTGGCTGCGTATGCCGTCGAAGGCGGCTCCTGTCGGGATTTCCGTAACGTCAAGGCGTTTATGTACCTCTATCCTGACGAATGGGCGGAGTTGATGAAAAAACTCGCCCGGTCCACGGCGCGATACCTGAACGCTCAGATCGACGCCGGAGTTCAGATCGTCCAACTGTTCGACAGTTGGGCCGGTTGCTTGTCCGAAGCGGATTACGTCAAATATGTGCAACCCTACAGCAAGATGGTCTGCGACCTGATCGGAGCCGGCACGCCGATCATCCATTTTGCGCCGGGGAATCCGAATCTGCTCCCGGCGGTTCGGGATGCCGGTGGACACGTCATCGGACTGGATTGGCGTCTCGACATTGACAGGGCGTGGGAGATCATCGGCCACGACTACGCCGTGCAGGGCAATCTTGACCCGGCGATACTACTGACAAATCCGGAAATTATCCGTAAGCATGTCCGACACATTCTTCATCTTGTCGAGCGGCGGCCCGGTTTCGTTTTCAATCTCGGTCACGGCATCCTGCCGCCAACGCCGGTCGACAACGCCATTGCCCTTATTGAAGCGGTTCACGAATTCGGGGCGTAAGGGCGTAAGTTTCGTACTTTGCAATCCTCCTGTTGCAACCCTCGTGACGGTTGAATCGTTTCTGTTAACATGATACACTGACCAGCCGACGATCCTCAACCTTTATCCGGAGATGTTGGCATGAATTACCAAACGGCTTTGTGTTTGTTTCTTATCCTCTGCGGCGGTCTTTCGGCGGCAGAGGACACCGCGATTCGGCAAAACAGTTTTCAGACGGACAAGCCCCTTCTCCGGGCGGAGCGACCGTTCAAACTCTTCGCCGTGGTCGAAAACGAAGCCGGGACGCCGTTCCAATGCCGTCTGACCGTTCCGGAAGGAACAACCCGCAGCGATGAGAAAATCGAGTCCAACCCTACGGGTTTCGAAACGAAATATACCTGGGACCTTGTTTGTGCGAAGCCGGGACAAATCGAGTTCACGCTGGAACTGATTATCGACGGCAAAGCGGTACAAACCGAAACGATTATGCAGGCGGTGCTGCCGCCGATGCCGATTCGGAAACTCGACTATATTCCGCCGCCGGAACCCGTCAAAACGAAGATGTTGGTCGGCGTTCACCAGTGTCCGCTCTGGGAAACGGAACGAGCCGAACTTTGGAACCAAGTTGTTCATAAACATCAAGAGCGAACCCCCGCCTTGGGAATCTATTCGCAGGACAATCCGGAAATCGCCGATTGGGAAACAAAATGGGCACGGGAACACGGGATTTCGTTCTTCATCTATTGTTGGTATCGAACGTCGCAGGGCGGACCGATCACAACGAAGTTCGAAAAAAGCGTCTTCGACGACGCGCTGTTCAAGTCGAGATACGGCGATCAGATGATGTTCACGATTATGTGGGAGAACCAACATCAAGGCAGAGCGGGAATCGACGACGAAAAAGACCTCCTTGAAAACTTGATGCCGTACTGGATTGAGAAGTTCTTCAAGCGGGACAACTATCTCAAGATCGACGGCAAGCCGGTGCTGTTCGTTTATCAACCGATCAGCGTGTCGAACGATCTCGGCGGCGACGACAAGGCGAAGGCCGCGTTCAATTTGATGCGTGATGCCGCCAAGAAAGCGGGCTTTGCGGGACTGTGGATTCTCGGCGAATATCGGGGCCGGGACATCAGTGTTTTCCAGCGGTATCGGAATATGGGACTCGACTACATTTTCCAGTATTGCTGGTATGTTCATGACAGTCCGCCGCCGGATGTCGTCATCGAAAAGCAGATGGAACAGATCAAAGCGTTTCAGGATAAACGGGACATCATCCCGCAGATCGTTACGGTATCGCAAGCCTGGAGCGGCTGGCGCGACGAGGGAACGATCTGGAAACTGCCGCCGGACGATTTTGAAAAACTGTTGCGGCGTGCCAAGGAATTCGTCGAACAGAACATCCCGGAAAATGAGTTCGGCAGAAAAATGATGATCCTCGACAACTGGAACGAATGGAGCGAAGGACATTACATCGCGCCGTACCGAGAATACGGTTTCGGCTATCTCGACGCCGTTCGCCGTGTGTTTTCCGACGCTCCGGAGGAACACGTCGATTTGATTCCGGAGGACATCGGATTCGGACCTTACGATATGCCGAAGAGCCTGTTCGAGAATCGAACGACGTGGAACTTCGCCGAGGAAGCGCCGCCGTGGAGTCTCATGATGAACGTGAAGGATTTGAGGATCGAGGACGGCAAAATGAAATTGACGACGACGGGCGGAGACTCGGCAATCCGCACGAAACAGGACCGAACTCGCGCCGCCCGGTTCAGTAAAGCGATCGTCCGTATGAAAACCTCGCTGATGAAAAACGATATGCTCCAGTTTTTTTGGCAGTCGGAAGCCGCTCCGAACTTCAGTGAAACGAATTCGGTGCGTCTGACCGTCAAGCCGGGCGATTTTCAGGATTACGTGCTGCCGCTCGCCGACCACGCCGGTTGGACGGGCCGAATCATCGAACTGCGATTCGATCCCTGCACCACACCGGGCGTTGAGGTCGAAATCGAGAGCATTCGTTTGGAATGAGGTCTCTGCCGCCAATTTCCAAGCGGCCTCATCTTTCCGGCGGAAAAAAAGACGGCAGGAGTTCTTCCAGAACTTCGCCGCAACGGTCGGCAACGTCGTTGACCTCCCAGCGGTCGTCCGGTTTGACGTAAAGTTCGGTGCGAGGTGCTTCGTCGTGTGGAACCCAACGGAGGAACCATTCCGGCGTAACGAGAGCCGTTTCGCCGTGTTCGCCGTGAATCGTCAGCGATTCACGGAAGATTTCCGTTTCCGCCGCGATCAGTGTTCGCAGACGTTGCGGATCGGCTAAAAAGTTTCGCAGGTCGCCGGGTTGGAACAGGATCGGACTGCGGATCGTCGCTCCGAAGTTGTCGGGAAAACGAATCATCAGCGGAAGATGCAGGTTTTCGCCGTAAAGCCGCTGATCGATTCCGATGCGTCGGTGTTCGCCGAGAGCAAAGCCCCGTGTCGAGCCGAGCAGGAACAGCGTGTCGTCGCCGAGTTCGCCTTCCTGAAGGGATTCAAGCAGACCGCCCAGTGCGGCGTCGAGAGCCGAAACGCCGCCGCCGTAAGCCTCCATAACGGATTGCAAAACGTCCGGGTCAATCTCGCCGTCGACCGTCGGCGGAGCAACACCGGAATAGGGGGCCGGATCGTCTTCCGCTTGGTATTGGGTTCGCAGGTCCATCGGAAAGTCCCACGGGCCGTGAAATCCTCGAAGATGCAGCCAGAAAAAATACGGTTCGGTTCGATGGGATTCGAGTAAATCGACAACGGTTGCCAGCGCTTCGACGAACAGCGTCTGCTCCACGGAATCGGCGGGACTTTCCGTGTTCGTCGTTTCCAATCGATGAGTTTCAAAAAATCCCGTTGCCGAGGCGTGGTGGAAAACGTCGGTATCGTCCGTCAGCAGAACGGTCCGATAGCCCTTTTCCCGAAACGTCTCCGGCAAATCAGCCCACAGCGAATCGAAAATCGCCGAAATGTCCGGCGAGTCCGTATAATACCGGTCGAAAACGACGGACTCCGCAGCGAGAAGGTCAAACGTCGGCGTCCGAATCCAGCCGTTGCCGTAGGCACCGGTCATTCCGCCGTGCAGCCCATCGACCGTGATGCAAAGATAATTCGTCAACTGTTTTTGTACAATTTTCGGTCAATGCCGGGGATGTAGTTCGTCCACGGACTGCCGGCGTTGGGATCGTCGAGCATGTATTTCCGGTACTCGGAGAGTTTCGAGTCGATGGAATCGATGAAATGCAGCGTCTGGGCTTCCAGCGTCATCGGAAGTTTGGCGCTTTGGTTTTCGTAGGCTCCGTGATGCGAGATCAGGAGATGTTTCAGGAGCATCGCGGTTTTCGGATCGAAGGTTCCGCCGGTCAACTTTTCCGCCTCGCCGATTTTCTCGTACAGAATTTCGATACCGAGCATCGGATGTCCGAGCATCTGTCCGGCGTCGGTGTAGAACATTTCGCCATCGCAGGAAAGTTCCCGTGTTTTGCCGACGTCGTGCAGAAAGGCTCCCATCAAAAGCAGGTCCCGATCCAGTGTCGGATAGATCGAAGCAAGATGCAGCGCAACTTCCATCATCTGGACGGAGTGCTCCAGCAAACCTCCGAAGTAGGCGTGGTGCAATTTGACTCCCGCCGGTGATTTGCAAAATTTCGCCATAAAATCCTCGTCGATCAGGAAGCAGTCGGCAAGGTTCGCCAGGTCCGGATTCGTGATGGAGCGGAGCAGTTCCCGAAGCCGGTTCGTTAACTTCGGAATGTCGACCGCCTGTAACCGGATGAATTCGTCTTCGGAGACTTGGGCGGCGTCGACTCTCGTCAGTTTTTTGGCGATGAACTGGATCGCTCCCTGGTATCGTTGGGTCGCTCCCTCGGCACGGACGTAATCGTTGTTATCGTATTGATAAAACTGCTCTTCGGCGGCGTTCCAGAGGCGTCCGCCGACCATCCCGGTTTTGTCGGACAGGTTGAATTGAAGATAAAATTTGCCGTTCTTGTTCGGACGAAGTTGTTTGTCGGTGATCTGGTAGACTTCGTCGATTTGTTCATTGTCTCGAATCTGATTGATATATTTTCTCATTATGAATCGGAAAAAGTGAAATGGAGGATTGTTTCGAACCGGGTCCCATTTTACCCTAAAAATCGCCAGGCTCCACCCCCATACGTTTCAATTTGGCCGTAACTCTTCTCCTCTCTCCGCGTCCCGTAGGACGGAAGGGCAATCAAAATGAACCACGAAGGCACGAAGATCACGAAGATCACGAAGAAGCAAGAAGAAGTGATAAAAATGGAGTTGTCGACGTTTCGCAATTTCACGGTGATCGCCTATTTTTTCGACTTCTTCGCATTTCTTCGTGGCCTTCGTGCCTTTGTGGTTAAAGTCATTGCGCTGTAGAATTAGGGCGGGCTTTTTTCGCACCAGTCTTGATCGTGAGGAGAGATTTTGCTAAGGTACTTTCGTCGGTAGAGAACTCGTTGGCCTTCAGCCGGTCGTTTTGGGCACTTCAGCACAATCGATTCCATGCTCACACTCAACCGGATTTCCCCCTGTTATCCTACTTATCACAACAATCGTTTATGGTATTGCGTATTTTGTCGCTTCCCGTGCTGCTTCCCGCTTGGATTACCGCTCTGCTGTTGAATCGATATTACGCAACGAAAACGCCTGATCCGGGGACTGGGGCGAGTACGCCTCCGTTCCCGGCTCTTTTTGATGGAGGAGAGCAGACGCAATGACCGAAAACAAACGTGAACTGGTAATGTATCAATCCGAGGACGGCAAAAGCCGTGTGCAGGTCCGCCTCGAAGACGACAGCGCATGGCTGACGCAACAGCAATTATCCGAGTTGTTTGAGACGACCGTCCCCAATATCAATATGCACATTCGGAATATTCTCCGAGACGGCGAACTTTCCCGTGGGGCAACTATTAAGAATTACTTAATAGTTCGCCGAGAGAGAACCCGCGAGACTCCGATTTGGGGGCTACCCTACTAAACAATGACTCTTACTGAACGAAAACATTCATGCAAAACTTTACCTTTCACAATCCGACGAAAATTATTTTTGGCGAAAACACCGTTTCCCAAATCGGGACCGAATCGATTCCCTACGGCAAGCGGGCATTGTTGATTTACGGCAAAAACTCCATCAAACAGAACGGTGTTTATGACACCGTCGTCCGGTCGCTCAAGGGGGCGAACATTGATTTCGCGGAATTTCCCGGTGTCAAGCCGAACCCGACTTTGGAGCATACGCGGCAGGGAATCGGGATCGTCAAGAAGGAAAAACTTGATTTTATTCTCGGTGTCGGCGGCGGAAGCGTGATTGACGAGGCGAAAGCGATTGCCGCCGGTGCCGCGAGCGATGACGACGTTTGGGATTACTATACCCTCAAGAAGAAAATCCACGCCGCCGTGCCGCTTTTGAGCGTTTTGACGATGGCGGCAACCGGTACGGAAATGAACGGCGGCACAGTGATTACCAACGAGGCGACGCAGGAAAAACTCGGGCTTGGGAACGAGCATCTTTTTCCGAAAGTCTCCATTCTGGACCCGACAACAACATTGACCGTTCCGGCGGACCAAACGGCTTACGGTTGCGTTGACGCCACGACGCACCTCCTGGAAAGTTATTTGACATGCCGCGACGAATTCACGCCGATCCAGGACCGTTACGCGGAGGGGATCATCCGAACGATCACGGAGATCGCTGAAAAAATGATCGCCAACCCGAATGATTACCAGCTTCGGGCAACGTTCATGTGGTGTGCGACGCTTGCGTGGAACAACATTGCTCCGGCGGGAGTCGGTTCCTGGTCGCTTCCCAACCACTTGATCGGGCACAGCATGAGCGCACTTTACGACACCCCGCATGGGGCATCGCTCTCGATTGCACTGTCCGGCTGGATGCCGTGGTTTGCGGAGACCCGTGCTCCGCGTTTGGCACAACTTGGAAAGGCGGTGTTTGACATCACCGATCCCAACCCGCAATCTGCGGCGCAACAAACAATTGCGGCGTTTCGCACCTGGTTTCGCCGCATCAAAAGCCCGACGAAACTGGCCGACATCGGCGTTGACGCAAGCGGGGCGGCACGCATTGCGGAGAACATTGGAAAATGCGCTCCGCTCTGGGGATTGCCGCATTACCACCGCGATTTCGTAACGGGAATTTTGGAGCGGTGTGAATGAGGTTCTTCCCGCCCCGGTCCAACGATTACTTCATGTAAGGCTTTTCAATTTTCACCGCCGGGCTGACATCGACCTCAATGGTTTTGGAAGAACTCGTAACCTCGATTTCAAGCGGCGTCTGGCTTTCGAGAGTAAATTTGTCTTCCACGAAGGAGAACATTTGAACCTTGATCGCGTTAGCGGCCTGGGTATCATTGCGGTCCAGCGCGGCAATGTACTCCTTTTCACCTTCCTTGATTTCTTTGGCGACCACCACTTTGAACGTTCCAGCATACGCTCCCCTGTATTGACCATGCGTCCAAAGCTGTGCAGTACCTTGCGCGTCGGTGGTTCCTCCAATCCCCCAGCTCAGACTTTTGTCGAGCGGACGAAGCGAGACATTCGCGTCTTCAAGGGGCTGACCATCCTGAAGTACCTTGATATCAACGGGGTACAACGGCGGCATACCGGGCGGCCTTTTTTCACCGGTACAACCCGTCAGACAAATCAGTGCCGTCACCAACAAGCCAAAAGCGGAAAATTTCATGGGATTTTTTCAAAATGGGTGAGAGGGAAAATAACTCTGGGCATAGGGCCAGCGGTTGGGAGCTAAATCACGGCTATTTTCGCTAGCGGATCGCAGGACGAAATATGAAAACACTCGCCATATCCTGTCCCCAACGGGACAGAATCAAGGATGGGATTTCCTTATTTCTACCAATACCACGTTCCTACGGGACAAATTATCCATTTGTCGCTGAGATTTTTGTTACATCAGCAATGGACTTCGCTTTTAACTCCAAACCGCCGGGCATAAGACACAGGATTCCGATCATTCCCTATGCCCTCTCGGTCAACTTACAACGACCGGGATTCATTTGCAGAGGGGGTTCCCAATGCACCCCAGACGCCGTAATTACTTTGGCCGGGATTGACCGGTTGCGTTCCGGTTCCCGCTCGTTGTCCACCCTGATCGCCGCTGAGATTTCCGGTGTCAACGGTGTTCGAGACAAAATGGACGGAACCATCCATCATCATGACATTGACTCCGCCGGTATGATTACTGGAAGCGGTGAACACACCCCACCCCGTTCCGCCGCCTGCGACATTATAACCACAGGACGGAGCATTGGGGGGAAGAACCGTATGAAAACCCACGTTGGCTGGGCGTCCATCACCGAGTAATTGACCGCTCCATGCCGCTGCCGCAGAAACCAAGATCGTTCGGTCCGTCGGGCTAAAGGCTCTGTCCAAACAAAGTTGCGGTGTGACCGCCCCACCGTTATAAGGGCTGGCGTCCGTTCCGGCGGTAATTCCTCCTCTGACCGTTTGGTCCCCGGTCCTGAGCGTTGTTGCGCCGTCACTTTGAGCCTGGCTGATGACTTTCTCGCTCATACCAACCGTGTTGCTTGTACCGTCAGTGATTGTCCCAAAGGACTTCCAACTGCCGGGGAAAAACATACCACGCATGTAAGTTTTGGGGTTATTAGGAGCCGCGTCCGGTCTTTCCGTACAATTCCACATACCATCTCCCATACAGGTTCGGACACTGAATCGGGAAAGTTTCAAGCCGGTTTGTGCACTCACATAAGCAGACCCATCACGCCCGGTCCCGTCGGAGGGGCAAATGAGTGCCGAGACCGGTCCGGTCAAATACTGGGAGGCTTCGCCCCATGGCCCGTTGTTTGCTACGGTTCTTGAATCGCTCAATCCAGTCAAGCCGCTCCACTCCGCTGTTTTTTCGAAATAAGGGAAAAGCATGACCAAGGCACTCCAAATGTCTTGCATTGCCGGAGTTTCGGCATTGTTGAACATAAAATGGCTCCGTCCCGCTGGAAACGCACCCTGGTAGGCATCAGCGTAGTTGTGTAACGCCAGTCCCATTTGCTTGAAATTGTTGGAACACTGCATTCGGCGTGCCGCTTCACGTGCCGCTTGAACGGCGGGCAAAAGAAGGGCGATCAGAATTCCGATGATCGCGATGACGACGAGAAGCTCGACAAGAGTGAATCCAAAAATTCTACGTGTCTTGCCCCCCCCCCCCCCCTTTCAACCTTTTTTTTTTACATTTTCCTCTTTTTTTGGAAAAAAACAAAGAAACATATAAAAATTTTTACTACCCCACAAAAACAATTCTTATAATTAAAT
>Ga0099364_10014832_pt1 | contig 10326 bp, 7 predicted proteins | sample TergutTh196P3_FD_73070 | JGI IMG/M metagenome (GOLD analysis project Ga0099364, IMG submission 73070) | Microcerotermes parvus P3 segment gut microbial communities from Pointe-Noire, Republic of the Congo - Th196 P3 | ecosystem: Host-associated > Arthropoda: Insects > Digestive system > Gut ...
ATTCACGCGAAAATATCCGTTACCATTTGAATTATAAACCATTTTGAAAACATTTTTACCTCAAAAACCTATTTTCTACCGAAGTCGGCAGGTATCTCACCCCATTCGGAAGTCTCCCATTTAATGATTTGTGTGGTATAGTCGTTTTCACGCAACCACTTTTCGGCGCGTTCTATCAGGTTGAATATATACGCATTAACCGTCGTTCGCTCAAGTTTTGTCTTGCATTTCTTTTGTTGAACCCAAAGCATAGCGTTACGGCTATCGGTATAGACCGGCATTTTGCATCCTGTTTTTTTAAAATAAGCTAATCCGTGTACCAAGGCTAAAAACTCGCCGATATTATTAGTTCCTTGCGCCAGCGGGCCAATACGAAAAAGTTCCTGTCCTGTCTCAACATATACGCCACGATACTCCATATCACCAGGATTGCCGCTACATGCTGCATCGACCGCCAGGCTTTCCGTAACAAATGGTTTTTTTCGTAAGTCACCGCTCTTTTTTGTCGTATTACCGATATAGTCCCATGGGCTGTCATGATAAGCCGTTTTCGCTTCTTCCTGTGAATCAAACGATTTATAGATGGCGTCCTCAAATCCTTGAATCTGAAGCCTGCAATCTGCCCAGGTATCGTAAATCCCCGGTTGAACGCCTTTCCATACAACGTAATACTTTTGTTTTGCCTTTTTTGTCATACATGAAGTATATTTTTTTTGCAAAATTATTGTTTTTTGCTCTTAAAAACAAATTGAAGTGATATTTTTTTTATCTTTGCAGCAGAAAAACAAAATGACGTTGGATATGATTCGTATTTTCCTGATCGGCTATATGGGAGCCGGAAAGACCACGCTTGGCAAGTCGTTGGCGCGCCGAATGAATCTGAGATATATTGATACCGACCATTTCATTGAAAATCGATACCACAAGAAGATTGGCGACATCTTTGATGACGAAGGAGAAGTGCGTTTTCGTGAAATTGAACATCGGGTCTTACTCGAAATTGCCGAGTTTGAGGATGTTGTTATTTCAACGGGAGGAGGACTTCCCTGCTTTAATAACAATATGACAATCATGAATAACAAGGGAACAACCGTCTATTTAGATGTTCCTGTTGAAGAACTGGCAGCTCGTCTGGGAGTAAGCAAGACGGTACGCCCCTTACTGAAAAAACGATCCGGAAGCGAGTTAATTGAGTTCATCAAAGAAAATATTAATGTTCGCGAACCATATTACAAACAGTCGAAAATACGGATTTATGCAGGCCGGATGAGCACAAAAAACGAAGTAGAACGTCTGTCTATGGAGCTGGAATATACGATATGTAAATAAAATTCTTAAAAAAAACGGGTCATTCATCCGTTGCGTTTGGATTTTTTTTAAATTTCCATTATTTTTGCACCTCATTTTACCAAATTATACAAATAACATGTCAGAACAAGCAAAAGTTAAAACCATGGATCAGATCGTGATTCGTTTCTCGGGCGACAGTGGAGACGGAATGCAATTAACCGGATCAATCTTTTCAAACCTGTCGGCTATCATCGGAAATGATATTTCAACGTTCCCCGATTATCCGGCAGAAATTAGAGCCCCACAAGGTTCTTTAAGTGGTATTTCCGGTTTTCAGGTACACCTGGGCTCCAAAAAAATACTTACGCCGGGAGATAAAGCCGATGTATTGGTCGCCATGAATCCGGCTGCATTGAAAGTAAACGTCAAAAACCTGAAACCCCATACGGTGATTATTGCCGATACGGATTCGTTTCAGCAGAGTGACCTTGCAAAAGCCGATTTTAAAACCGCCGACCCCTTTGAGGAGTTGGGACTTCGAACGCAACAGGTGATAGCGGCGCCCATCACCTCCATGGTTCGCGAAGGATTGGCCGAGTTCGGCCTCGACAACAAGTCGGCCACACGTTGTAAAAACATGTTTACACTGGGACTTGTATGCTGGCTGTTCGACCGTCCCGTTGACACGGCCATCACGTTGCTTCAAAATAAATTCGCCAAAAAACCGGTCATAGCCCAGGCGAATATCAAAGCGCTGGTCGACGGTTACGATTATGGCCATAACATACACGCATCCATTTCTACCTACCGGATTGAAGGCAAAAAAGTAGAACCGGGGTTTTATAAAGATGTCAACGGAAATGATGCGGTTTCTTACGGCTTGATTGCCGCCGCTGAAAAGGCCGGCCTGCAATTGTTCTTAGGCAGTTACCCCATCACGCCCGCATCCGAAATATTGCAGGAACTGTCGGTACATAAGAACCTGGGCGTCATCGTCATGCAGGCCGAAGACGAGATTGCCGGCATCTGTACGGCAATCGGTGCAAGTTTTGCCGGCTGTCTGGGAACGACTTCAACGTCCGGACCGGGTCTGGCATTGAAAAGCGAAGCCATCGGACTGGCTGTAATGGCCGAATTGCCGTTGGTCGTTGTCGACGTACAACGTGGAGGCCCTTCGACCGGCCTGCCCACGAAAAGCGAACAGGGCGACCTGCTGCAGGTGCTGTATGGCCGCAACGGGGAAAGTCCTGTTGTCGTCCTGGCGGCAGCCACACCCGTTGATTGTTTCGAAATGGCCTTCTGGGCGGGGAAACTGGCCGTCGAACACATGACGCCGGTTGTGCTCCTGACAGATGGATTTCTGGCAAACGGATCCTCGGCATGGAAAATACCCGATTTAAGTACGTATCCCGAAATAAAACCCAATTATGTCAGTAACTACAAGGGTGATACACCCTGGAAACCATATCGCCGGGAACTCGAAAACTTAGTTCGATATTGGGCGATCCCCGGAACGGAAGGCTTCAACCACCGGATAGGCGGCTTGGAAAAGGACTACAATACAGGCGCCATTTCAACCGAACCGATGAATCACCAGAAGATGGTGTTGACACGCCAGGCAAAAATCGATTATATCACCCGTGTCATTCCGGATGTTGAAGTGATTGGCGACGTCGATGCCGACCTGTTGATTGTCGGCTGGGGCGGCACTTACGGACATTTGTATGAAACCATGGAAATCATGCAGTCGAACGGGAAAAAAGTAGCCCTGGCGCATTTCCGCTTTATCAATCCGTTACCGGCCAACACAGCAGATGTATTGAAACGGTTTGACAAGGTGGTGGTGGCCGAACAGAATAACGGCCAGTTTGCAACCTACCTTCGCAGCAAGGTGGATAATTTTAATCCGTACCGGTTCAACCGCATCAAAGGCCAGCCGTTTAAAGTGGGTCGCCTCATTGAAGAATTTACTAAGATAATTGAAAATTAAAAACATTATGAATACAACATACGAAATAAACGACTATAAAAGCGATCAATATGTACGCTGGTGCCCGGGATGTGGCGGCCATGCCGTCTTAAACTGTTTACACAAAGCCATGGCAAGGCTTGGCGTTCCACCCTACCGGCAGGCGGTTCTGTCGGGAATAGGTTGTTCATCGCGCTTGCCATATTATATGAACGCTTATGGTTTTCATACGATTCACGGGCGCGGAGCCGCCATCGCCACGGGCGTAAAGGTTGCCCGTCCCGATCTAAGCGTGTGGCTTATCACCGGCGACGGCGATTGTCTGGCCATCGGCGGGAATCATTTCATCCATGCGGTGAGGCGTAATGTCGACATCAATATTGTCCTGATCAACAATAAAATCTATGGACTGACGAAAGGACAGTATTCGCCGACGTCCGACCGTGGATTCGTCACAAAAAGTTCGCCTTACGGGACGGTCGAAGAACCGTTTAATCCCGCAGAATTAACATTTGGAGCACGCGGGACATTTTTTGCACGCGCCATCGATGTCGATTTGCAGAACCTGACGGATATCGTTGAGGCGGCGGCACAGCATAAAGGCGCTTCGGTCGTCGAGGTGTTGGAGAATTGCGTCATCTACAATCACGGCGCCCATTCGACGATCACTGACAAAACGGTGCGTCCCGAACGCACCATCTTCCTGCGTCACGGCGAAAAAATGATTTTCGGCAAGGACAAAGACAAAGGATTGGTATTGGACGGCTTGAAACTGAAAGCCGTGACGATCGGGCAGGATGGATATACGATTGATGACGTCTTAGTTCACGACACGAAGGAGGCCGATGTCACGTTGCACACCATGCTGGCCATGATGAGCGGTGAACTTCCCGTGGCTATCGGCGTCATACGCGATGTGGACGCAGCATCGGTTTATGACGAAGCGGTTCACCGGCAAATCGAAGAGGTGAAAAGCGTAAAGTCCGCGCGTACATTAAATGATTTGCTCATGGGCGGCGAAGTATGGGAGATAAAGTAATTTCACTAAACAATAATAGTATAAACACTTAAAAATTTTTTCTATGAGATTAACCATTATTTTTATTTCAGTTATTTTCTTGAGTACAAGCGCTTTTTCGCAGAATACCAGAAGTGACGTGCTCACCATGACTGTTACCGGTACAGTAACCGACTATACCGGAGAGCCCTTGCCGGGCGTAAACGTTATCGTCAAAGGAACTACTACCGGTACAACTACCGACGTGAATGGGAAATACACCATTACCGTTGACAGTGAACAGGCGGTATTAGTCTTTTCTTACATTGGACATGAACCGCAGGAAATCACCGTTCAGGCAAGGAATTTGATCAATGTAGTATTGAAGGAAGCCACGCTTATGATTAATGAAGTGGTCGTTACTGCATTGAATATCAAGCGGGAAGCAAAGTCTTTGAGTTATTCTACCTCGAATGTGAAAGGTGAAGACTTAGCCGGCGCGCACGAAACAAACGTAGCCAATGCGCTTTCCGCGAAAGTGCCGGGGGTGTTTGTAAGCCGGCCGGCCTCAACCGCCAGCGGTGCATCAAAAATTTTGATCAGGGGGAATAACTCGTTACGTACCAACAGTATGCCTTTGTTTATTGTAGACGGCATACCCATCACCAATGAAAGCGGCGGATCAGACCAGTGGGGCGGGTTCGATTATGGCGACGGTATTTCGAATATCAACGCCGAAGATATCGAAACGATGACCGTACTGAAAGGACCCAACGCCACAGCCCTGTACGGACAGCGCGGAAATAACGGCGTCATACTGATAACCACCAAGTCGGGTTCGCAAAAGAAACGCATCGGGATTAATTTTTCAAGCGACTTCTCGTTTGGGACAGGTTTGGTATTACCCGACTTTCAAAACGAATATGGCGTTGGTTTTAATGGTGAGTTTACACATTTCCGTGCGGATGACGGTCGCGTGTTGTCCATGGCCGACGCTAAATCGAGTGGTGTCTCCGGAATACCCAAAGAATATCCGGGACGTGATTTGTATAACCGAGGCAGTTGGGGACCAAAAATGGAAGGACAGGTATATGAAGATTTGTGGGGAAATGTACGCAACTTTACGCCGCAACCCAATACCTATGACTTCTTTAATACGGAAAAAACATTCACCAACAACCTGAGCATTGATGGTGGAAACGATTATATGAACTACAGATTTTCAGTATCCAACATGCAAAACGAAGGTTATGTGCCCAATAATTCAATGAACAGGAATACATTCAACCTGAAAGTGGGCGCCGATCTGACTTCCAAACTGAAACTCGAAGTAATGGGCAACTATGTCAAACAAAATGTAAAAGGAAAGCCACGCATCGCCGACTCCGACGTTAATCCCGCATACCTGTTCATCAGTATGCCCCGCAGTTTGTCGCTGGAATCGCTATCAAGTTATAAATGGACGGAAGAGGAAGTCGCCCGACAGGTGGGTTTCTCTACAACGATGGTTCAACCGGGGTATGAAAAACCGTATGCCACCAACTCCTCCACAGGTAATCCTTACTGGACAGCCTATCAAAGATACAACGAAGACGAGCGCGACAGGCTGATCGGTTACATCAGGTTGTCGTATAAGATTTTCCCCTGGCTGACCGTGACCGGGAAAACCGGAACCGACTATCTTTCAGAGCGAAGAATATACTGGCAGGCGCAGGGAACATGGAGTTCCAGTTCTCCCAACCGAAACGGCGCTTTTGAAGAGTACATGTATCGTATCAGGGAGACCAACAGTGATATTATGTTTGCGTCCGATTTCAATGTCAATGACGACATCCGGATCGCGCTGAATTTTGGTGGCAACCGACAGAAATATTCTTCCCGGACGGTAGGTAACAGAGGTAGCGAGTTTATCATTCCCGACCTCCAGGTCATCAACAACATTTTGACATTAGGTTATATTTTCGGGATGTCCGAATCGGCTATCAATTCGCTGTATGGCTCTGGACAGATAGGCTTCAAAAATTACCTTTATCTTGACTTTTCAGGACGTAATGACTGGTCGTCCACCTTGCCCGTTCAAAACAGTTCATTCTTCTATCCGTCAGTAGGCCTCAGTTTCGTCGCATCCGACGCATTGAAAATGAACAACGACTGGATGAGTTTTCTTAAAGTGAGAGCGTCAGTAGCGCAAGCAGGCAGTTCAGGCAGCCCCTATTCATTGGTAGGCACTTATTCGCTCAACTCCGAAAAACAAAACGGAATAGCCATGGGTAGTTATACATCGACGGTGGTCGATCCAAACCTGAAAAATGAATTGACAACTTCTTACGAAGGCGGTTTTGATATCAACCTGTTCAAGAACAGGTTAGCGGTCAATTTCACGTATTACCACGCATCTACCAAGAATCAGATTCTGACCATCAGCATCCCCAACTCATCCTCATTTTCCAACAGGCTCATCAATGCCGGGGAAATTCAGAACAAAGGGATAGAATTGATGGTATCGGGTACGCCGGTCAAAACAGGCGGCGGGTTCACCTGGGAAACGTCATTCAATTACGCGCGCAACCGGAATATGGTGGTCGAACTGGTGGAAGGTATCGACACGTATATGCTGTCGCAAGACCGTGGCGTAGTGGTGGTTGCCGAACCCGGTAAACCTTTCGGGCAGATATGGGGTAACAAGTACAGGTGGCTGAAAGATGACAATGGAAACCGACTGATCGATCCCGATACCGGCTTGCCTTTGCGATCGAACGACTTCGAGGTCGAAAATCTTGGCGTGGCGCTACCCGACTGGTTAGGCGGCTTTGCGAATACTTTCAGTTACAAGGGTATCCGGCTGTACGCGTTAGTAGATATCAGCCAGGGAGGGAAAGTGTTCTCATCAAGCGTACGCGAAGAACTGCTTTACGGCACCATCAAGAAAACGGTTCCCGGAAGGGATGGTACCTATGTTGCCGAAGGAATGGTGGCTTCGAAAGACGCTTCCGGCAACTGGGTCAGCACAGGCCAGAAAAACACCAAACAGGTGACGGCTCAGGCTTATTGGAATACAGCGGCTTTCGACAAGGAAAGTTTCGTCTCGGAAGAAGTGATCAACGACCTGAGCTATATCGCCATGCGGGAGATCACACTGTCTTATTCGCTTCCGTCGCGATTGCTCGAAAAGACATTTATCGGTAGCCTTTCGGTGGGGGCTTACGGCCGGAATCTCTTCTATTTCCAACGCAAAACAGAAGGATTCTCACCCGAAGCATGCTCCTATAACGTGCATAATAACGGGATTGGTATCGAATCGACCGCCCTGCCCATGATGCGGGTTTTCGGTTTTAACCTTGCCATTGGTTTTTAACAATAATAATAACACATAAATTTGAAAAAGATGAAATCAATTCAGCTATACATCATCCTGTTGGCGCTGACCCTGGTCGCTTGTACCGAGGGGTTCGAAAAACTCAACACCCCGCCAACATCATCGACAACCATTGATCCGGGCGCAATACTTGCCAAAGTGCAGCGGGATTCGAAATTTACACAGGGACATGAATACCAAAGCCTGACAGCCGGCGCATGGATACAATGGTGGGTATCAAGTAATAACCTGCCTTCTTCGAGATACTATTTTCAGCGTCACAGAGGTGAAGACTGGGGCGGCCAGTACAACAACATCATGAATATCGCCCAGATACGGCACCATCTGCTGAAAGGACAGGAAGATACAGCCGAAGGTCGTCTCCGCTTGGCCATTGCACGTGTAGTGGAAATCGACCTGTGGCAAACCATTACCGACCTCTATGGCGATATCCCCTATTCGGAATCTGCCATGGGCGAAAACGACCTGATCACCCAACCGAAGTATGACACCCAGGAATTTATCTATCAGGACTTGATCCGTTCGTTAGATGAAACGATCGCTCAATTGAACGCCTCGTCCGCATCCGACAAGTCGTACGGGACAAGCGACTTATACTACAGCGGTGATGTCAGCAAATGGATCAGATACGCCAATTCAGTGAAATTGCAGTTGGGTATGCGGATGAAATATGTGGCGCCCGACTTTGCCCGTACAGTAGTAGCACAGGCGTTGAGCAGCCCGTTGATCGCCAGCAACAGCGATAATGCCCAGATCGAAACCAGCACCCAGTACGAAGCATCGCGACATCCGTTACTCAATCTGTTCAGGCGGGGCAGCCCCGACAACAAGTACCTTGGAAAAGCGTTCATCGACTATTTGGTGGCCACCAACGACCCCCGTCTGCGCATGATCGCTTCGCCGAGCATTAATTCGGAGCTGGCCGGTACGCCCGAATACAGGGGAAAATTGGCTGCGCCAACCGATGAGGAACTGCTTGGCGTTGTCAACAATGATTATTCCCTGGCGTCGGATCTGACCTATTTCAGTGATGCCTATAATGCAAGCAACCCGATTCCCTGCTATGTATTTACATATGCCGAGATTTGTTTCTATAAGGCCGAAGCAGCATTGGAAGGGTGGGGCGGATTGAACGCCGACCAGGCCGAATCGTTCTATCAGGAAGGAATACGCGCGGCCATGGAATTGAAACCGTATAACATAACCGATATACCGCAGGAGTATATTGATGCCCAATTCTCGTTCGCAGGGTTAAACGCCGAGCAAAGGTTAGAAAAAATCATGAACCAGAAATGGGTCATGATGTTCGGCCGCTCGTTTGATATATTTGCCGAATGGCGGCGAACAGGCTATCCTGCATTGAAGCCCGGCAACAATCTGGGCGACAGCAATGGTAACATACCCCGGCGTCGCGGTTATCCGCAGGAAGAAGTCGACCTGAATCCCGAAAATCACAGAGCAGCCTCAAACAGAATGAGCAACGGAGATTCGTACCTCTCAAGGGTTTGGTGGGATTGTAAATAGTAATAATAAAAAAAGTTCCGCACAAATTTGTTCGGAACTTTTTTTTTATTACCTTTGCCGCCGAAAAATTTAAATAGTTTCATAATGGTAGGTAGGTCCCATAGCTCAGTTGGTTAGAGCATCTGACTCATAATCAGGGGGTCCTTGGTTCAAGCCCAAGTGGGACCACTTTAAAAACAAAGGTTTACTGTTTTATTTAGTAAACCTTTGTTTTTTTTAACGGAATCCGATAGGCACGATATTTTCCAGCTCCAAAACATCTTGTTTCTTTCGCGCAATAATGCCACTGACTGATGTTAGTTTTCGAAAATTCAGCCTATGTGTTTTTGAATATGCTTGTGTATTGCCGATGATTGATAGTAGCTGAATTTTGGGGGAAGGGCATTCCCGATTAATAATGCAATAGCTGCCAGAGAGATGTTGGTTGGAAACATATAATCAATTGGAAATGATTGTAGAAGAGCTGCTTCTCTCGCGGTTATACACCTGTTTTTTTCAGGATGTAAAAAACGACCTTTCGATGGATTTAGACACCCTCCCGTAATAGTGGTAGCGTAGTCATCCCACCGCAATCTTCCGTAGATATCGTTAAATCCTATTTTCCCTTTCTTATGGCAAGGTAAAATATATTCAACCGGTAAATCTTTTCGACTACCTCCATTTTTTGGAGTTAATCTAATCCGTTGCATAATTCTTTCTGAATGTTTCGGATATTTTTTGTGAACTGCATCCGTAGTTGTTTCTTCCGATTCTATTGTTTCTATTGCATTTCTGACTGTAATTTTTTTATTTACAGGTTCGGCTATCTCTAATTTTCCCAAAATTGAACCTACCATAACAAATCGTTTCCTGCTTTGTGGGACTTCGTAATCTTTGACATTTAGAATCTTTACTTGTGGGGCATAACCCAATTTATCCAACTCGTCAACTACATATTTAAATTGGCTGTAATGCACTAATGCCGGCACATTCTCCATCATTATAGTTAACGGATTTAATTCTTTGACAAGCCGAAAATACTCTAAGACCAAATCATTACATAATGTTGTGCTCCCCATTTGTATCACCAAGTACCGTTGGTCTTAAAGTGATGCTTTACCAAGTTAAACACGGTGCAAAAGTATAAAATTATTTTTAAACGGCCAAATTTTTTTGCATATTTTTTTGGGA
>Ga0099364_10014833_pt1 | contig 10326 bp, 8 predicted proteins | sample TergutTh196P3_FD_73070 | JGI IMG/M metagenome (GOLD analysis project Ga0099364, IMG submission 73070) | Microcerotermes parvus P3 segment gut microbial communities from Pointe-Noire, Republic of the Congo - Th196 P3 | ecosystem: Host-associated > Arthropoda: Insects > Digestive system > Gut ...
TAGTATATTTGCCAATTCATTCCAAAGTTTTGGCTGCCCGGCAATTTCCGAAGCTGTATGTATACAACTCTTTTCCTGGAAATAATTTTCATCCAGTCCATAAAAATCTTTGCACTTTGTCATTCTTTATTCTCCTTCATTAATCTTTGTATTTGTTCCAATCCGTCCGGATTAAAACGTAGAAATGCCAGCAGCACCGCTCCCTTTACAGGTTCAAAAACAGGAGCTGTCAGCTTTCCACCTTCTTTTTCGATTTTTTTTGAAAACTGAGGCAATACAAGTTTACCTGCTTTAAACAATCCACCTGTATAGGAAACGGTCCATGGTTTTTCCGAAAAATCCAATTGGTTTCGAATTGCCGTAATTAATAGAAACAGTTCATTCACAGCTTCGTTATATAATGCCAGAGCGCTTGGCGAACCTGCCAAGGCAGCTTTTTCTGCCAAAAATTGAAGACTTGCCACCTGCTTCCGGTAACCGACATATTCAGTATGTATAAGATCGATAAAGCTCATATCATCCACCAGTCTTAATTCACGGCGGATCGTTTCGTATAATTCATCTCTGGGCATACGGCCGTCGGATTGCTTTGAAAACAGTTCCATAACTTTTCGGCCAATCCAGTAACATGACCCTTCGTCGCCAAAAAATTCGCTCCAGCCTCCGCTCCGTGCGATGTGACCATGACTATCCTTGCCAAAGGCAATGGCTCCTGTTCCTGCTACGATATTAATGCCGGGTGCCAGAGCCATGGAACCCGCCCAGCCGACTTCAACATCGTTGGTAAAATAAAGGGGTATATCCGGAAACACTTCGTGGAGAGCTCGTTCAAGAGCATTGTCGCCTTCGGTACTTTCACCATGACAGGGAAGTCCCATTGCTATTCCTGCAATCTGGTCGTCTTTTCCTTTCATAAGATCAAAAACTGCTTCTTTCAGGTTTTGCGCCACTTTCCATACACCGTACTCCCGCCATGAAGTGCCGGATGTTTTTGTGTATCGTAAAGTGGAATTATCAATACTGGCAGCACAAACGGCTGTTTTCGTTCCTCCGCCATCGATCCCAATATAATATTGCAAAGTTTTATCTCCCTTCATTAATTCACCAAATCTCTGTGATACGTTCCTCAACCCGAAGAAGTCCCATTTTAATTGCACCATACAGACAGGCTTTTTTATCGAGAGTGGAAATAATAATATCCTGAGAAAGAGGAAAATGCTGTAAAATTTTCTGTTTAAGATGAGTTATTTCTTTTTCCTTAAAAGAGCAGGCTTCTCCGCCCAAAATAATCACCTGCGGATCCAGTATTGTGGTACTGTTTAATATAACAATGGCAAAGCGATCCAGCAGATTGTGTATTACTGTTAAAGCTGCTTTATCTCCCTTATCTGCAAGTATGCATATTTCTGAAATGGTATTGGCTTTTCTAGTTCCTGTTAATTTTTTATACTGCTGGGAAACAGCATTGTTGCATAATAAGTTTTCATAATTTACTGCATTTTCCGACGGCACGTCAGGCAACATATAACCAATTTCTCCGGCAATATTATTTTCGCCGCGAATGAGCTTGTCTTCCAGTACGAAACGTGCAGCAAGTCCCTGTCCCAGTTTGACATATAAAATGCTGTTATAATCCCTGCCCACACCTTTCCAGCTTTCACCTATTACATCCAGATTAACATCGTTTTCAATTATCGTTTCGATAGAAATAAAATTAAATACTTCCTTTCGGATATCAATATCTTCCCAGCCTTCCAAAAAGAAAGCCAGTTTGCTTTTTCCCGTTTCGGGATCAAAAATACCGGATGTACCAATGGTTGCAATCCAAATTTTTTCTTTGGGTACTTTGCTATCATTAATAGTATCCCGTAATGCTGTAAGCAGTTTTGAAAGAACATCGCGTGCATTTTTAATATGCTGGATAGGTTCTTCGTAATATTTAACAATATTTCCAAAAATATCGGCTAACGCTACTTTGATAGTGCCTCCCACGATATCTGCACCAAGCACATAACAGAAATCATCGCATAATTCCATGAGTATCTGTTTTCTTCCCATATTGGATTCTACAGTTCCGCATTCCCGGATTATTCCTTTTTCCAATAAGGTCGATGTGTTTCGGGTAATTGCTACTCTGCTGATTCCCAGAAGCTGCGACAATTCTACTCGGGAAGAGGGCCCCCTATCTCGTAAAATAGAAAGCATCTGATTTTTGTTATAGTCGCCAATTTGCTTTGGGCTTGTGTGATTCATTTTCCCTTCTTTATTAATAAAATTGCAGTAACAGCGATCTGTTTGCCTCAAACATTTCATCAACCATTTTTCTGGTTGAAGCCATATCCAACTGGGTTTGCGTCAGGGGATCAAACAGTACTGCATGGTAGATCATCTCCCTGTCGCCGGTAATGCAGCCATTTACAGCAAGTTCCTCGCACTGAGCGCTATTTCCGACCGGTATAAGAAGCTGGGGCGGCAGCTTGCCCACATGCAGGGGCAGAATGCCGCTTTTACAGGCAATGGCCGGAACCTCGACACAGGAGCCTTCCGGCAGGCTGTCGATAAGGCCGAAATTACGCAGGTTGCCATTAAACTCAAATGGAATGTTATCGCCGAATACCGCATTAAAAATATATGCAGCATATTCTTTGCCGCGTTTAAGATCCACATATTCATCGTTCAGCCATTTTTCAATTTCATCCTGCCAGTTATGCTCCTTTTCAAAGTATTCATTTAAGATATAAGCATGTTTTCCGGGATTCCAGCCCGTCCCATGAATGCAGTATTTTTCTATCTCCGAAGGATTTTTACGGAACCATGGATAATATTCAGAAACATGGCCTGACGATTCGGTCGGAAAATAGCCAAGGTTTTTAAATATTTCACATCTGACTATTTCCTCGTTGTACACTTCCGGTTTTTGTATTGCCGCGGCAATCTCGGGGTATGCGTCTTTGCCATTATGAAAAAATTTAAGGTAAAATGCTTGATGATTAATTCCCGCACAGAGGAAAGAAATGTTTTCAAAATCAGCACCTATCCAGCGTCCAAGCATTTCGGCAGTTCCCTGTACGCTGTGGCAAAGTCCGGTAATATTTGTTCTTGTTTCGCCTTGCAGATAACGGCATAACATGGACATGGGGTTAGTATAATTAAGAACTATCGCATCGGGGCATAAATCTTCTATATCCCGGCAGATTTCCAGCATTACAGGAGCAGTACGCAGAAAACGGAAAATACCCGCAGGTCCGCGGGTATCACCTACACAGATATCAATATCGTACTTTTTGGGAATTTCAATATCGGTGCGAAAAATGGACGGTCCGCCTGACAGGATCGTAATGACAACGCCATCTGCAGCTTTAAGCGCTTCCCTGCGATCCAGGGTTGCAGTAATTTTAACTTTATAAGAACCTGCTGTTATAATTTTCTCACAGGCTCTTTTTATATAATCAAGCTTTTGGGTATCAATGTCCATTAAAGCAAGTTCTATTCCATCAAGAGCGGGAAAAGTCAGAATATCCCTAACAAGCTCGCGTGTAAAACCAAAACTGCCGGCGCCGATAAAAGCGATTTTTTTCATACTATTTTTCCTATAGTTCATTTTGCATTTTTTTATAGTTTTAGACCAGTTGTGGCAATGCCCTGAATAAACCATTTCTGGAAAATCAGATAAATGACAATCATTGGAATGCTAGCCAAAGTTGCTGCTGCCATAAGAGCCGGAAAGTGCGTGAAAGACTGTCCCTGAAGTCTTGCAAGAGCAGATGAAAGCGGCATTGCAAAATTAGCTGGGTTTACAATCAACGGCCACATGAGTTCTTTATAGGCAAAAAGCGCTGTAAAAATTCCCAGGGCAACCATGCCGGAAGTTACCATGGGTAACATGACACGAAGAAAAATTTGAAAAGGATTGGCCCCGTCTATTCGGGCACTTTCTTCCAGGGAAGCAGGCAGTGATTTAAAATGCTGCCGCATAAGGAAAGTCCCAAAAGCGGTAACAAGGCCGGGAAAAAGAAGGCCAAACAGAGTATTCGTGGCACCCAGCCTGACTATTATTAAATATTGAGGAAGAATAAATATCTGGGAAGGAACCATCATCTGTGCCAGAACCATTGCAAAACAAATACTCCTTCCAAAAAATTTAATTCTTGCCAGTGCATAACCGGCCATGGTCGCAGTGAGTACTGCGCAAATTATCCTAAGTATTATCAGGGTGATAGTATTAAAATACAAACGGCCGAAGTTGAACATGTCGGTAACAAAAATAAAGGCATCAAGCCGGAATTCGCTGGGAAAAATAACAAAGGGGTTAATGCTGGTGCTTTCATCAAAGGTCTTAAAAGCAGTAAAAAACATCCAGAGAAAAGGGACCGTCACGAGAATCGTTCCGATTAATAGTATAAAGATCGATACAAATGGAATGTTTGAAACTATTGATTTCCTTTGGCCCATAATATTCCTCTTTATTGATAGTGGACCCAGCGTTTTTGTAAATATTGTTGTACGGCAGTCGCTATTATAACAACAATAAGCAGTAAAAGAACGATCGTAGCCCCGTATCCCCGGTTATTTTCCATAAAAGTAGCACGGTAAAAGAGAAACACCAGGGACTGGGTACTGGGCAGTACCGGACTTTGTCTGTTCAGTACAACAAAAATTAAATCAAAAACCTGAAAGGCCGTAAGGACTCTGGTAACAACGACAAAATAAGTAGTAGGCGAAATTAAAGGAATGGTAATCATAAGCTGTTGCCGGAAGAAACTTGCGCCGTCTATTTGGGCAGCTTCATAATAATCTTTGGGTATTCCCTGCAGGCCTGCCAGAAACAATACCATAGTAAAACCAAAACTGCTCCATACCCCGATAGCGGCAATGGAGTAAAGCGCAATATCCGGATTAGAGATCCATCCCACCGGGCTTAGACCGATATTTCTAAGAAAATAATTTAAAAGACCAAAGTGGGTATTGTACAGATAGCTCCACACCATGGCAACCGCCGCAGGGGCGACTACCATGGGCAGAAAAAAAAGCGTACGAAAAAAACCGCGTCCGGGTATTTTTCTGTTTAGAATAACAGCAAAAATAAAACCAATGGCAACAGAAAACGGAACTTCAACAGCGACATAAACAAGGGTATTTCTAAGGCTTTGCCACACTTCAGAATCTGAAAATAATCGTATATAATTGGCAAAACCGATAAAGGTATTTCCCCGTCCAAAATCCCCAACCCGAAAAAAAGTCTGCCACACAGTCTGGAAAATGGGAATTACATTAAGTATTAAGATGCCCAATACGGTGGGGAAAACGAAAAGCCAGCCCCATAAATTGTTTATCCAGCGCTGTTTTAATCCCGCTGTTACCATGGAAAAATCCTCATTCTGCTGCCAGCATTGCGTTCATTTGCTGGGCTATCTCACGGGCAACATCAGCCACCGGCCTGGTGCCGGCCCATGCATCATTAAGCAGACGTATACTCATATCTTCCCATAGAAGCTGATTAATTGACCATGGACGCATGACTGCATAACGAAGTTGATCGACATAGTCAATTGCGTTAAATTCAGGGAAGCTGGCAACAAAAGGTGCCGCTGTTCCGTTATATGCAGAGATTGCAACACCCAATACAGAAAGTTTTGTCTGGACATCTTCGCGGCTAAAGTATTCCAGAAGTCTCCAGGCTTCTTCCTGATACGGGGTATTTGCCGCAGCAGACCAGGCAAGGCCGTTGTATATGGTAGCCCGGTCGGCAGGACCGCTTGGCAGCATAACCATATCGCAGTTCTGGATAAAGAAATCGCTTTGTTTAAAAGCAGAAAGCATCCAGGAGCCAAATTGGGCCATAGCTACCACTTCGCCTGTCATTAACGCCATCATATCGCTTTCGCCGTGGTCAAGAGGCGGAGACAATCCCTGCCTTGTAAGATTTACCACCCATTCCAGGGCTTCGATGGTACTAGGATTATCAAAACCGGATCTTCTTCTGTCGGGACTAATAATATAGCCACCAGCCTGGAAAACATGGTTCCAATAACCTGTATGGACTTCCGGTGGGAAGAAAACTATACCATACTGTCCGGCTGCTGGGTTGGATAATCTTCTTGCAGCGTCCAATACATCATCCCAGGTCCAATCATTGGTTGGATAAGAAACACCGGCTGCATCAAACATCCTTCTGTTGTACCACAAAGCGATAGTATCCACATCCTTGGGAATGCCATACTGGCTTCCATCTCTGGAATACAGATCAACAATATCACGGGGAAAATTAGCCATATTCGCTACATTGCTTGCTTGAATTCTGGATGTTAAATCCAGCAACTGCCCGCCGGCCATATAGCGCTGTACCTGATTTGAATGCATCCACATAACATCAGGCAGCGCTCCGCCTGTTGCAGCCGCTTCCAACAAGGTCCAGTAATCACCCCATGGCGTTACCTGCAAGGTAGTCCGTATACCGGTTTCGGCGGTAAAATCGTCCAATACCTGCTGAATACCTGGTGCCTGGTTTTGATCCCAAATCCCAACTGTAAGGGTAACCGGTCCTCCTGCGCTTCCCCCTCCCGGGCATGATGTAAACAAAGTTGTCAGCATTACTACAGCAAAAAAGGCAATAAGTGCTTTTTTCATCTTGAATCCTCCTGTATTAATATAGTTAATTAATATATGTAATTAACAAAGAACATCCTATACTAGAAATATTCATTTGTCAAGAAAAACTGCAGGAATTAAATGGACATTATCACGGAACGAACCAAAAAACTTCTCTCACAAAGGACACAAAGACTTGGAGGAAAGCGGAAAAATCGTAAAAACGCCTTGTTCTATTATATCTTTGTGCCCTTTGTGAGAGGAAAAATCATCTGGATGCAACTCTATACCTCCGGTTAAGCATAAATTTGTCATAGCTAACAGCGAATAGAAGAACAAGACCTCTAACTACAAACTGCCAGAAGGGATTGATGTTCATCATAATCATGCCGTTTGCCAATACGCCCATTATCAAGACACCGATAATTACCAGCGAGATTTTTCCTTCACCACCCTTAATGCTCACCCCTCCCAGAATAACAGCGGTGATTATATCCATCTCGTAGGATTGACCGGCGGTAGGCTGGGCGCTCATTAAGCGTGAAAGAAAAACAACACCTGCTATTGAAGATAAAAATCCGCTTAGTGCATAGACACCATATCTAACCTTTCCTACATTTACTCCGGAAAGTCTTGTCGCTTCCTCGTTATCGCCTATGCCATATACATATCGCCCGAACTTTGTCATTTCCAGCAGGATATAGCCAAATGCGAATGCGATAATCATAATAATTACCGGTATTGGAATAAATCCGATATAGCCCTGTCCAATAACGGAATAGGATCTTACCGTCAAAAAGATACCACGCCCGTCAGTTAACAGCATTGTTGCCCCTCGTAACGATGTCATCGTTGCAAGGGTTGTAATGAGCGGAGGTAGACCTACCTTATTAATAAAAAAGCCGTTAATTAAGCCGCAGGATGTGCCCACGAGTACTGCAAAGGTAGTTGCCAACAGGGGGTTTATATCATAATTAACCATAAGCCGAGCGGAAATGGCTGCCACCACACCAAGAATCGCACCGGTTGAAAGGTCTATGCCGCCGGTAAGAATAACAAATGTCATACCTACAGCACATATTCCAAAAATCGCTACCTGCCGGGTTATATTTACAAGGTTATTACCCGTCAAAAAAAACGGGGAGTTTATTGCAAAAAATGCAAGCAGTGCCAAAAGAATTAAATATAATGTGTATTTTGACAAGATATCAGATGCTTTAGCCTTCATGTAACACTCCTATTAATAATTTGCCGCTAATTTAAGAATATTTTCCTGAGAAATATCGTTATCACCAAGTTCACCGGCAATTGAACCTTCGCGGAACACGATTATACGGTCAGACATGCCGATAAGCTCCGGCATTTCCGAGCTTATCATTACTATTGCCTTGCCTTCGCCGGCCATTTGATTCATAAGCGTGTAAATCTCACGTTTTGCTCCGACATCAATGCCCTTTGTGGGCTCATCGAATATCAATACATCGCATTGAGTTGCCAGCCATTTCGCCAATACAACTTTCTGCTGGTTGCCTCCGGAAAGGTTAACAGCCTTCTGTTCCAGTGAAAATGCCCTTAAATTCAGATTCTTCCATAGATCCTTACATGTTGCGTTTTCTTTCTTTTTATTAATAAAAAGTTTTTTGTCATTCAACAGGCTGCTTAAGGTCATATTAAGCTTGATAGTCTGATTAAGCAGAAGCCCTTGTTGTTTGCGATCTTCGGGAATGAGCCCAATGCCATGCCTGATAGCGTCCAGGGGTGATGTAATGTTAATTTTCCTGCCGTTTAGGATAATGGTACCGCTGGTTTTTGAATCAGCTCCGAAAACGGCTCTTGCCATTTCTGTCCGCCCTGACCCAACCAGTCCGGCAATTCCCAAAATCTCGCCTTTTTTCAGATTAAGTGTTACTTCCTTAACCTTGCTGTTAGTAAGTCCTTCTACTTCCAGCAATGGCGACCCTATTTCAATTTCACGCCCGGGGTACTGATCTCTTAATTTACGCCCTATCATAAATTTGATAAGATCGTCTTTCGTCGTTTCATTAGTGTCTATAGTCTTGATATGCTCACCGTCACGCAAGACAGTTATCCTGTCGGAGAGCTGAAAAATCTCGTCAAGTTTATGAGATATATAAATAATAGACACGCCTTTATCTTTTAGCTTACGCACTATATTAAAAAGTATTTCAACTTCATTTTCAGTAAGCGGAGCAGTTGGTTCGTCCATAATCAACACTTTATTATCAACCAGCAGCGCTCTGGCAATTTCTACAAGCTGCTGGTAGGCAACGCTAAGGTTCTTGATAAGAGCTTTTGGATCAATCTTAACACCTAGTTGTTCAATTACATCGTTACAAATATTGATCATACGCTTCTTATCCGTAAAACCGCTTCTGGTAATTTCGTTGCCCATAAACAGGTTATCCATGACAGACATGGATTGAAACAGGTTCAATTCCTGATACACCGTAAATATTCCGCTCTTAAGGGATCTTGTGGGATCATTATTTGTGATGGCATTTTGGTTAAAAATTATTTCTCCGCTGCTAGGTCCAAACACACCCATAATAATCTTGATAAGGGTTGATTTACCCGCACCGTTCTCCCCTACCAGCGCGTGTATTTCCCCCTTTTTTAGGTTGAAATTCACATTATTAAGAGCCCTGACCCCGGGAAAAAATTTAGTTATGTTCTTTAGTTCAAGAATATATTCACTCATTTTACACTATTCCTTAAAACCTTGAAGAGCAAAGCCCCCCAAGGTTTCGTAAATCGGCTAACCTTTATTATTCATGCCCTTATGGGAAAATTTGGTTAACATTTTCCTGGGTAACTTCTCTTGAAGGGAAGCTAATCCATGTATCTCGCGGTATGGGAGATTCGCTGTAAGGCCTCATCTGGCGTTGACCATTAATGAATTCAAGCGCCAAATCAATGCACTGCCTGCCGGTTCCCCATGGATCAATATCTACGGTGCCTCTGTAGATGGAGCCGGATTCCCTCAGTCTGGCGACTGCTTCGGGCACTGCGTCAACACCACCGACAAAGAAGTTTTCTGTGGGCCTTCCGGATGCCATTACCGCTTCGTATGCGCCTAAAGCTGTGGAATCGTTAAAACCTACAATAACCTGTAAATTCGGATTAGCTGCAAGCATTATTTCGGCTGCTGCCATACCTTCGGCTGGTGTAAGAGCTTCCTGCCTGGAAACAATTCTTGCATTCGGAGCATGCTGGTGAATGCCGTCAATAATTCCTTCTGTTCTATGAACGATGTCCGGAATTGCTTCTCTGGTAAGAATTCCTACATCGGCATTGCCGCCCAGTCTGTCTCTGATCCATCTTCCTGCCTGTATGCCAATCATGAGACCATAGTCGTGTTCAGGAATGGTGAAAAACAGGTCTTTATGACCGGTATATTCCTGGTTTAAGTTAATAATGGGAATACCGGCTTCATGTACACTGCGTGTTACGGCAGTGTGGGCATCTCCAAATGGAGTAATGATTATTGCATCCAATTGCTGAGCAATAAAGTTTTCGATACCTGCTACCTGAGTAGCCGGATCCTGCCGGGCATCGTGTGTAATAAGTGTCACACCGAGTTCCCTGGCTCTTTCTTCCATACCGCCGACAATTGCTACAAAGTACGGGTTGGCAAGATCCATGGTAGTATAGCCAATCCTTACCTGACCATCACCGCCTCCGCCGCCACCCGGTTCGCAGCCTACAAGGACAATACCT
>Ga0099364_10014834_pt1 | contig 10325 bp, 7 predicted proteins | sample TergutTh196P3_FD_73070 | JGI IMG/M metagenome (GOLD analysis project Ga0099364, IMG submission 73070) | Microcerotermes parvus P3 segment gut microbial communities from Pointe-Noire, Republic of the Congo - Th196 P3 | ecosystem: Host-associated > Arthropoda: Insects > Digestive system > Gut ...
AAACGCTTCCTCCGCCACCTCGGCCGCTTTCTGCAGAGCCCACTCGCCGAGCTGTGCCGCGTTGCTTTTCAGCGTATGGACCAGCCTCTCCGCAAGCTTGATATCGCCTTTATCAACGGCTTTTAAAATATCTGAAAACGTGCTTTGATTGCTCCTCAGGAAATTCAGCCTGAGTTGCTTTAGCAGATTATCTTCCTGCGCGGACTGATAGTCTTTATCCACGGAAATAAAACCTTCAGGCTTCAGATATTTCAGTAAAATGCGCCACAACTGCTGAGTGGTGAATGGCTTAGCCAGACAGTCTTTCATTCCGTGTTTTTTATGCTTTTCCAGTTCGCCGGCCATTATATTCGCTGTCAGCGCAACTATAGGCGTCCCCGTGTTTAGTTCCATAATTATCGAGGCGGCCTCTATACCGTCCATAACCGGCATGAATATATCCATGAAAACCATGTCAAATGCCTTTCCGCCTTTTTCAATGCGCTCCCGAACAATATCAACGGCTTTTTTTCCATTGTTCGCCACTATCGTCCTAAACCCCAAATTTGCAAGATGTTCGCATATGACCTGCTGGTTTAATTGGTTGTCGTCGCATACCAAAATCAACCCTTTGAAGTGCGGTCTCTCCATAAGTTTTTTCTCACTGTTGTCAGTCACATCGACATCAGTCGCGGTTATTGTATCAAAAACGATTTCAAATCTGAATGTGCTGCCCACGCCTAACTCAGAGTCCACCGTCAACGTTCCGCCCATAAGCCCTACTATGTTTTTTGTTATGGCAAGCCCAAGTCCCGTGCCTCCGTAACTGCGTGTCGTGCTCGACTCCGCCTGGATAAATGGCTCGAATATCCTTATCTTCTGATGCGAGTTTATCCCGATGCCTTCGTCCCTTACTTCAAAATGCACCGTTGCGCTGTCGTCGCCAATGTTTTTCACGCGGGATAAAAGCCTGACCGTCCCTGAGTCAGTAAACTTGACCGCATTGGACAGAAGGTTCAGCAACGCCTGACACAGCCTTGTTGAGTCGCCCAATAGTTTTCTGTTTTTTACCGGTTCCGCGTAAACTCTCAGTTCAAGCCCCTTTTCTACCGCATACGGCAAAATGACCGATTGGCATCTCGCAAAGACATCATACAAGTCAAACGGCTTGTTTTCCATATTCATTTTTCCGGACTCAATTTTGGACATGTCTAAAATATCGTTTATGATTCTCAGGAGCCATGTCGTACTGTCCAGAATCTTACTCGTATAGTCCTTTAGCCTTGGCACGATGTTTAAATCCTTTGTGCCCGTTTCCAATGCATCCAGCGCCAGCTCCGCGAAACCCATGATGCTGTTCATTGGCGTCCTGATCTCATGGCTCATTGTTGCCAGAAAACTGCTTTTTGCCGCGCTGCTTTCCTCCGCCAGTTTCCTTGCCCTGTTAATCTCTTCAATCATCACTTTCTGTTCACGCAAATCCTTTGAACACGCAACGACAATGTCCCCTTCTTTATATCTGACGCGGACCAATGTGAGATCGGTGGGTAGCTGAACGGGCACATCGTCAAGGGTTTGATGCACCACCTCCATGTGCAGAAATCCCATTTCAAACGCGATATCAAGCACCTTCGTTCTTAGCTCCAGCGTCCGATGCCCGTCAGGCTGAAACTCCGGAAAGATTTCATAATACCTTTTCATCAGTTCCTCTTTGTTTTCCGCGCCGCTAAAGTCCACTGCCGTCTGATTGCAGTCAAAGATTTCATGCTCCCGGTTGACCATGTGGAATGAAATGGGCATCGCGTCAAACAAAACCTGTAGCCGTTCCTCGGACTCAATCGCCTTTGCCGTAGCCTCCGCAAGTTGTTTTTTTTCTTTGCGGTCTTTAATAAAAATAAACAAAACCAAAATGAGAACGACGAACAAAAGGGACACTGCCGCTATCAGCCACGGACGCTGCGCCTCCAATACCCGCACCTGATAATCATATGTTTTTGTCAGCCATTGATCCACAAACCTGTCCGTGTCAATGGCATGGAGAGCCTTGTCCATTATTGAGCGGAGAGTGGTCTGTTCCTTGTTAAAAGCGAAAGCGGACCCATAGTAATAGTTGAAGAGATAATTGGCCTTATATCCTGAAAACTCATAATAATTTGAATAGTACAGCAACTTGCTTTTCGCCGCCATAACCATATCGGCTTCATCTTTTTCCAAAGCCAAAAAAGCTTCGTCAGCGTTCTCGTATGTCACCGTATTTTCGGCGCCGGGGAACCAGTTGCGGAACATTTCGGCATGCGCGGTGTTTTTGATCAGGGCTATCCGCATATACGGTATCTCACTTATGCTCACATTGGGAAAATCTATTTTGGACAAAAGAGCGAACTGATCCGCCATGTATTTATAGTCCGCCCAAATGTAATACGGTTCCCTTTCGGCAGTGAAAATCAAATCCGAAAACATTTGCGCCCTGCCGTCGCTCATCATTTCCATAAGCTCGGCCATCTCGGCGCGTTTGTCATTTATCACCGTGAAAGTAAGCCCTGTGAGGTTTTCCACTTCGCGCAATAAGTCAATGGTAATGCCGTCCCAGTTTTCCCCGTGTTCGTCGTAAAATATGATAGGATAATTAAAGTACTGCAATGCCAGCGGTACGCTTTCCGTGTTTTCCAGATATGCCCTTTCCTCCTCGTCCAGGCTCATCAGGAACTTATGCTTTCTATAGTCGTCCTCCCCCCGGTTGTGCAGAACGATCATATGCGGCAGCGCGCCGTTTTGCAACGCCCTTGTGACAATGGAAATGATCGGCTGCAGCTCCGGGTTTGCCGTTGCCATGGCCACCGGGCTGAAAATCAATGTTGAGTATTCCTCTGTCACCACATCGCCGTATATGTCATATCCCGCCTCCGCGTGGCTCTCTTCAACAAAGGCGTCGGCCTGCCCGCTTTTGAGCAAATCATAAACCTCTTCATACTCCGTCGCGAAGATGGCCATAAACGAACCTTCCGCCTTTGAGGAAAGCACATGGCCGTACGTGCTGGAGCCTTTGAAGAATACAAGCCTCGAAGGCCTCTCCGATTCAACTTCAGCCACGGGCGGGCTGCTCTCAAGACGATAAAATTTAAGCGGCCTCAAAGCTATTGCGTCAGTCATGAAAAGAGTCTTCAAGCGTTCTTCCGTGGGCGACATGTCGCCGTTGAAGTCGATCGTCAAGTCATCGAAAAGCCCCGTGTTCAAGTCGCTCCACTCATAAATTACGGGATGGAAAGGCATTTCAAACAACTCGGAAAGCCACAGGCAAAAATGATATGAGAATCCTTCTACCGCGCCGTTGCTGTCAAATGCCTCGGTGCTTGGCGCCATCCCATATACAAAGGAGCGGTTTTGCTCTTGCAGTGCCTCGATGGCTATGATCTCGTCATCTAAAACGCCGGGAACATCACGAAATGAAGCATATATCGGTCTGCTGTCCGGTTGTATTCCTCCAATCATTTCACAACCTGAAATCATGTTGAGCAGCAGCGCGGACGCAAACAGCGTGAAAACCAGTTTTCCGATCTTACTCATTCAAAAGACTCCAATCTACTTGTAATGCGTAATGCGTAATTGTCCATTGGTCAATTGCCGCCCCTGCGGTTTTAATGGCATACTTTGCACTACCTCTATTTAGATGTCAAAAATATCTTCCCTGCGACTACCCCCGCGAGCAGAGCCAGCTCGATTATTTGCAGAAAATAGCCCGTCGTGTCGCCCGTTGCCCCTCCAAAACGTTTCATCGCCATGACCCTGTACCAAACGGCAACAGGCAGGCACAGCGCGATCCCTGCAATGCCATATGGGAAGGTTAACCATATCCAGGCCCCAGCGGAAATGAGGGTCAGCAGCGCGAGGCATACGCTGACGGCAAGAAGGTCGGCGGTTGTGGTAAAGTCCGCCAGCATCCCTTCCTTCTTCGCGCTCTGCATCGCGATCGCGCTCCACGCCGCGAAGCATCGGGACAAAGGGAACATAAGCCCGATCCCAAAGCAGATTTTCTGTATATACAGCTCATAAAACAACCCAAAGCAAATCAGCATGTATACGCTGAAACGGATCAGCGCGAAGGCCCCGATGCGGGGGTCTTTTAATATTTCAAGGCTTCGCTCTTTAGGTTGCCGGGAAGCCAGGGCATCGGCCGCGTCGCAATATCCATCCGCATGGATGCCGCCGGTGACGACTAGCGGCAGCGCGGCCGCCACCGCCGCGAACAAAACCGGGCTTAACCCCAAAATGCCGCAAATGATCTGCCAGCACCATACCGCGCCCCCGACGACAGCCCCGACCAGGGGCAATAAGGCGATGGCGATTTTCATGGCCTCGCCGTCCCATTTCGGCGTGGGCATGGGAATCCGCGAGTAAGTCGAAAACACCAAAACCACAGCTTTAATCCAACGCATATCCCTACCCCCCGCGCAAAAAGGGCTCGCAACCTTTTAAAACAACAGGCTCGCCTCCGCGCATTTCGACAGCCGCGTCCGCAAAGTAGAATAGCCTCTCATTCAAGCTATCCAGCGTTTTGATATATTCAATCGTTTCATCATTGTATTCCCGCTCAACGGACAAACCGGATATTGACACTAGCACCGAAGACGCGCATTTCCCGCACATGGCCGCAATATCCGCGAAAACGCCGTCCTCGCTCCCGCCGCTCTTGCCTCCGAACAAGGCGTTGCCCAACAAGTTTGAAACATCCTCCAATAGCGCGACCGCATCCGGCCCAAGCATCGCCTCGGACACGCAAAAGGGTTCCTCAATCGTGATAAACCCCATTGATTCGCGCTGCTGCCTGTGCTTTTCCACGCGCGCAAGCCCTTCTTCCCCGCATGGGATCATCGTGGCAATATATACTCGCGCTTGGGACTGAGGGGCGGACAACTGCGCGGCAAGCCTTTCCGCGTAGGCGCTTTTCCCGCTTCCATTAGGTCCTAAGACCAGTATAATCAAGCAGATCCTCCATCCTGACTTACGCTTATATCCGCGTATGTCGCGCTATTGCGGTATACGGCCAGCGTCGTCTCCAGCAATGGAAAAAGCATGACGGCGCCCGTGCCTTCCCCCAGCCTCATTCCGGCTTTTATGACGGGCGAGGCCCGCAGTTCTTCGTTCAACAAACGAGCGCCGGGCTCATCGCTCTCATGGGAAGGCAGCATAAACTCCCTTGCGACAGGGCACAGGCGTACCGCAAGGAGCGCAGCCACGCCCGATATGAACCCGTCTATCAATACCGGGACTCTATGTATCGCGCAACCGAGGAACACCCCGCAGAGCGCGGCAATGTCCAAGCCCCCCAACTTGCACAGCACATCGACGGGATCGGATGCTTCCGGCATGTTTTGCTCGACCGCCTGTTCTATCGCGGCCACCTTGCGGCGCAGCCCCGCGTCGTCCAATCCCGCCCCCCGCCCGGTGACTTCGCTGACGGGACGGCCGAGCAGGACGGAACATACCGCGCCGGAGGTCGTGGTGTTGCCGATGCCCGCTTCCCCCGTGGCAATCAGGCGATATCCCTTTTCCTTCAACTCTTTGACGGTATCGATTCCTATTTCAATGGCTTTTTTCGCGGTCCCTCGGCTCATTGCCGGCCCTTCCGAAATGTCGTCCGTGCCGTTCATTAGTTTGTGATCCCTTAAGCCCTCCACGCTGTCTACCATGCCGATGTCGATGGGGAACACATCCGCGCCGCAAGCCGCCGCCATCGCTGAAACGGCGGATTTCCCTTTGGAGAGTATGTCCGCTATGGCCGTCGTGACCTCATGGCCGTGCAACGCGACCCCGCGCCGGACGACGCCGTTGTCGGCGCAGAATACGACGACCGCTTTTTTGCCAATATCAATATCAGGCGAGCCTGTAATCGCCGCTATTTGAGAAATCAGCAGCTCAAATGCCCCGAGGCTCCCAAGAGGCTTCGCAATGTTGTCAAAGCGCGCTATGCAAGCGTTTGCCGCTTCGGCGTCTGTCGGTTCAATGTTCGCCAGTGCGTCTAAAAGGTTCAGTTTGCTCATTGGCGCAATATCCTCCATTCCAATTCTGCGGGGACAAGCCCCGTGTTTTATGCTATTATGATGATTGCGCAGCGACCATTATATCAAACTGCACGGAATAAAACAATTCTAAAATCGCGCGCTTGAAGTGTTTATTGACATCGAGGGCCGGCATGGGATATAATCTGACAACCGTTCCTAAGGAGGCGATACGCATGTCATTCACTGACAGAATCTACAACTTCTCATCGGGGCCTTCGATGCTGCCGCTGCCCGTCCTCAAACAGGCCGCCGCCGAGATGACGAATTACCGGGGCACCGGCACGTCCGTCATGGAAATGAGCCACAGGAGCAAAGCATACATCGATATTTTCGACGAGACAAAAGCCGACCTGAAGCGTTTGATGAAAATCCCCGACACGCATGAAATACTCTTCATGCAAGGCGGCGCCACATTGCAATTTTCCGCCGTGCCGATGAACCTTATCGGCAAAACCAAAAAAGCGGACTATGCCGTCACGGGCAATTTTTCGCAGCTTGCCATGGAAGAGGCGAGGAAATACGGCGAAATCAACGTCGCATGCTCATCCGACGACAAGAACCACACATACATCCCGTCCCAGGACGGGCTCGCCCTCTCCAAAGATGCGTCGTACTTCTATTATTGCGCCAACAACACCATCTACGGCACCGAATGGAAATACGCGCCGGAAACCGGCGGTGTCCCGCTCGTGAGCGACATGTCGTCCAACATCCTCTCCATGCCCGTCGATGTCTCAAAATTCGGCATAATATATGCCGGAGTCCAGAAGAACATGGCGCCTGCGGGGATGTCCGTCGTGATAATCGACAAAACGCTCGCCGGCAAGGAATTGCCGTTCACCCCGAAACTCATGAGCTATCAACTCATGATCGACTCCGACTCGATGCACAACACGCCCCCGTGCTACACGATCTACATGCTGGGCCTCGTCCTGAAATGGCTCGAAAAGCAGGGCGGCGTGGAAGGCATGAGCAAAATCAAGGCCGAAAAGGCGAAGCTGCTCTACGATGCCATCGACGAAAGCAAACTGTTCACCGGATGCGCCGAAAAAGCCTCGCGTTCCGACATGAACATTACATTCCGGTCGACGAGCGAGGAGCTTGACGCGAAATTCGCGAAAGAGGCGGCAGCCGCCGGCCTTGAGAACTTGAAAGGCCACCGCATCGCCGGCGGGCTGCGCGCGTCCGTTTACAACGCTATGCCGATGGAAGGCGTGCGCAAGCTCATCGAATTCATGCAAAGCTTTGAGATAAACAGCCGAAAGGAATGATTACTCCATCGTGTATAAAATAAAAACGCTCAATAACATAGCATCGTCCGCGCTTGATAGGCTGGAAACTGCGAATTACGCCATTTCCGCCGACATCGTTAATCCTGACGTCATAATCGTCCGCTCCGCCGATCTGCTCGATATAGAGCTGAATCCTGAGCTGCTCTGCATCGTTCGCGCCGGCGCCGGCATCAACAACATACCTGTCGATCGGTGCGCGGAAAGCGGCGTGGTGGTGTTCAACACGCCCGGCGCGAACGCGGATTCCGTGAAAGAACTTGCGCTGTGCGCCATGCTCCTGTCCTCGCGCGAAATCATCGGAGGCATCGGCTGGGTGACCTCCACGGCCGCGGCGGGCGGCGACGTCACAGCGGATGTCGAGAAAGAGAAAGTCAAGTATACCGGGCCTGAAATCCTCGGAAAGACGCTTGGCGTCATAGGGCTTGGAGCCATCGGCGCCAAAGTGGCGCAAGCGGCGAGCGCGTTAGGCATGCGCGTCTACGGCTATGACCCGTATCTGTCCGTCGAAGCCGCATGGAGGCTGTCGTCCGACGTCAACCAAGCCGGCGATCTTGACACCATCTACAGGAACTCCGACTTCATAACGATCCATGTGCCCTATCTCGAATCCACGCACCATTTCATCAACAAAGCATGCATCGCCAAGATGAAGCCCGGCGTCCGCATAATCAACCTCGCGCGCGCGGAGCTCGTCTGCGACGACGACATTTTGGAAGCTCTTTCTTCCGGCCAAGTCCACCGATATGTGACAGATTTCCCGACCCTCAAGACGGCTGGTGCCCCCGGCGTCATCGCCTTCCCGCACCTCGGCGCGTCCACGCCTGAGAGCGAGGACAATTGCGTCAGCATGGCATGCAGCGAGATTGTGGAGTATGTCGAAAACGGCAATATTCTCAACTCAGTCAATATGCCCTACTCTTACATGCTGCGAACCGGCGATCCCCGCGTATGCGTGATACACATCAACGTGCCGGAAATGATCACAAAAATCACCGGTGCGGTTTCTTCCTTCGGGGTCAACATTGAAAACATGATAAACGCCGGCACGAAGGGGCGGCGCCAGTCGTACACCATGCTTGACATAAGCTCTATGCCCGACGGAATAGAAGAAGAGATAAAAAAAATCCCCGGCGTGACCAGGGTCAGGACTCTGCCGTGATGGACTGAACACGGGGACGGCTCCCGCGTTCAAACCTCACAATATCTCCACCATGTACTTATGGAGCAAGTCCTCCGGATGATATGAGAGCTTGGACGTCCGCAGCCCTTCGACTCCGTCGTCTTCCTCCCTGTTGATGTGTTCCACGCTTTCATTGACGAACATTTTCGCGAACTGATTGACAAGCATCGGATACGACCCGTTAAACCCGGTGTCCGCCTTTTCGGCGTGAACGTACAAAGTGTCGTCGAGCGTTTCCCCGAACGACGCCCCGACGACCTCCCCATCGACGTACAGAGCGCCGCCGAAAAGCCCGTATGCGTCCAGATTGTCCATTACCTCCAGCGCTTTCCTGTCTCCTTCAATATATGCCTTGGAGTCCTTTACGTGCTCCCGGGCATGTTTTTCGTAAAAGGACTTTATCCCGGGCACACTCTCCGCCGTCACACGTTCAAACGACCATGACGGGTATTGCTTCATAAAACGGTTGATATGATTGCGCTGCCCCGAAAACCTCCTGCCCGCAAGTCCGGTAATATCGCTGCTCAAATATAGGTAATCGGACCAACCCCTGTCCGTGCGGGTTTTTGAATTCGGGAAAATTTTCAGTATGCCCTGCAATACCGCTTCCGACACGGCGCACAGCATCATGGGCACGCCTGCCTCCTTGCTGTGCTCCATCATCCGCTCATATGAACCTTTGCTAACCCCCGCGCCTCGCGGCGGGGTGAATGCCGGCTCAGGGTATGATACCTTCAAGTACAGCGTCCCGTCCTCGACGGCATATTCGGTTTCATGATAATCCCGCCAAATGAACGTCCCGCCCACCGTGCAGTCGCATATTCTGCACTGATTGCTTATAAAATACGGCCTGAGTATGTCAATGCAGTCCAAAGTAAGTTTCCTGAATTCCAAAACCAACATAATCCCTTTCTAAGACTCTCCCCGAATTCCGCAGGGGATGGCGGGTCATGCCCGCCATGACGCGACTCACTTTATTTTCACCACGTCCCTGTTTCTTACGACGTATTCGACTCCCGAAATCAGCGTCGTGGCGGCCACCGCCCCAATGCACGCGATGATCATCCATTGCTGCAGGGGCAGGAACATGGCCGTCAGGCAGACCATGGTGACGACAGTCTTTATTTTGCCCGATAGCGCGGCCGCGATGACGCGCCCGTTGCTAATTGCGATCAACCTGAGCGCCGTCACGATAAATTCGCGTATGATAACTATGAGCGCCGCCCACGCTGGCATAGCCCCTTGCTCGACAAACCAAAGCAAAGCGGACGCCACAAGGATTTTATCCGCAAGCGGGTCCGCCAGTTTTCCGAAATCAGTCACCTGACCACGTTTCCTAGCTATTTGACCGTCTGCTATGTCGGTAAGGCCGGCAATCACAAAAACGGCCATCGCGGCGTAGTTGCTGCCCGGGAACCCAATATACAGCACTATGAGAAACACAGGTATCAGCGCGACCCTGACCATGGTAATCTTGTTAGCAGTATTCAATATCGCCGCTCCTCACCCCATACGGGAAAGCACAAACCCCATTTCCCAACTCTCAACTCTCAACTCTCGCGCGCAGGCATCCGTCGTCTTCGACCCCTGTGATGCGGGCCTCCACGAAATCGTTCATGCGGATGTTTTCGCCGGTGACCGCAATATGCCCGTCCACGTCCGGGGATTCGGCATAGCTGCGCCCGTAGTAAAACTCCCCGTCGAAATGCTCGATCAATAACGTCGCCACGCTCCCGATCCGGCTTTTGTTGAATTCGTCCATAACGAGCGACTGGATATCGGCCAATATCTCCGCGCGGCGCGCCGCGACGTCCG
>Ga0099364_10008055_pt2 | contig 10323 bp, 13 predicted proteins | sample TergutTh196P3_FD_73070 | JGI IMG/M metagenome (GOLD analysis project Ga0099364, IMG submission 73070) | Microcerotermes parvus P3 segment gut microbial communities from Pointe-Noire, Republic of the Congo - Th196 P3 | ecosystem: Host-associated > Arthropoda: Insects > Digestive system > Gut ...
GGCGGTAGGGGTGGAAACCGGAAGCCATCTGCGCCCTTTGACCGCTTGTGATAGCTCGGGTCTTGCCGCACCCCGTCCGCCACTGCGCAAAGCTGCCGCCCGTTATATGACATTCGACCTAGCTCGGTGCGATTTTATTGGCAATGCTTCGAGAGATTCATAGATTTTATCTAAAAGCAGATGTGTGTGGAGCTATATCATGGAAACTGAGCGTCTATGTTTAAGAAGATTTATTCCTGACGATTGGCAAGATTTATTTGACTATCTGTCACAAGATGCCGTTGTGAAGTATGAACCATATGAGGTCTATTCAAAAGAAGCCGCTAGGCAGGAAGCAGAAAGACGTTCAAAAGACACTAGCTTTTGGGCTGTATGCTTGAAGCCAGATGGGAAGCTAATCGGAAACATATATTTAGCCGAACGAAGTTTTAGCACATGGGAATTAGGGTATGTCTTTAGCGTGTATTTTCAAGGAAGAGGTTATGCTACGGAAGCGGTATGCACCCTTGTTGATGATGTCTTTAAAAATCAAAACGCTCGTAGGGTCGTTGCTATGTGTAATCCATTGAATGAGCCTTCGTGGAAACTACTAGAAAGATTAGGATTTCGGAAAGAAGGACATTTGATTCAAAATATCTATTTCAAAGAGGATAGCAAAGGAAGTCCGATATGGGCAGATACTTACGAGTACGCTATTCTTGCTGACGAATGGAAAAGCTGCACCAAGTGTATAATATAAAAATGGAATCAGTCCGGTCAAACGTCATATAACAAGCAGCTTAGCGAAATGTCGGTCGATGTGTAAGCCAGAAGGCTTTTGCGCCCCCCAACCTCCGTAATAGCTCAGGTCATGGCGCACCCAATCCGCCACTTCGCCAAGCTGCCGGGCGTTATGTGACATTCACCCTAGTGCGGTGCAAGATTATTGACAATCCCTTGAAAAAATCCTAGAATTACTTAGAGCAGATTATTTATATTTTTGAAAGAAGGATACAGCATGGGAAAAGAAAAGAGGATATTTTTATTGTTGGGAGTAAGTTTCATTACTCAGGCGACAACAAGTTTGGTCGGTGGCCTCATCGGATTTGGACCTTTCACCGATACCGAGAGCATTTCAGCGACCATGAACAGCATTGCTGATAACATCGGAAGGTTTTACGCAAGCATATTCATGCAAATAATAACTGCTATCGTGATTGTCGTTCTCGCCGTAGCACTTTACCAAGCAGGTAAACGAACTAACAAAACTGCCGCAGTCATTGCAATGGGGTTTTATTTGCTTGAAGTAGTTATTTTGATTTTTGACCAGATGCTTTCTTTTGGAGTTACCGAACTCAGCCGACAGTTTACTTCCAACGGTGATATAGGGTTACTACCCATTGCGGAGTTGTTGATTTCGATAAAAGATTTTGGCGGTGCTATATCTATGTTGCCGTTCGGACTTGGGGCAATCCTTTTTTACTTTCTAATTATGAAAGCTAATGTTATCCCTAAGTGGCTTGGATTGTGGGGAATGATTTCCGTAACATTTATTTTTGTTGGTTGGACATTGCAAGCATTCGGTGCGTCTATACCATTTGCCTTGTATGTACCATATGTGCCTTGGGAATGGGTTGCGGGTGTTTATATTTTAGTGAGGGGTTTGAAAAAGCCGATAAGCCCAGTATCAGATTTGTAATACAGTTAAAAGCATATCGTTAAGACAAATGGATTCTGTTCGGGTAAACGTCACATAACAAGCGGTTTGGCGCAATGGCGGTCGGAGTGGAAACAAGAAGCCTTCTGCTCCCTTCAACCTCTGTGAAAACTCATGTCAAGGCGCACCCAATCCGCCACTTCGCCAAGCCGCCGGGGCGTTATACGTCATTCGCCCTAGTGCGGTGCGAGTTTGTTGACAAATCTTTAAAATACCATGATGTGGTATTGAGTAACTGTTTTCGCCATAAAACCAGATAAATGAAAGAGGAATTATATTGTACACAGACATGATAATCAAGAAATTGAGAATGCAAGACTGCGTTCCAGAGCTTTTCTCTAAGTTTAATCGTTATCAGGAAGTTAAGCGTTGCTGGAGAAAAGAGAATGGAGAGTGGCTTTTAAAGGACATTTCATTTATAGACCAATGGAGTGATGAGGAAAAAGCGAATAGAATAACAGGGCTGTCGTACTGCTTACAAAAAGATGGTGTGGTATTAGGTGCTTTTGTTGAAAACGATCTTGTAGGATTTGCCAGCATAGCAAATCGGATTTTTGGAAGCAACCGTGAATATATTCAGCTAGAAATGCTCCATGTTTCTTACGAACTTCGGGGCAAAGGTATTGGTAAAGCACTATTTAGAGAAATTTGTAAGGAAGCAAAAAAATTTGATGCCAAAAAACTGTATATATCAGCGCAATCATCTGAAGAAACGCAAGCATTTTACAGGTTGATGGGGTGCGTTGAAGCAGTGGAGATTAATAAAAAACTCTATGGAGAAGAACCTTTTGATTGTCACCTTGAATACTGTCTGTAGTATGCAAAATAAGCAGAATAAGGGGGAAGTCAAATCTGTCCGGGCAAACGACGTATAACAAGCGGTTTGGCGCAATGGCGGTTGGAGTGGAAGCCAGAAGTCTTCTGCACCACTCAACCTCTGTGATAGCTCAGGTCACGATGCACCCCATCCGCCACTTCGCCAAGCCGCCGGGCGTTTGGAGTGGAAAAGAATTTGATTAGCAAACTTGAAGTAGGCGGGTTTGTGGTAGGCGTAGAAATCCTACCATCGGCGACCAAACACGGCTTGAGCAAAGAAGATATTCTCCATGCTCTGAGGCTTAGTATATATGACGAAACGCTTGAAAGCGACCCAAACAAAACACTCTCGATTGGATATGATGGAAATGCGAGGTTATTGGAAATAATTTTTCATGTAATATCTGATGAGCAAATTGTAGTGTTTCATGCTATGCCATGTAGGAAAACTTATATAGAAAGGATGCTGAAGTAAAGTGAGTGCAGTTGCGAGATTGTCCGATAAGGAATATGAAGCGTTAGGTCTAGAGTACGAACAAACCCCGCCGAAGTTATCCGGTACTCCCGGTTTTTTGACAAATCTGCGTGAGCAAGTGTTAGTGGCTGAATTATTGCCTCAAGATTATGCCCGTATTGTAAAATCAAAAGCAATAGCGATGTCATTGTCACCATCAGAAGTAATACAATACGCAATCAAGGCACAGTTGGTTGGAAATGTTTAAATCTAATGGAACTGACCTCTTGACTTGACTTGCCGTGCTCACGGCGCGTTCACCTATGAGTATGTCTGCAAGTAAGAATGGGTATTCTGAGAATCAATATAAATAAAATCAACAGACGGAAGAAAACGAACGCAAACCATCCGGGAAAACGGCATATAACAAGCGGTTTAGCGAAATGGCGGTCGGTGTGGAAACCAATGTTCCGATGTTTCCATCGACCGCTTGTGGTATTCTGGGGTGCGGCGCACCCAATCCGCCACTTCGCCAAGCTGCCGGGCGTTATACGACATAAAATCTGGATTGATTGAAATAATCGCCCCGCATCCATGCGGGGCGAGGACGATGGAACGTTATAGTTTTATGCAAATGTTAAACTACTTAACATACTTAGGTGATTTGTGTTTAGCGAGGAGAATAAATGAAAATAAATCAACTTGTAAAGTACGTGCTCATTACTTATATAATAAGTTGGAGCAGTTGGGGATTATTGGTTTACTTAACCCACTGCGACGTTATAGCATTCTCAAGTCCGATTGGATTTATCCTATTTGGTATTGGCGGTTTCGGTCCAGCAATCGCCGCTGTTGCAGTTTTAGAAAAACACTCCCCGAAAGCTGTTGCTAAGTTTTTATTCACCGGAAATCACAAAGCCGTAACGTATTTATTGTTGTTTTGCACGTTAATGTGTGGTGCTGTTTTTTTCTCCTCACGAGAACTAAAAGTTGATGCTGGGATTCCGTTATATCTATTTCCCATCGTCATAATTGTCAATACCTTGGTTGGCGGTGGGCTTGAAGAGTTAGGTTGGCGCGGCATTATGCAACCTTTTTTGGAAAGGAAAATGTTATTTCCTTTTGCGGCGACAATTACAGGCATTACATGGGCGGTATGGCATCTGCCTTTATGGTTTATTGAGGGAAGCCCTCAGCATTCATTACCTTACATCGGATATATATTGTTTTGCCTTGCGCTCAGCTTTGGATTTGCGGCAATACACAAGAAATCAAATTGTGTACTGTATAGCAGCATTTTCCATGGTTTTGTAAATACAGTGACTGCATATTTCGTAGCCGATTTAAACTGGATACTCGCATTAGGCGGCGTAATAATGATTGCTGTAGCATTGTCGGTATGGTATTTTGATAACCTAAAAGTCGGATAACACATACTCAAATCAATACGGCAGCGTGACCCCCAGTTTATCGAGGAACATCTTATCCCTGCTCGTAATTTCCGTTGACCATCTTTTTGACGAGAGCTTGGATGACACGTTGACGCCCTCGATTGTGTCGAACCACTGGAGAATCAAATATATAGGCGAATTGTCTAGCCAGGCTTTCAGCTTCTTTTCCAACTTGATGTTCGCTGCAGAGTCGTGTTCGGGATCGCCGTTAAGGAAGCCGAGAGAGTCCTTCATGTTTCGGATGTCATTGCTCAGGTATTCATAGTAGCATAATGCGATGAACTGGACAAACATACGGCCTCTAAGCGTGTTCGAGTCCCAAACCCTGACTCTTGTCCCGTCGGCGCGTTGCTTAAATGACTCGAAGAAAGATTCGACTGTTTCGCGTTTACGGTACTTGCGGAGGCACTCGAATGGGTCTTTCTCGCAGTTGGACACAAGCGCGAAATAACCGAAGTATTTCTTGGCTTCCCGGCAGGCGGCTTCGTTGTACGACACGTGGGTTTTGCTTCCCCATCGCTTAATGTGCAGATGTTTTTTGACCTTGTCTTGTGCCGCTTTCGGAAGGCTGTCCACCTTGACGCCGCTTTCGATGACCCCCCGCAGTTCGATGAGGTCTTCGTCGAATTGAATCTCTTCCGCCGCCTTTCTTGAGGCGTTGAAGTATAGGTTAAGATAGACCCTCCTGCTAAATGCTTCCTCATCGCCTTTCCGGAGGCCGTCCTTCTTGCTAGCGTATTTCCTGACTTTGACGAACTCACGCATGAGCATGACCGATATGCCGCGTGTCCCTGTATCGAAGGGGCAGGCGCTGGACACTCTCCCAAAGTCGTCGGCATGGGCGTCTATCTCAGCCTTGACCCATTTGAGCCCTGCCTTTACAAGCGTCACAAAGTCGAAGCGGGCAAGGAAGAGAGCCGCGAGGTTGTGCTCGGAGTAGTAGCCGTTGTCCGTGATGATCTCGGCGTTCCCCAAGCCAAGTATGGAGAGCTGCTTCAATGCGTTCTCTACGGTGATCACATCCGGGAGGTTCCCCGGCTGCTTCGTGAACGCGACCGGCTGCCTTGTCTCAATGGAGTACAGCGTCAGCAGCTTGATGGTTTTTAGCCCGTCCCCATCTTTGTTGTAGCCATACCTCGCCTCAGCCTGGTTTTCGGAATAGGTCGAAATCGTCGTTGAATCGTACCCCAGCACTGGCTTTCCCTCGATGCCGGAACACCGGCTCAGGAAGAAGTTCTGCTGCAGGGACTCGTCGCGGCCCACTTGCGCGAACAGGCCGTGATATATGTCCTCGGATATCCCGTCCTCATAAGGGAGCGGATGGTTGAACTGCCATGCGAGGATGCCCGGCAGGGTCTGGCCGTTGGATGCAAGGAGATACCTGGCTATGGAAATAATCTTCTGCGCAGTGCCAATGTCCGTATTGCTGTAAATTCCGGCATCTATCCCAGACACTGTGCCGATATGATCGATGATCTCCATCATACCGATCCGGTCACGCGATGCCTCTATTTCACCGGATTTTACCGGTTCTTTACTGAAATCAGGCTTTTTTGGCCGGGTTGGGACTGGAATCTCAGAGCCTTTTGGAATTTTGGAGAGCAACTTGCTATTGATTACCCTGTTGTATTTTTTCACCGGATCATACACCGTCTGGCGCTCAAAAACGTAGATATCGCCGTTCTTTTGGGTGTTACGGACAATGCGGGTTTTAACTTCTTCTGATGCTTTTGTAGGAATTGCAACCACCTCCGATTGAGTATGTGTTATTATATCACTTACTCAATCCGGATGCAAGCATAAAAGTTCTATGAATACTGGATTTATTGGCGTTCAGCGCAACCAGACACAAGGGATAGTTTGTTTTGAGTACGTTTTATCCGACTTTCTGGATAATAATGAAAAAGAGTCTGTAATGTTATGTGAATACTTAGAAGTTGTTGGAGATAAACATATGGCTAAGCTGTCGAAAATTAGTTTTTGGATAAGTGTTGGAGTTTCGCTTTCTATACTCACAGCCATCTTATTATGGGGAAGATATCACACATTCGCAGGTGATGTGTTTGAGTATATTAAAATAAGTGGTCTGATTATGATTGCCACATCTTTTATTTCCGCACTCGTATTGGGGGTTAACAAAACTCGGATAATATGGCTATACCCTATTTTGACAGCAGTCTTTGCATTTTTATTTTCAGATTTGGTATATTTAGACATTCACCACAACGAAATATATTTTTATGGATTTTTGCTAACGGACTGGTTCTTTTTTAAGCTTATTCCAATAGTGACGTTAATTGGGTTAGCAGCAGGTTGTTGCATCGGTATGCTGATTCAAAAAAGACGCTCGAGAAAATAATGTTACATTTGTAGAAAACAGCAAAAGAAACGAGCGAACGGTACTTGCGCACCCGCCGTCCGTGGCGGGTGCGGTGGAGCAGATTTTACGTCGTATAACAAGCGGTTTGGCGAAATGGCGGTCGGTGTGGAAGCCGGAAGTATTCTGCTCCCCTCAATCTCTGTGGTAGTTCAGGTCATGTCGCCCCCAATCCGCCACTTCGCCAAGCCGCCGGGCGTTATGCGAAATTTTCCCTACTCCGGTGGAAATGTTATTGACAGTTGTATGGGTATTACTTAAACTTAAAGATAGTCAAAAATATTACTTGTATTTTATACTTTTTGAGCTATAAGGAGAACTGTAATAGAAAGAATCGTTTATAGTGTTCATAATGATTACATTAAATTTACCGAATACTCATTTTTTTGTTCTTCCATTTATCGAAGCAAAATGCTCCATGTAGATGACATTGCTGATGCAACTGGTACATTTTTTTACCCACCCGCTATCAGAACAAAAAAGGGAGAATTGATTTTTGTGCCGAAACAAAGTGACAGCGACCATGAAAAATGCCCTCCTTTTACGAAAGAAACAAAATATCTCTATGCGATGTAACCGATGTATGGGGTATCATCAACGAACCATTTTTAGACACAGAACATGATGATGAGTTCATCGAGTGGCAGTATGCGAAGTTAGAGAAATGTGGAATCAGTCGAGAGGATTGTGAGTGTTTGCGTCAAGAAGTATCAAAACGTATGTTTGCGTATAATTTTGATAGTATGCTCTGGGAATGGGTTCATTTGGGATTATGTGATGTTTTATGGGCAAGCATAGGTATTTTGAGTGGGGATAAATTTCGTCTTCCGTTATCGGATTTTGAAGAGTTTTACTGGCGTGCTATAAACATAGCATTAAAAGGTTTCGGTATTGATTGGAAACGCTGATGTGTGTCAGGGAATAGCAGCATACCATAAAGATAAAACGAACCCAATCCGGGTAAACTTCGCATAACATGCAGCTTAGCGAAATGTCGGTTGGTGTGTAGACCAGAAGCTTTCTGCTCCCCTTGACCATTTATGATAGTTGAAGATATAGCGCACCCAGTCCGCCACTTCGCCAAGCTGCTGGACGTTATGCGATATATACCTTACTGCGCTGGAGTATTGAGAGTGGTTTTTATGATATCATTGTGATACAGAAAATTTATACTAGGCTCAGCGTAGGGACACCGCCCATATCATTCAACAATGTGCCACAAATCAAATCCGACTACGTTGACGGTTTAGGAGTAGCTATATAAATGCAATTTTTGATTATTAGTGCAATCGCTGTTTTAGTCATAGCAGCCATATTGTATAGAATTGCTGTTTCTTTCTTTGCCGAAAGATATGTGCGCTTTATTTCAAAGTGCTATTCAACCGCAAACTGGCTGTTTATACTGTTTCTTATGATACCGTATTTTTATCCTGCGATGACAGGGGGCGAAACTTGGGGTTATTTTCTTATTTCGCGCCATTATTCGCATTAATGTTGTTGCTCCCAGCTTTACTCTCAGTGGTAACCGCACATATTGCGTGTAAAATAAAATACCGAAACAATAAATATTCATCTGAAATAGCAGAAAAGATATTTTTTGCAGTAAATACCTTCTACCCCTTAAGCCTAATCATTTCAATACTTCATATTCTTGGAATATTATTGATTGTAATAGTTAGCGTACAACGAGTGGTTTGTTTCATATCACAGACAATCAAACAACGGACATTTCTTTCTGCGATGGGAAAATTGAAAATTGTTGTAGCGGTTGTAGGAATATTAGTTTTTCTGTCGCCAGTGTTCTTAGTGAGCAGTTCCATGCTTGGGCGACCTATTGAATCCTCTTTTGTAAACAAAAAAGTGCAAGCCTACGTTGCGCTTTATTATTCCGATCTTGATTTGCGAATCGGGCGTACACGGTGGGGCATTAATGACTCTAATTATTCTACAAAAATTTATTATCACACTAATGACGAAATTTATTTTACTATTAGGTATTCTAACCGAAGCGGCATTAAAGATAACTACACCTCGGGTAGTTTTTGGGCGGAGCAGTTGCGTGCGGCGCATTTCATGAATGTAGAAAAACTCTTCGGCAAACAGCTTCGTAATTTTGACATATTCGTGTATGGGCTTCAAGTAGGCGAAATGCCAAATCAAGCAGCAGACTTAGATGTAAGGGCGAATATGGAAGTAATTATAGCAAGCCTTGACCACATAACAATATCGGAAACACTTTTTCAGGTGCAAGAAGTCTTGCGGCAAAGTAGAATTCCTTTCACATACTACCGCGTGATATTCTTCTTGCCGGACGGCAGACGCGCCGCACAAGTAGAATTGTTCGCACAACATATAAATGAAGATTTACCCGTATTGATTGAATATATGCAAAATAATCTTAACGAACATCACAGCTATGTTGACAGGGAAAGAGGAACGTCATATTGGGCATTACTAAATAATGCCTACTGAACAAGTGGAAAAGTATTGAAAACGCTGGAATAGCAGTGCGGTGAAGTATTGAGATTAATATCTATTACATCATTGACGAAGCAGTGTAGTTTATATAACATGAGATTGAGGAGTAACCCAATGAAAAAGGGGAAAGTGCTAAGGATCATTGCGATAATAAGCGGAGTTCTGTCAGTAGTTTTAGCATTATCTCCGATTATAACAAATCTCATGATAAAACATATGGTTGGGCAATATGCCGAAAATCCTGTCACTACTTCTACCATCGGTATTATCGGTGGCGCTGATGGCCCAACTGCAATTTTTGTAACTCAACCCAACACTTTTCATTTAGTTATAAGATACGGAATAACAGCTATCTGTGCTATGATCTCCATTTTATCTATTGTACTGTTAAAAAGAGAAAGAAGCAAATCGATTAACCTCTAGCAACAATGCGCGTTCCTTCGGCGGAACATTGGGATTTTATATTAGGTACGTAGGAGTATTTTGTGATACGATTAACAAGGGGAAGCAGTTATGCTGACAGAATAAGAGCATTATCTATATCCGGGTATACGTCGTATAACAAGCGGTTTAGCGAAATGGCGGTCGATGTGGAAACCGGTAGTCACTGCATCCTTTGAACGCTTGTGAGGGCGCAGAGTGCGGCACCCTCAATCCGCCACTTCGCCAAGCCGCCGGGCGTTAGGCGAAATAAAAATCTGGAATTTTTGATATTGTACTGCACCCCGCGTCCATGCGGGGTGAATTTGCAAAAAATAAGGTTATGACACTATTGACAAAAACTAAAATATAGGCTTGATTAAAACATATATTGGTATTGTACCTAAAAGGACGTATAGGATAATTGATGAAATCAGCAGAATCTGTGATGTTCAAAGAATATTTATCAAACGAATCATTGAGATGTTTGGCCTTGGTATCCAAAAGTGATCTGCATAACCATGCAAGTAATGGAGGCAATGTTGAATACATTAAAAAACTCCTTAATATAGACATTGAAGGACCCCCAAATATTTTTCATCAATAGTAGAAATGGAAAAATGGGCGCATG